>Ga0181552_10002328_pt1 | contig 13880 bp, 13 predicted proteins | sample 011ome_18_FD_130583 | JGI IMG/M metagenome (GOLD analysis project Ga0181552, IMG submission 130583) | Coastal salt marsh microbial communities from the Groves Creek Marsh, Skidaway Island, Georgia - 011501BT metaG (megahit assembly) | ecosystem: Environmental > Aquatic > Marine > Intertidal...
AAGACTGTCGATGTCGAGGTTTTGCGCGCACGTCTTGATGCGGCAGATCTTGATCTCGGCTATTACACGCCGGCCGTTCACAAAGCCGCCTTCAGCCTGCCGCGTTATATCGAAAAGCTATTGCCCTAACCTTGGCAAGGCGGCTTAATAGGTTCCGTTATCGCAGTAACGGGGTCTTTTTATGATATCTGCCAATGCCAAAGGCGCCGTTTTGATGACAGTTGCGCGTGTTGCTTTTGTCACCAACGACATTTTCATGAAATTCCTGTTTGTTGATATGTCGGTTTTTCAGGCGATGTTTTTACGTGGTGCTGTGGCGGTGCCGATTATTGCGGCTTTGGCTTGGTATCGCGATTGTCTTTTTGTCCGACTAGGCGTGGCCGATTTTAGCCTTTTAATTGTTCGGGCAGCGGCGCAGATCGGCATGGCAAGCTGTTTCCTGACGGCACTGGCACATATGCCAATTGCCAATGTTTCGGCGATTATGCAGGTGGTGCCCTTATCGCTTACCCTCGTCGCAACGCTGTTTCTTGGTGAAATTCTTGGCTGGCGGCGCTGGAGTGCGGTCATCATCGGGTTTTGTGGGGTGCTGATGGTTATTCGCCCGGGAACAGATGATTTTAATGTCTATTCAACGCTTGCTGTTGGTGCTGTGGGTTTCGCCACGCTCAATGATGCGGTAACACGCCATCTGCCAAACCGCGTCCCTGCCTTGTTTGCAGCCTTGTTTACCGCCGCCGCTGTTTGCCTTTTTAGCGGCGCCGTCACAGTGACGATACCCTGGCAAACAATCAACCCATATAATTGGCTAATTCTGTTATTCTGCGGCGTTAGCGTAGCTGCAGGTTATTTTTTTCAAGTGATAACAATGCGATTGGGCGATTTGAGCTTTGTTGCGCCATTTCGATATGTCGGGCTGGTATGGGCAATCGCGCTTGGAGCGTTGTTGTTTGGTGAATGGCCAGATGGCTGGACATGGGTCGGGGCAATAATTGTTGTTACGACTGGTCTCTATTCCTTTTACCGCGACCGTATGCGGCACGCGTAATACGGTGTCAGCTGCTGGCAGATGGCGCTAATGGGTATCCTAATGTATGGTCAGGCTTACCGAGCTGGCACTGGCTGGTTTGCCCGGCGGATTTAGTGGTAATATGCACCGGTATCAGTAAACTATGGGCAACTGATTAACCCATGTTCAGGTCACTTGATTTTAGGAGCAAAATTTATGTCTAGCCGTCTATTTACCCCGATTGAACTATCCGGATTGGGCCTTGCTAACCGTGTTGTGGTGGCGCCGATGTGTCAATATTCAGCCAATGATGGCACGATGAATGACTGGCATCTGGCAAATTTGGGACAATTTGCGATGAGTGGGCCGGGACTGATTATTATCGAGGCAACGGGTGTTGAGCCGGCCGGGCGCATCACGCATGGCTGCACAGGGCTATATTCGGATGAAAATGAAGCAGCGATGAAGCGGGTGGTCGATTTCTGTAAATCGGTTGGGCATAGCAAAATCGGTGTCCAGCTTGGCCATGCTGGCCGCAAAGCATCAAGTCAGCGCCCATGGGAAGGCGGTAACGCCTTGTCCGCGGATAGCTCAATGTCCGACGCTGCTTGGCGGACCTTTGCGCCGTCAGCAATCCCTTTTGCCGAGGGTTGGCACACACCTGAGGCGCTGGATGATGACGGTTTGACGCGGATTAAAGAGGGTTTTGTCTCAGCTGCCAAACGTGCGGTTAGAATGGGCATTGATGCGATTGAGCTGCACGCCGCCCATGGCTATCTTTTTCATCAGTTCCTATCGCCGATCAGCAACCAGCGCGATGATGCCTATGGTGGATCGCTGGAGAATCGGATTCGCTATCCGCTCGAGGTTTTTGCTGCGGTTAAGGCAGTGGTTCCGGCCAAAATGCCGGTTCTGGTGCGGGTGTCCGCATCAGATTGGGTTGATGGTGGCTGGGACGTATTGCAAACTATAGAATTTGCCAAGGCGCTTGATGCGGCCGGCTGTGCCTCGATTCATGTCTCAAGTGGCGGTAATTCAATGGCACAGAAAATCGACATTGGCTATGGCTACCAGACTGATCTTGCAAAACAGATCCGTGACGAGGTCAAAATGCCGGTCATTGCGGTTGGGATGATCACTGACCCGTTGCAGGCTGAGACCATTATTCGTACAGGACAGGCTGATTTGGTGGCGCTGGCACGTGAGTTCCTGCGTGACCCACATTGGACATGGCGGGCGGCACAGGCACTGCGCAGCACGTCGTCTGTACCTAACCAATATGCCCGCGCGGTGAGCTTCTAGACGGGCAGATCAGACGGGCGGCTAATCACAGGGCCAACATTGATTACGTTTTTGGCAGAGGAGAGGGGCTGCAAATATGGCCGGTCAAGACAAAGCCGCCGCTTATGCAATGTTGTGCCGTGATTGCGGGGCGGCGGGTCATGTTGGTAATCTCGGCCCGCTAGAAACCTGCCCTATGTGTCATTCGGCCAATATTCGCAGCCATCCTGATTTATTCACCCTGACCATTGCGCATATTGATTGTGATGCCTTTTATGCATCAATTGAAAAGCGCGATAATCCGGCACTGGCTAACAAGCCGGTAATCGTTGGAGGAGGTGATCGCGGCGTTGTTGCGGCGGCGTGCTATATTGCCCGTCAGTTTGGGGTACGCTCGGCAATGCCCGCATGGCAGGCGTTAAAGTGTTGCCCCGATGCGGTGGTGATCCGGCCAAGAATGGATCGCTATATTGCTGTCGGTCAGGAAATCAGGGAAAAGATGCTGTCTTTGACGCCATTGGTTCAGCCACTGTCAATCGACGAGGCGTTTCTTGATCTTGCTGGCACGCAAAAGCTGCACCGCGCCAGTCCTGCAGAAGCGCTACACAATCTCCAACAAGAGATTAAACGTGACATTGGTATTTCGGTTTCGGTGGGGCTTAGCGGCACAAAATCGCTAGCGAAGATGGCATCTGATCGGGATAAACCAGACGGGTTTTTCGTGATTGGCACGCGTCAGGCACAGGCATGGCTTGCGCCGCAGCCAGTGTCAATTCTTTACGGGATTGGCAAATCGGCGATAACACGGCTTCATGCGATTAACGTGTTTACCTGTGATGATCTGGTAAAGGCCGATCCGAAATTGCTGTCGAGTGTTCTTGGCAGTCAGACCTTCACCGTGATGAACCTTGCCAAGGGCATTGATCCGCGTCCCGTTGTGGCCAAACGTGCAGTAAAATCACTGTCGAATGAAACCACGTTTGCCAAAGATATATGTGAGTTGGGAGCGCTAGAAACCGAGCTTGAATTTCTGTGTCAAAAACTATCGACAAGGCTGAAAGCAAAACAGCTTGCCGGCGGGACGGTAACGTTGAAGCTGAAGCTGGCAAATCACCGGATCATTACCCGCAGCCGAACCTTGCCAGACCGGATTCATAAAGCCTATCACCTGTTTGACATTGGCCGTGAATTGTTAAAGAATGAAGTTAAAAAATCAAATTTTTTCAGGCTAATAGGTATAGGTGTTGATAATCTTGGCGAGGTTGGCGATGCACGGCTGTTTGATCTTGATGGCGGCGCTGATGATAAACGTAACCGGCTTGAGTCGGCGGTCGACCAGCTGCATCAGAAATTAGGGTTTGATGCGCTGCGAACCGGGCGACAATTTTCTCGCGCAAGAGCGCGGCTGGCGCCCCCAAAAGGCGGCAAAAACCAAGACGCGACGCTGCAGGGCGATTACCGCGCAAAGCCAGGTGAGTGAGTGGCACGCTTTTTAAGGGCTGGCCTAATAGGGGTTTTTTGCGGTGCGGTCTGCTGATAATGATGGCGTTTTTGCATGGACAAGCTGTTCGATCGCATCGGCGATATGGCGCCGATCAATGGTAGCGTCACCGGCGGCAACCCGAATGTAATGTGCGGCGGTTAATACCTCGGTATGCGTCAAGCCTGCGGGCGGTTCAAAACGGTAGGATGCTAACTCGATTAACAGTCCAAGGGGATCGTGGAAATAGATTGAGTCCATAAAGCCCCGATCCTTTGCGCCTGAATGTTTGATTTTGCGGGCATCAAGTCGTTCAACAGCCTGCCAGAAACTGGCTTGTGAAATGGTAAAGGCGATGTGGTGAACCTGCCCCGGTTCTTGCGGTAGCCGGGTCATCTTTGCACGGCGGCTTTCATCGGTAAAAATGGTGATTAAACGCCCATCGCCTGGATCAAAATAGAGATGGCCTTCGTTCAGATTGTCCAAATTCGGTTGTTCAAAAACAAATGGCATACCGAGGACGCCTTCCCAGAAATCAATCGATGTTTGCCGATCTGAACCGACAAGCGTGATATGATGCACGCCTTGAGATTGGATCTTCTGCATTATGTTTTCCCGTTCTCTCTTATCCTGTTACCAGGCGTTGCCAGCGTCGTGGAGCTGTTCCGCAGTATTCGTGCTTAAATCAGATTGCGCCGTAGGTCGTAAATCACCAGCCAGCCGCGCCGGTTTTAATAAATGTACCATTGTTTAATTCGCGCATAGCCTGTTGTAACTCTGCCTGAGTGTTCATGACAATCGGCCCGTGCCAGGCAACTGGCTCACGAAGTGGCGCCCCGGATATCAGCAAAAAGCGAACCCCCTCATCGCCTGACGTCACCGCGACTTCGTCGCCAGCGCCAAAAACGACCAATGTACGATTGCCAGACAAATCCCGGATTTCTAGCTCTTCGCCGTTAAACTCCTTTTCGACCTTTACCCCAAACGGGTCAGACGCGTCTTTAAATCGCGCGCTACCCTCAAAAATATAGGCAAATCCCTGCCGCCGTGTATCAAACGGAAACTTTTTGAAACAACGTGGGGGCAGGCTAATGTCAAGATATTGCGGGTCTGCGGCAATGCCGTCGACTGGTCCATGATAGCCGCGATAATTGCCGGCGATAATCCGGATTTTGCTGCCATCATCATCTTGCAGTTCAGAGATTTCTTGCGACTTGATATCTTGATAGCGCGGCGTTGTCATCTTTTGCGACGATGGCAGGTTTGCCCAAAGTTGGAAACCGTGCATTGCGCCGTTCTTGTCACCCTTTGGCATCTCCTGATGAATAATGCCGGAACCTGCGGTCATCCATTGAATATCGCCGCCACCGAGGGTTCCGACATTGCCAAGACTGTCGCCATGATCAACCGTGCCCTTCAGCACATAGGTGATTGTTTCAATTCCACGATGCGGATGCCACGGAAAGCCATCTTTATAGAGTGCCGGATCATCATTACGGAAATCATCCATCATCAGGAATGGATCAAATGGCTTGGTATCGCCAAAGCCAAAAATACGATGAAGGTGAACCCCGGCGCCTTCCATAGTGGGGCGGGCTGTGCTCGACATTTTTACCGGACGAATTGACATAAATGACTCCGTGTTTGAAACAAGCCCAAACCTAACATCCCCAGCTATTTATAGCGTGCTGGCACCAGCAGTTTGAACGTTAAATAACGAATTCATTTTACTCGTTTTCAGCGCATTTTGCAGGGGGGCAATCAGAAAAGAACTTTTGCGTTATTGATAACAATAAACCACCATTATTGCGAATTTAAGCGTTAGTGCCGCTGTGTTTTCTTGTTGTTTTGTCGAGAATACAAGCGCATAAGCTAATCATATTTTGCCAGTTTGCCTGATTCCGATATGCTGGAATGAACAAGGCACATTTAAAAAAAATGGTGCAACTGCCGTCCGGTACAAAAAGTTATGAAACTAACCGACAATGTTTTTGGCGCCATCTTGATGGCGATCAGTATGCTGTCCTTCGTCAGTAATGACGCCTTGATGAAGTTTCTGTTTGAGACCATTTCGGTCGAGCAGGGTATTTTTATGCGCGGCCTGGTGTCGGTTCCGCTGTTGGCCTTTATCGCTTATCTGCGCAAAAGCCTGTTTATACGGATTGACCGGCGTAACTGGCGGGTTGTTATAACCCGCGCTTTTGCCGAGCTTGCGGCGACGATGGCTTTTTTGACGGCATTATCAAAGATGCCGCTTGCAAACATTACCGCTATATTACAGGCGCTGCCACTGACGGTTACAATGTTTGCGGCGATTTTTTTTGGTGAGCAGGTTGGCTGGCGACGATGGAGTGCCATTCTTGCCGGATTCATTGGAGTCTTGATCATTATCAGGCCGGGCGGTGAAGGATTTAATGAATATGCAGTACTGGCGATCATTGCTGTCGCTTGTGTGACCGTGCGGGATGCAATTACGCGCCGCCTTGACCGCTCGGTTCCGTCCTTATTTGTAGCCTTTACATCTGCGATCCCGATTTTTCTCTTAGGCGGAATTACCACCGCCACAACCGGTTGGACGGCTGTTTCCGGTGCGATGATTGGGGTCGTTGTGATTGCTGCAATTGCGATAACCTGCGGCTATCTGTTTGCGGTCATGGCAATGCGCAACGGCGAGATTAGCTTTGTCGCACCTTTCCGGTATACCGGTATGATCTGGGCAATTCTTTTTGGGTTCTTGTTGTTTGGCGATTTGCCTGATGCGGCAACACTCCTTGGCACATTAATCGTGATCGTCATGGGGGTTTATGCATTCCACCGGGAACGGGTGAGGCAAAGGGCCGACGCGTCATCCGCCTGACGGAACGTTGGTCCCTCTATCCTGAGTTGATTTCATGCGGTGACTTAGACAACGGGACAACTGCCGCCATCTACATTGATTGCGGTGCCGTTTATGTATGAGCCGGCGTCTGACGCCAGGAATGTTGCCATATTGGCAAACTCTTCAGCCGTACCAAACCGTCCGATATTCAGCCCTGCAGCAGCGTCGGCGTACCATTCCTCAAGGCTCAGGCCGCGTGGATCAGCGGCGTGCCTTTTTTCCCATTGATCACTGCGAATTCGGCCAACAAGTAATGCATTGACCAAAATATTATGGCTAGCATTTTCGTTTGCTAGAACCTTGGTTAATGCCATACCGGCGGCACGGCTTACAGCTGTTGGTGCGCCGAGTGCGTTAGGTGCTTTTGCCCCAATATTTAATACATTGATAATGCGCCCCCATTTGCGCTCGCGCATACCTGGGATCACAAGACGACTAAGCCGGATCGCCGAGAATAGTTTGAGGTCAAGGTCGTCTTGCCACAATGCGTCACTGACCTTTAGAAAATCGCCGCGCTGTGATGTGCCGGCATTATTCACCAGAACGTCAACATGGCCAAAGGCTGATACAACTTCGTTAATAACATTTTGGCAATTATTGTCATGCCTGATATCGGCAGACAGGGCAATTACACGCCCAGTCGCCTCAGCCTTTTGACCCTCGGCCTCAATCTCCCTTTTGGCCGCATCAAGCACGTCCTTACGTCGTGCAACAATTGCAACATTTGCTCCAGATGTAAGGAAATTCTTGGCAATGGCTTTGCCAATACCGGCACTGCCACCGGTGATGATGGCATTGCGCCCGTCCAGTCTCGCTTGCATTTACTCACCTATACCTATCTTTAAAATTGGCAGAACTGCCGAATGATGTCGTTCATACAATACAGGCTTTGGCAGATTTGCCAAGCGATCCAAATCAATAGATGCTGTATTTTGGTTTTGGATCAGGCCGCTTTTTTATCCAAAGACGGGGTAATCTATAGACGAGACAGAGTATCTAATGCTAAGGTTTTTGGATGCCACACGATCATCATGATGAGGCTCATGCCCACGCGCTATTACCCTCTGAACCTGCGTTGCGGGTTAAGGCGCTGGAGACGATTCTCACCCGGAAAGGCCTAATTGATCCGGCCGCGGTTGATGCAATCATTGACCTATACGAACATAAGATTGGTCCCCGAATTGGGGCGGGACTGGTGGCGCGGGCTTGGGTTGATCCGGCGTTTAAGGCCCAGCTGGTAAATAATACCGATGGTATTCTATCTGATCTTGGCTTTGGTGGCCGGCAAGGCGAACATATTGTTGTTGTTGAAAATACCCCTGACTGCCATAATCTGGTCGTTTGCACCTTATGTAGCTGCTACCCGTGGCCTGTTCTTGGAGTGCCGCCTGCATGGTATAAATCTGATGCTTACCGTAGTCGTGCAGTGCGTGAACCGCGCATGGTGCTGGCTGAATTTGGCGTGATAATCCCGCCTGAACAAAGCATTCGGGTGTGGGACTCAACCGCTGAAATCAGGTATCTGGTTCTGCCTATGCAGCCTGCCGAGAGTTATGGCCTTGATGAGGCTGCGCTTGCCGGCTGGGTTCATCGCAATTGCATGATCGGCACCGGCTTACCATCTGCTCCCAGGACAGCAGCATCAGGTCATGAGTGATAGGGAGTGGCGATGAAACCACATCATGACATGGGTGGCGATCCATCCGGACCGGTCAAGCCTGATCAGCCGGACGATCTGGTTTTTGAACAGCTTTGGCACAAACGCGTCCTTGGTCTGACCGTGGCGGCGGGGGCGATGGGCGCGTGGAATATTGACACATCGCGGTTCTGGCGTGAAACCCTGCCAAGGCAAGACTACCAATCTTTCAGCTACTATGAAAAATGGCTGGCGGCACTGACCAATCTTTTTGTCGCCAAAGGATTCGTGACGCGTGATGAAATTGCCGCTGGTTATTATGCCGGTCCCCAGCAAAATCTGCGTGATGGAGTGCTTCGCGCTGCGGCGGTTCCGCTTATGCTTGCAGCAGGCGCCAAGGCGTCACGCCCGGCCACAGCTGAACCACTGTTTCAACGGGGGCAAAAGGTTCATACCCGATTACCTGATGATACCAAGAAACAGATGCCTGGCCATACGCGGTTGCCACATTACGCCGCTGATAAAGTTGGCACGATATTGTTTTCCCATGGTTACCACGTTTTACCCAACAGCAATGCCCATTTTCTTGGTGAATGCCCCGAGCCACTCTATTCGGTAGAGTTTTCCAGTGCAGTTCTCTGGGCTGATGGTAATGGCGGTGACAAGGTCGTGGTTGATTGTTGGCAAAGTTACTTGGTGCTGACCGAATGAAACCTGAAAAGCCCATCATTGAACAAATCAGCAAGCCTAAAAACGCAGCCGATAATGGTGATGAAGGGGCGCTGGCAGCAGACAGTACGCCGCTGGTGCCTGATCAGCCCTTTGATGAGCCATGGCACGCCGAAGTCTTTGCCCTTGCCGTGCATTTGAGCGAGGCCGGCCATTTTGGCTGGCAAGATTGGGCCAGCCGGTTTGGCAAAAATCTTGCGGCGGCTTCATCTATCAAGGCTGGCGGGCTTAATGGCGGTAATGATTACTATCAGATAATGCTTGAAACCCTCATTGGCCTGATGAAGGAAAAAGACATTGTTGATCCTGAATTATTGAGCGCGCTGGAATTGCAGTGGCGTGAAGCCTATATCACCACGCCGCATGGGGAACCGGTAAATCTCAGAACATAACAGTGCCAAGATCATGCGACACTCCTGTTTATCACTGATTTGCGACATGATCGCAGTTCAGAGCCGCAGAATGATCCCATAGTAACCTGGCGATTGTCGCCAGTTGATTGCAGATCGGCGGTGGCTTTATTGAGCAAAGTCTTTATATGGCTAGTTTCACAAATAAAAAAGCGAGTTCGTTTTGCGCCCCAGTTTCTTTTCCCGGTTACCCAATTTCTTGTTGGGCGCCACGCCTTATAATGGTTTCCCCCAGACCCTAAGCCTCCGTCAAATAAATCTCGATGTTCTCTCAGGTTTAACCGTATCACTGGCATTAGTGCCTGAGGCAATTGCGTTTGCCTTTGTTGCCGGTGTCGCGCCAATTGTTGGGCTTTATGCGGCCTTTATTGTGGGCTTAATCACCGCAATTTTTGGTGGTCGTCCGGGTATGATTTCGGGGGCAACTGGTGCTTTGGCCGTGGTTATGGTGGCGCTTGTCGCCCAGCATGGTGTCGAATACTTATTTGCGACGGTGATCCTGATGGGTGTTCTGCAGTTATTTTTCGGCGCAATGCGATGGGGTAAATTCATCCGTATGGTGCCACATCCGGTAATGCTGGGCTTTGTAAATGGGCTGGCAATTGTCATTGGCCTTGCACAGATTGATCAGTTCAAAATTACTGGTCCCTCAGGCCAGCGTGACTGGCTGACCGGTGAGGCCCTGTTAGTGACCGGTGGGCTAGTTGCGGCGACGATGATTTTGATCTGGGTGACGCCCCGGCTGACTCGGCTTGTGCCGGCACCGCTGCTGGCAATCGGGGCTGTAACCGCGGTTGTGCTGGGCTTCGATCTTGACGTGCAGCGGGTCGGTGATCTTGCCAGCGTATCAGGCGGTTTGCCCAGTTTTGCTGTACCTATAGTGCCAATGACTTTGGAAACGCTGATGATTATTTTTCCGTATGCGTTGATATTAGCGGCTATCGGATTGATTGAAAGCCTGTTGACGTTAAACCTCGTTGGCGAATTGACCGACCGGCGCGGTGGTGCGTCGCAGGAATGTCTGGCACAAGGCGCGGCTAATTTATGTACTGGTTTTTTTGGTGGCATGGGTGGTTGCGCGATGATTGGCCAGTCAATGATTAATGTGAAATCAGGTGGACGAAGCCGCATTTCTGGTATTGTTGCGGCTATGTCTCTATTATGTTTTATTCTTTTCACTGGACCGGCCATTGAATTGATCCCAATTGCAGCGCTGACTGGCGTAATGTTTATGGTAGTGATCGGTACATTTGCCTGGAATTCGCTGAAAAGCTTGCTAGTGGTACCACGGGCTGACGCGCTAGTGACGATCGTTGTTACATGCGTTACAGTTCTTGAAGATTTGGCCGTCGCGGTAGTGGTTGGCGTGATCATGTCGGCATTGGTCTATGCGTGGAATGCAGCAAAACGCATTAATGCTTCAACCAGACCTTCCGTACGAGAGGCAGGCGCGTTGGTTTATGATATCCAAGGACCTTTATTTTTTGGCTCGGTTACGAGTTTTCATGAATTATTCGATGTAAAGAATGATCCGGATAAAATCATCATTGATTTTGCTGCATCACGTGTTGTCGACCATTCTGCCCTCCAGGCGATTGAGGATATTGCAGCGAGATATGATGCTTTAGGAAAGACTGTTTTTTTAAGGCATTTGTCTCGTGACTGTTATCGATTGTTAACGAAAACGGGTCAGCTAATCATCGATAGCCATGATGATCCTAAATATGGGGTTGCGGTCGATTATGGTGTTAAACTAGGCACTTTGGATGCAAAGCACTAATTTGCATCGGGTTAGGGATTGCCTTGGCAAGATTTGCGTAATTGGAGATCCAAACAAACATGCATGGGTGCGTCCAATGCATTGCCTTTCTGGCTTTTTTGTTCTGGCAAAAAGAACAGTGTATGATCGTATTTTTACCACATTTCGTACAAATTGATGACAAATCTATCAGTGATAGATATCTGATTAGATAAGAGGCATCACATGAACAAAATTATATTCGCAGCCATAGTTTTCTTACTTGGTGGATGTAATGCTGCATATATTGAAGCAGTCAACAAGCAAGTATCAGATGGCTTCAGGTGGGTTGAGATACCCTGCCGCCCTGTTAAGCCAGATATACCTGCAATTACTCTGAATACCCCTAACGGGAAGCAGTTAGTTTGCAACGTTTTGCAAAAGCAGGGGCTTTGACGCTAGTAATAATAACAAACTCAAAATATCAACGACCATTTAGCTTTTCTTAACGCTGTTTAATGTAATAGTAGAAGCGAGAGAACAACCCGGAAGTCTCACTGAGTTCTATCCACAAGTCCTGACGATGGATATGAACGCTTGTATCAAAGAGACTACAGTTATTGAGGGTGACTTAATCAGTCTTGGGCTCAATTATTGAAGTTTGGCTGCTGTGGCGCTGGCTTGCGTTTTGGCTTGGCTCATGCTCACACTTATTCAAATGTAATTGTTGTTTAAAAAAGATGAATAATATTCCTTCTGGACATGCTCTTTAAAGCGCTGACTATATATGATTATCAAATTTGAAGACGAAAGGGATAGGAGCCTTGAGGCACAATGATCCGTTATCAATCTGGGGTTTAGTCTCACAAGAAACCGAAAATTATTACAATGACTTGGTGGAGGGAGAGGTTGATCTTGCAATTATTGGGGGTGGATATACTGGCCTTTCGACAGCACTTCACTGCGCTGAAAAAGGCCTTTCCTGTCATGTTTTTGAAGCTAAAGATATTGGCTTTGGGGGGTCTGGGCGAAATGTTGGTCTAGTGAATGCTGGAGTTTGGCTGCCCCCGCAGGGGGTATACAAAATTCTTGGTGAAATCCAAGGAAAACATTTTCTGACACAATTCAGTCGCGCGCCTGAATATGTGTTTTCGTTGATAGAAAAATATCAAATTCAATGTGAGGTTGCTCGGACAGGAACTATACACGCAGCCCACTCACTAAAAGGATATTCTAATTTAAAGCTCAGAAAAGAAGAATGGGACAGGCTTGGAGAGCCAGTTGATCTTTTGTCGCGTGAGGAAATGGCGTCATATAGCGGCAGCCCAGCCTTTTGTGGCGGTTTGTTGGACCATCGTGCAGGGACAATCAATCCAATGGCCTATTGCCGTGGACTTGCTCGTGCAGCGCGCGCTGCTGGTGCTTCGATAAGTTGTCAAACCCCTGTGTCTAAATTGGAGCGTAATGCTAGTAGGTGGCGTGTTATAACGCCTAATGGTGAAATTATGGCACGCAACGTTGTTATTGGTACTAATGCTCACACTGATGAATTATGGCCTGGACTAAGGCGCAGTATTGCAACGGTACCATACTTTCAGATTGCCACACTCCCCCTTGGTAATCGGATCAAAACGATATTGCCGAAGCGGCAAGGTCTTTGGGATACAGGTAAAATTATGTTTAGCTTGAGGCGTGATATCAGTGACAGGTTGATAATCGGTTCCATGGGAGATTTGCTGGGAAGCAGCAGAGGTGGCGTCTCATGTCAGTGGGCGAAAAAACAATTATGTCGATTATTTCCAGGGTTGGGGCCGGTCGAATTTGAACAGGCGTGGCAGGGCCAGATTGCAATGACATCGGATCACTTGCCACATGTCCACAAACTTTCTGAAAATCTTTATTCAGCTATCGGATACAATGGTCGCGGTATCACTTCGGGCACCATTTTTGGAAAAGCACTGGCTGGATTGTTGACAGGTGAAGGTGCTGAGGCGTTACCTATTCCAACGTCCCAACTTAACAACTTCAAAGGCTTTCGCATTAAGGCCGCTTTTTATAAAATAGCGTTTGCAGGCAATCAATTATTCAAATCAATTTAGTTTAGTAATAAAATTGAACCACAATAATATTAGGGTTTTTAAGTTGGTGCCTGTGTCAAAGTGAATTTAAAAAAAATAAACCGGTCCGCAGTAAACAGACAGTTTTTATCTAATGAAACCTTAAAAATATAGTGGAGTAGACTATCTTAAAGATACGTTACTTAAAGTTTGTCGGATATTCCCCGGAAGAGACACATTGTTGGCATCAAACGTGACACCATTATAATTTCTGCCTGGGCCTGTTTACGGTCTTTTTAGCCATGAAATAACTTTGGTGTAATCAAACTTATTAACTTACCATGCGGTGGATTTTCTGGGTTGGTTCTGCGCAAAAACATTCCGTCAAAAGCAAGCTTTGTTCAAGAAAAAAGTGGAGGGTATTTGCATTCTCCCGCTGCAGAAAGAAATTTAACCCAAATACTTGATATCGTTCGCAGTTACTCTCCCAAGAGCGGTAAAGCTTTAGAAATAGCCAGCGGTACGGGCCAACACATAATGGAGCTTGCTGTGGCATTTCCTGGCTTGGATTGGCAGCCATCTGACATCGATGAAACCCGCTTGAATAGTATCTCGTCAAGAAGTTTCCAAAAGCCGTTACCTAATCTTTTGCCACCCGTAAG
>Ga0181552_10002329_pt1 | contig 13877 bp, 12 predicted proteins | sample 011ome_18_FD_130583 | JGI IMG/M metagenome (GOLD analysis project Ga0181552, IMG submission 130583) | Coastal salt marsh microbial communities from the Groves Creek Marsh, Skidaway Island, Georgia - 011501BT metaG (megahit assembly) | ecosystem: Environmental > Aquatic > Marine > Intertidal...
ATCTTAACTGTAAAAAAATTATATAATGAACTTTGAATAATTACTTTTGAATTTTCTTTGGAAAGAGAAGAAAGTTTTGAAACTAATTTATTTATATTTGGATAATGTGCAACAACACCCAAACAAGTAATATAATTGAATTTAATTTGATTGTTTAAAAGTGTTAAATCTTTATTTATAAAAATTACTCCTTTCTTTTTTTTAATCTTTTTTTTACACATATTTAACATTGGAGTTGAAATATCTACCAAAGTTGAGTTACTGAAATTATTTTTATTAACTATAATTGAAGTAATCTCTCCAGATCCAGTGCCTACGTCAAGAAACTTACCCTTTATTTTATATAAGTTTTTTAAAACAATTTTTTTTCTTTTAAGAAAAGTATAATTTTTAGAGGATTTAAAATTAGTAAAATTTTTATTATAATTTAGAGAAATTTTATTAAAAAAAAATTTTACTGGATTAGAATTTTTTTTCATTTTGTTTTAATATTGATTTTAATGTATTAAGTTAACTATAATACCATCTTATATTCTCTTCTCCAAATTTCAAATAGTACTAAGCTAAATAATCTTTCACTATTACTATATCCTCTGTCAAGACCATAAAACAATTTATTAATAATATTTTTTTCAAAAATACAATCGTTTTGAAATAAAATTTCTTCAAAAAAATTTCTCCATGTTCCAGATCGGAGCCAATTAGAAAGAGGTATTGCAAATCCTTGCTTCCTTTTTTGATTAAATTCAGCAGGTAAAATTTTTTTTGTTATCTTTTTTAATAAAATTTTCCTCTCATGAGTATTTGCTTTAAGTGAACTTGAAACTTTACCAAATGCAAATTCAATTATTTTTTGATCTAATAAAGGAGATCTAATTTCAAGAGAATTTAACATGCTAGCTCTATCAACCTTTACTAAAATATCTTCTGGCAGGTAATTTTCAAAATCCATCCTTGTCAATCGTTCAAGAAAGTTTATATTTTTTGGTGTTCGATCTTTAAAAATACTTTCTGCCATTGTGGTCTGAATTAAGTCTTTGACTAATTCATGTCTTGTTTTGCTATCAAAAAAAGTTGGTATCAAAGGTAGTTCAAAGTTTATTTCACTTGCTAATGATTGTAGCCAATTTCTACCCCTAAAACCGATAGGTAAAAAATCATGTGAGAATTTTGAAGTCAATTTTCTTATTTTTTTTGGTATCCATTTGGAATATTTGTTTCGCCATAATAATTTATCATAGTGCTTATACCCTCCAAATAACTCATCACCTCCATCACCTCCAAGAGCAACTTTACAATGTTTTTTTACTAAACTTGACACCAAATAAGTCGGTATCATTGATGAATCAGCTATTGGTTCATCATATTGATAAGCAAGTTTTTTAATTAAATCTAAATTTATATCTCCAGCTTCTATTTCTAAATGTTCAGTGCCTAGAGAATTTGCAATTAATCTTGCATGATTTCTTTCGTCAACCTCTTTGAATTTTTCAAATCCAACTGTAAAGGTTTTAATTTTTTGTGATGTTCTGGCTGCCATGGTCGCAATTAAGCTTGAGTCAACTCCTCCGCTTAGTAGAACGCCAACTGGTACATCAGCAACCAATTGTTTTTTAACAGAATCTTCTAATAAAATCTCAAATTCATCAATTAAATCATCAACATTTGTATCGAAGTTTTCTGAGATTTTAAATTTTGATAGCTCCCAATATTTCCATGTTTTTATGATCTTTTTATCAATATCAAATATTAATGCATGAGCAGGTGGTAATTTTTTAATATCTTTTGCTATACATAATTCTCCCGGAATATATCCATATGCCAAATAACAATCCATAGCCTTATGATTAATTTTTTTGGAAAAAAGATTGCTCTTTAAAAAAACTTTTAATTCTGAAGCAAAAAAAAAATTATCATTTAAAAATGAATAAAAAAATGGTTTTTCACCAGCACGATCTCTTGCACAAAAGAAAAATTTTTTTTTTTTATCATATATAGTAAATGCAAACATTCCGCTTAGTTTAGACAAACAATCAGTGCCCCATTCTTGATAAGCATTTAAAATAACTTCTGTATCAGTCAAAGAATTAAAGTGATGACCCTTTTCAATTAAAGTATGTCTTAATTCTTTATAATTATATATTTCTCCATTAAAAACGATTGTTAAGTTTTTAAAAGTATTATCCATTGGTTGTTTCCCTAAACTTGATAAGTCAATTATAGATAATCTACGATGACCTAAGCCAACTTGATCGTTATCACACCACCAAATACCTTTGTCATCAGGTCCCCTATGGGCCATTAAATCTGCACCTTGTGCAAGCCAATTAAAATAATCTTTTGAATTAGATTTTGAATTTAAAACACAGCCAATTATTGCACACATAATTTATATTTTTAAAAGATTTTTGTAAATTTTATCATATGCTGTAAATTGATTTATTATTGTCATGTCGTTTATTTTGAGTTTAGCAGATTTTACCATTTTTTTTGCATATTTTGGTTTGTGAAAAAGAAATAAAATAGCCGTTGATAATTTTTTAAAATCATCTAAGGGAACAAAAATAACAGATTTTTTATCAAAAATTTCTTTATGTTCTGGTATATCGCTAATAATCAATGGGCAATTTGCAGCTGCCGCCTCTAAAAGTACATTTGGTTGTCCTTCAAATTTACTCATACTTATCAATGCTCCTGTGTGTCTTAAATTTTTATGCCAATTACCATCATCAGTTATAACTCTAATTTTTTTTTGAAGATTTAATTTATTTATAAGATCAGTTATCTTGTTTTTTTGAGTGCCATAACCAATTATTTTTAAATTTATATCGTTTGATAGCGAAATTTCATTTATTGCTCTGATTACAGCATTAAAGCCTTTTGATTTTTCAAATCTTCCAACTGAAATTAAGTTGAATCTTTTAATTAAATACTTTTTTTTTTTAAATTTTTCAATCGAAACAAAATCAATTTCATTCTTTACTAAAAAAATTTTTTTCTTAAGAATTTTTTTTTTCCAATACAAACATCCATTTTTTGAATTAGCTACTAATGCGGATGAAAAAGGCAAAATTTTTTCTTGAAAAAGATTTATTAATCTAAATTTATCTAGATAATATTTTTCACTAGTCCTCTCGGTAGATACCCATATTTTATTTAAAATTAGACTTGCAATACCACCTACAACATTCATTTGTGGCAGCCATGTTTGGATGATATTTGGCTTACATAATTTAATTATTTTCAACAGCTTAAATAATAACCTAAAATCTATAAATTTGTAATCTCCAATTACGTGAACTTTGACTTTGTCTTTTAGCTTTTTATAAAAAAAACCTTTCTTTCTAATTACGATATTCACGTCATACCCTTTATTTTTTTGTTTAATTGCTAAAAATGTAAGCTGCCTTTCAGCTCCACCTTTTGTAAGAGTGGGTATTATATGCATCACACTTATGGGGTTTGTTTTATTTTTCATATTAGGTTGAGATAATTAATTATTTTCGTAATAATTTAAACCATTCAATTGTATCAGATAAAGTTTTTGTATAAGAAAATTTTTTTTTACATTTCTCATATGCTGATAAAGCAATATTGTATCTTAACTTATCGTCTTTAAGTAACCTGTTCGTTTGATAAATACATTGATCCATATCTTCATATGTTAAAATTTCTTTGTTTGGTTCAAAAATATCTTTAAGTAATGAATTTTTACTAATATCAACAACTTGTGCAACCCCTCTATATGCCAACTCGTATAATCTTGCGTTGCCAACTTCAATTGATGGATGACTAAGATGCATATTTACTCCTACTGCAATATTTTCATAAATTTTTTCTTTTTCCTCAGTAGACACAAATTTTGGAAAATATATTAATGGCATTTTTTTAAATAACGAATACGCGAAGAATGAAAAACCTTTCAAAGGATACTTTCCATAAATTTCAAAATCTTTTTTTAATTTTTTTTTTAGGTAAATTAATCTATCCATCTTATCTTTATAAAAATTACCAAAATAAACTGCTTTTTTTTTTCTTAGTTTAAGCTGTAATGCTAAATCCTCATTTCTCCATTTGGGCTGCATGTGATTTGAGAAAGTGAGGGGATACCATAGAGTTGATTTTATTCCTGCAAGGTTTAATAGCTCCTTCATCGTAAATTGTGGGCTATAACTAGGTGATACATATAATGCAGCATCAAAAACCCATGAATAAGGCAAAATGCTAGAATATGTACAAAATGGATCATCTACACACATTATAACTTTAAGAGAATTGCTAAAATTTTGATATAAAAACTCAGGATGAACTAAATTTTCACCTGGAGTCATTACTAAAACATCATAATCCCGATATTTTTCATAAAATGTATTTAAAAAGCGAAAATAATCTTTATCCTTTTCAAGATATAAACGATTTAAATAGTGAGGGTTAAAAAGCTTAGATGAAATGCTACTATTTGAGTATCCACCCTTAAAATAATCAAATAAGCTTGGTTTTTTGTTTAAATAATATCTATAATTTAGGTTTGATATAATGTTACCATTAAATTCAAAATCTCCTTCTTGCTTAAATGGATTATCTATAAAAATTTTCACTTCAATTATATTTAAAAGTCTAATGATTTTGGAATATCATTAAATTTTTTTACGTAATTAATTTTTTTTGAATTAAATAAGTCTATTTTTTTTCCTGATAAAATTAAGTCACAAATTTTATCACCAGAGTCAATATTTAAAATTTTTTCTTCATGTTTTAAATTTAGTAAAATTTTAAATAATGATCTTATATTTCTTTTAAAAGTTCTTAAAACTATAATTAACGCCATTTTAAAAGCTTTTTTTTCATCAAAAATTTCTCGGGGTCTTTTTAATAGATTAAAACAAACAGTAATTGAAAACTTATTAAAAAAAAATAATTCTTTGAATGAATTTAAATAGTAAATATCTGTTAATTTGCCCACCATTACATATTCTTTGAATAACTCTTTTGAAACAATATTTTTATAAAAATATTGTTTTAATTGTACGTCTTCAGATTCTTGAAAAAAATGATTAATCACATTAATGCGATTTGCTTGAAAATTCTCATGGACGGTCACAGTTTCACTAATACAATTAGAGATGTTATTGTAAGATATATTTTCAAAATTATTTTTTTTTGTTGGATTTGCTCTATAATCATACCTCATAATACCTAATATTTTTGGAGACCAACCAACTTTTAACTTTTTTTTATCAATATTTTCTCCAATTTTATAATGTAAATATCTATCTGGTAATGTTGTTTGATATATTTTTTCATCTGGAGCAATAATTTGATCAATAAGTTTCTTGCTATATATTGCTAAATTACTCTCTGACAATGCATAAAATTCAAGATATAATAACTGAAATTTATTAATGATATAAATTTTTTCACTTGGTTGAAAAAGATATTGAAATTTTTTTTTATCATTTAATAGATATAATGGTGAATAAAAAATCATATCTAAATTTTTTTGATTAATTTCATTTAATGATGTCTCAACAAACTCGTTTAAAAAAATATTGTCATCATCTAATCGGCAAAGAAAGTCTCCTTTTGCATAACTAATTCCAGCACTCCAGTTCTCTTGCATTGTAAGATCGTAATTTGATCTATAAAATTCAATTCTTGGATCATCTATCCTATTTTTTATATAATCCTCAGTTCCATCTATTGAATTATTGTCATGAATTATTATTTGAAGATTTCTATAAGTCTGTGCTATCACAGATTTTACCGCCATGCACAAAAGTTTTTTTCTATTTTTAGTAGGAATTATAATTGAAACTAATGGATTTTTAATCATAGAAAAAATACAGTCACCTTATATTTTTTTTAGGATCTTTTCATTAACAAATTTAAATAAGTTCTTTTGATTAAATAGATATCCTTTAATTTTTGCTTTCTTCGCAAATTGCATATCTGTTAGTTGATCTCCAATCATAAAGGATTTTTTTTTATCAATTTTCCATATCTTGCTCGCTTTCAAAAACATTCCAATTTTTGGCTTTCTCAATATAGAGTTTTTTTTATATTTTTTTACAATTCCATCTTTGTGATATGGACAGAAAAAAACTTTATCAACGGATGTCCCAAATTTTATCAATTCTTTTCTTAAGTATAAGTGTAATTTATAAACATCTTTGATTGAAAAATAACCTCGTGCAATACCTGATTGATTTGAAACAATAACTACTTTGTAATTATTTAGTTTTAAATATTTTATTGCTTTTTTTGCACCACTAATCCATTTAAAATTTTTTTTATGACCTATATATCCCTTATTAATTTTACTTGAATTTAGAACACCATCTCTATCAAGGAAAGCAATTTTTACATTATTTTTCATTTATTAAATTTTAGAAAAAATTAATTTTTTAGTGACTCATTTAACAATTTTTTTCCTAAATAATATAAAAATATTGAATATGGATAATGATGTAATCCAGCAATATTTAAAAAAATCAATGCAGTTAAAATTTTTACTTTTTTAACTGAATAATTTGATTGCTTGATAAATCTAAAAAAAATTTTTTGACAATCTTTATTTTCTTGAGATTGCAAAAAATTAATTTTAATACTTTTTTTACTAGTTTTAACATTAAATTTAGATTTTTTAATTATACTGTGATCAATAATTAATCCGTGATTAATTTTAGCTAAATCATAATAGATATCACCATAATTTTTTATATCAGAAAAATCTTCCCTCCAATCCAAAAGTTTTATTTTATTTTTAGTCTTAATAATATTTTCAAAATGTAAATCACCATGAAAAGTGGTGGGTATACCACTATTAAGCTCTCTCCAATTAATTAATTCGAATAACTTAGAAATTTTTGGTGTTTTTACATTATTAATTTTTTCTACTTGATCGTAAATATTATTTTTTTCATATAAAAAATTTATTCTACTTAGGCTTTTTTCATAATAAAAACTATTACACTTCTGTTCAAAACTCATATATTTCAAATTACTTAACGATTTTTTTTCCCAGAATGATCGGTTCAACCAATTTAATAATTTTGAAAATTCTTTTTTTTTATTTTTTAATCTAGAAAAAATTGTTCCTTTTTGAAAATTATAAGTATAAAAATATTTTGTTTTATGTAATAATTTTGGGACGTGTGGTTTTAATATCTTGGATCTTATATATCTTTTTTTTATTATATTTGGGTTTGTAAAAAATTTATAAACTTTTTTTTTTTTAAAAAAAATTCCTTGATCATACTTTGGAAGAATGTTTTTGTTATTAGAAAAAAAATTTTCAGCTTTTTCTTTAGTTTCTTTACTTCCTATGTCATACCATCCCTTTATAAATTTATAAATAATATTGTTCGAATCTAAAGATTTAAAGTACTCTAACTCACCTTGATTTTGTTTAGAGTTTTTTATTAAACTTTTAAATCTTTTATAATTAAAAACAAATCCTACACCTGTATAATTGTAGTAATCTTTTCTGAGGTAACTGAGTTTATTATGAATTTTCTTATAATTTTTATTTATTTCCACTGTAGCAAACTTCATCGTATCGCAATTATCTCTATGAAGAAACATGGTATCTTTATTTATGTTGTAATAAAAATTTTTATCAGTGAAAATTGTATCGTTAGCATGAAAAAAAAATGGTTCATTTATAAATTTCAGCGCTTTTGAAAGAGAATGAGTTAACCCACTACCTGGTCCATCATAAAGTTTTACTCTTGCAAATTTTATTTTTTTTTTTGGATATACAAGCCTTAAATATTCCTCAATATGTTCGCCTTTGTAACCTGTGATTACAACAAATCTTGCAAATGGAGGATAGGAGTCAATAATTCTTGATATAACAGGGCAATCTCCCAACTGTATCATTGATTTATTGAAATTTTTTGTATGAAGTTCTAATCTTGATCCAATACCTGCAGATGGAATAATAACTAGCATGTTTAAATATTTAAAGTTATATAAATATATCTTTTATAAAAAATATACAAATGATAAATAATACTTTCCTAGGATTGGGCCCAATGAGTCTAGAAGTAATTAATGCATTGGACTATTTTTCAAAAAAAAATAAAAAAAAAATAATGCTAATTTGTTCAAGAAATCAAATTGAGTCGGAAAAATTAGGTGGAGGTTATGTAAATAATTTTTCAACAACAGATTTTGCAAATTTTATAAAAAAAAAGAAAAATAATTTATTGATTATGAGCAGAGACCATTCTGGTCCTTTTAAAAGGGATACAAAAAAAAAATTTAGTCTAAAAGAAGAAGTAGAAAATTGTAAAATATCACTCCACGATGACATTAAAAATGATTTTAAAATTATACATATTGATACCTCAAAATGTGGTGGATCCAAGTACGAAATTGCTCAAGAGTTGATGGATTTTTGTAATAAAACTGCACTAACAAATAATAAGAAAATCTATTTTGAATTTGGAGCTGAAGATCATGGAGTATTAACTAATTTTAAAAAGTTTTCTAAAGATGCCAAGTTTTTTAGTAATTTTTCAAATAAGCAGTTTATTGTTTGTCAAACTGGGTCTTTAGTCCAATCTACATTTCAAGTTGGTCAATTCGATATCGAGTCAGTAAAAATTATGAAGAGGATTGCTAAAGATAATGGAATATTGTTAAAAGAACATAATTGTGATTATTTGACCCCTGAACAGATTGATCTGAGACATCAATATGGAATTAATGCAATCAATATTGCGCCTGAATTAGGAGTTATACAGTCAAATTTAACGTTCAATATTTCTAAATTTTTAAAATTAGACAAAGAAATTAATGAATTTATGAAACTTGTAATGAACAAAAAAAAATGGAAAAAATGGAACTACAATAATGAAAATAATTTAATAAAATTCTTTTCTGCAGGGCATTACCATTTTGGAACAAAAATTTATAAAAAATTACTTTCTAAAATTAATAAAAAAGTTAACTTTCAAAAGATACTTAATAGATCTATCGAGAACAATTTGTTAAAATATTTTAATTAAACAACTCTTCTTTTATAATCGTCACTTAATCTTACAACATCTTTAATCTCAGGGGTGCTTGCCTCAAGATAAAAACAATCACTCAAAGCTTGCATTCTGTGAACTGTTTTTGGATTTATAGTAATTGTATTATTTTTTTTAAAAGTCTTATAACGAAGTTTAAGTTTACTTTTGCCATAAAAAATCTTTAATTTTCCACTTACTACAAAAATGGTTTCAATTTTTTTTTTATGGAGTTGTAAGCTACATCTATGACCTTTTTTCATAAATAGTTTTTTAAACATATATTTCTTATTTTTTTCTATAAGAAGTTCATATCCCCAAGGTTTTTTAATTTTTTTTTCCATCATTATTTTAAATAGGCTTCTATTTTTTTAATTTTTAAGTTCGAGTTAAAATAAATTAAATCAATAACATTTAACGTATTTCGATCAAGTTTAATTGTAATTTTGCAGGCAAAAGCATACTTATTTGGATTGTAAAAAATTTCTTTTAAAATTACTTTAATTTTATTAAATTTAGAAAATATTTTTTTGTTAAAGTTAATAGCCTTTTTTTTACCTTTTAAGTTATTCTCCCAATCTATAATTAAAATGTTATTTGAAAAGAGCGAATTTAATTTTGAAATATCTTTATCTGAAAAATAAGAAAAATATTTTATAACTCTTTTTTCTAAATTTTTTTTATTTAATATCATTTGACTATTAGTACATAAATATATCATAAATTAAATAATTAATTACGTAAAATTTTAAATTAAATATTTTTGAAAAAATTTTAGAAATACTAAAAGGCACCTAGTTATTTATGAGAATTATTTTTTTTTAAACCACATCTATTGTAAAACTCAGAAATTATTCCTAAAAATAAAAAATAGAATAATGAATATAAAGAAAATCTAGTTGTTTCTACAGTTATACCATGAAATAGAACTGCTATTTGCCATGCAACTGAACCTTGAAATATATAATCTAAATCACTGTTTAAATTAGTTTTCAAAATTTTATACGTGTAGTAAATACCTATTAAAAGTATTATTATATTTACAAGGAGCCCTAATAATCCAACTCTGAATAAAGTATCTAAATATTGACTTTCCAAAGATTTATAATCACGACTGAAATCTTGATCGGCAATAAAAGCAACACCAACGTGGCCTTTACCAAAAATTAATTCAAGTTTACTCATTGACTGAATCACTTCGGGGTATAAAGAATTTAATCGATTACTAAGAGAGGTGCCAGTAATCTCAGTGTTATAATTTATAATTTCTGAAATTCTAAAATTACCAACAATGTCAAGATTAGAAAAATAAATAAAAGTCAAAACTGATATGTATAAAAACACAACATTCTTAAAATTTTTTTTTGAGATAAATAATGTTATTAATTGACTTATCAGTAAAGCAAATATAACTGACCGTGTACCACTTAGAAAAATTGAACTAAAAAAGATTAAAGAAATAAATAAATACATTACACGGTTTGATATTTGAAATTTGAACCAAAAAATATAAAATCCTATTAGGCAAAATATCGAGTATCTTTGTGGCCACCCCTTTGCCCAAGTAATTTGCCCTCTCATTTGGTAAAAATTCCAATCAGAAAAAAAAAATAAATATAAATAATGTAAAAAAATAAAAGTAATTATTGTTGTTATTGTAAAATTTACAGCACTAAAGAAATCTTTGATATCTATATCCTGCACTCCAAAATAAACCAAAAAAAATGAGAAAACTACAAATGATTTTATTGAATTTATAAAAATAATATTTGATGCATCATCTTGTGTAATAATCAATTTTATAAACAAAATCATTAAGCTAATGATGCCAACAAAAAAGTAAACAACTATAAATCTGTCTAAATTATTAGTTATCTTTATTTTGACTTTTAATAAAAAGATTAAAGTTGAAATTATATGTAAAGGAAAAAATAATCCAATTTGCCAAATATTTTGTATACCCAGAGCAACTAATAATTTATTAAAATTTTTCACTTTTTCACATTATATCCATTAGGATGTTTTTTATTACTTGCTTCCTCTTCTCTCCAAAGCATTAATGATTTTAAATCCATATACTTCTCCATATCAATTTGAGGTATATATATAAATTTTTGGGTAGATTTTATTTCTGATAAAATTTTATATTTTACTTTATAATGTCTGTAAGAATAAACAGAAATATTTGAATTTTTTGATGCTATTTTTAAAAAATCAGGGCAATTTTCATCTAAAAATTTTTGATCATAATCATCTGGATTTGAACATTTAGAGTACCATCTCAAATTATTTTTTGGATTTAGAAGCCAAGCATCAAAACCTACACAATGAATATTTTTAAAACCACTTAATAATGCCATTCCCACACATGTTTGAAAAGCTCCATCAAAAAAATTATATATATCACCTGATTCAAGTTTAAATTCATATTTTGGAGACAAAAATAAAGAGTTTTTTATTTTCCATTTATAAAAATTAAATAATCTACCTTTTGGATGAAAAATACCTATAGTATTAGATAAATCTTTAATTTTTTTAACGAGTAATTTTCTAAATCCTGTTTCTTTTTTAAAATTACTTCTATTTAAACCAAATATATTTGGTAACAAAAAACTTGGTTCTCTTAAAACCCAATATAACGGCGATAAATTATATAATTTTTGATTTAAAATAGATAGATTGCAGATAATTATATACTCATACTGACACAAAATATTTTGAACATACATTGAAGATATTCCATCTCCAATAATTAAAACAGGTTTTTTAGTTTTTGAAAAATAATTAATTTTACTTTTAATTAATTTTGAATTTTCTAAAGCACTATTTATAATTTTTTTTATTAGATACATTTCAAATTAATTTGAAGTAAATTATAATCTTAAACTAACTTGGTCAGATGAAAAAATATACTTTAAGTCAAATATAACATTTTTTTTTTTACATAAACTAGAAATATACTTAAATTTAAGTTCTTTAAAATGATTATGCGCCACTGCTAATATAATTCCATCGTAGGTTTTTTCAGTTAGATTGGTTATTGGAAAAATATCATATTCATTTTTTATATCCACTTTGTCTGCCAATGGATCATAAAGATCCAAATCGCAGCCTAATTTTATTAATTCATCAGCAACATTTTTGCTTCCTGAATTTCGAATATCTGGGCAATTCTCTTTAAAAGTTAGTCCCATGATAAGTACTTTAGCTTTTTCTATTTTGATGGATTTATTTTTCATTTCATCAACAAATTTAGACACTATATACTTACCCATATTGTCATTAATTTCTCTGCCTGCTAAAATAATTTTTGGATCATATCCTATGACATTTGCTTTATAAGTAAGATAATACGGGTCAACTCCAATGCAGTGTCCTCCAACTAAACCTGGTTTAAATGGCAAAAAATTCCACTTTGTTCCTGCGGCTTCTAGTACAGCTTGAGTGTCTATCTTCATTCTATTAAAAAGCATTGATAACTCATTAATTAAAGCGATATTTAAATCACGTTGGGTGTTTTCTATAACTTTTGCAGCCTCAGCTACTTTTATGCTTGGTGCTTTATGAGTTCCAGCTTTTATTATTCCACTATACAAATCATTTACAATTGTTGCAATTTCAGGTGTTGACCCTGAAGTAATTTTTTTTATATTTGAAATAGTATTTTTTTTATCGCCTGGATTAATTCTCTCTGGACTATAACCACAAAAAAAGTCTTTATTAAACTCTAATTTTGAGAATTTTTCTAAAATAGGAACACATTGTTCTTCGGTACAACCAGGATAAACAGTAGACTCATAAATAACAATATCTCCTTTATTAATTACTTTACCAACAATCTCGCTGGCTTTTAAAAGAGGGTTCAAGTCTGGTTTTTTAAATTCATCAATTGGAGTTGGAACACTAATAATATAGCAATTTGATGATTTAAGATGTTGTGTATTATTAGTATAGGTAATTAGGTTTATGTTTTTTATTTCTTTCTTTTTAAATTCTAAATTTTTATCTATTCCAGCAATAAGCTCATTTATTCTCTTTTTATTTATATCAAATCCAATAACAGAATTTTTTTTTGCAAGTTCTAGAGCAAGTGGCAAGCCTACATAGCCTAGTCCAATAACTGCTAATTTTAAATTTTTAATTTTATTTTTCATTATTAATAATATTTTTATTGATAATATTTTTTATACCAATTTACAAAATTAGTTACGCCATCAAAAACTGAAGTTGTGGGAGAATAATTATAATTATTCTTTAATAATTCTATATTTGCTCTTGTATTAGCTACATCGCCAGGCTGCAACGGTAAAAAATTAAGAATTGCCTTCTTGTCTAAAACTTTTTCTAAGACACCAATATAGTTCATGAGATTTACAGAGCGATCATTTCCAATATTATATATTCGCCAAGGGGCTCTACTGCTTGCTGGGTCCGGCTGATTGCTATTCCATTTCAAATTAGGTCTTGCCAGATTATTTAAAACTTTAATTACACCATTTAAAATATCATCAATATAAGTAAAATCTCTTGTATGTTCACCATTATTATAAACATCTATAGGTTTTTCATTTAATATTGCTTTGGTAAACTTAAAAAGAGCCATATCTGGTCTTCCCCATGGACCATAAACCGTAAAAAACCTAAGTCCAGTTGTTGGTAAGTTGTAAAGATGACTATAAGAATGTGACATTAATTCATTAGATTTTTTAGTAGCAGCATAAATAGATAACGGATGGTTAGTATGATCATGCTCTGAAAATGGTAATTTTGTATTAGCTCCATACACACTTGATGTACTTGCATAAATTAAATGTTTTATACTGTAATGACGGCAATTTTCTAAAATATTTGCAAACCCAA
>Ga0181552_10002342_pt1 | contig 13827 bp, 9 predicted proteins | sample 011ome_18_FD_130583 | JGI IMG/M metagenome (GOLD analysis project Ga0181552, IMG submission 130583) | Coastal salt marsh microbial communities from the Groves Creek Marsh, Skidaway Island, Georgia - 011501BT metaG (megahit assembly) | ecosystem: Environmental > Aquatic > Marine > Intertidal zone...
AATGTACGCCGCGTCGCCGATGACGGCGATGACGGCGATGTCGTCGTCGTCGTCGTCGTCGTCGTCGTCGTCGATGACGTCGTCGTCGTCGATGACGTCGTCGTCGCGTCATCGTCGTCGTCGTGACGGCGGTGATGGCGCGCGACGGCGTGGTCGAGCGCTGACGGGGCCACTCGCGACGGCGCTCTTGGCGACGGTGTTGGCGACGATGTCCGGGCTCGCACGGGCGAGTTCGGCTGCATCGCCGCCGCCGCCGTCTTCTGTGTTGCCGACGTACTGTTATCCCACCGCCGCGTGTAACAGCGGTGGGAGCGGGGATTTCGACGCGCGTCAACGCAACATTTGTAAAATGTTGGCGACGGCGGAGTATTGCGCGGCGCCGACGTCGGACGCAGTCGGCAGTTGTAGCGCGGGATTGAGGTATCACGGGTGGTGCAACGCGAATCGATATGTCATTAATTCGGGATGCTTGACGAAATATCCGACGACCAGCTCGACGGCGTGCTCTAATTGCAATTTTATCTCGTACGCGACGTCGTATTGGAGCGTCGGCGCGCCGTACCCGGTGCATCCGGGTATGGTCAACCATGGTTTGCGCACGTGTGTGATTGCCTACGTGAAGGAAGAATTGCGACAAGAATATCTCGCAGATAATATCGTCATGAGCGACGCGAGTTTAACGGCGCTTGCGCTCCAAGAGTTCCCTGAGGAGCAAATGGAAGACGCGGACGACTATAATGAACAGTACTCATCTTACTACTTGACGTCCAGCGATATCGCGGAACTGACGTCGGAAGAGTCGATCCCAGATGAAGTCGATGGAGAAATGATGGAGAATACAATAACGACGACAAAGCAAAAAACATCCTGCGCTGGTGGTGGAAAAGATGAACAGTGCTTTGAAATATGCCCCTCCCACTTGGGTTTGCGAGACGAGTACAAAATTTCCATTCCTAAAGTGTGCGCGAAGATAAAGTTTCTGGGTAAGCGCTTCAAGAAGTGCATCAAAGTTCCTAGTGTGAAGTTTAAGATTCCATCCAAATGCGCGGAGATATGTGTGAATATCCCTGGATTTTGTGAGATGGAAGCGGCGTTGAATGCAGTGGCAAATCTCAAGAATGTCAACTCGGCTTCGAACGCGATTACTTTAATCGAAAATCTCGGCGTTCCGTCGAGCGTCACCGGCGCCATGCGAGAAGGAATCACCGCTGTGTCATCGCTATCGTCTCTCAAGAACGTCAACTCGGCTTCAAGCGCGATTAATGCGTGCGAAACCATCGGTGTTCCGTCGAGCGTCACCGGCGCCATGCGAGAAGGAATCACCGCGGTATCGTCGCTATCATCTCTCAAGAACGTCAACTCGGTCCAGGATTTGGTAAACACAGGTAAAGCGATCGGTGTTCCTGCGAGCATTACAAATGAAATCACGAGTGGTATCACCGCCGTGCAAAACATTGCCACACTCGCGACGAAGACGACGGTGGATGGCGTCCTGCAAATCGGTCTTTTGCATCAAAGTTTACTCCAAGTCATAGATGATGCGCAGAAAGCATTACAGAAAGTCGCAGACAATCTCGAAAATGAACTTCGTGGACTCGTACAACACGTTTGGGGCGAAGCCATTGGTGCCGCCGACGATTTGAAAAAACTCATCGACAACGCGGTTAAAAACGCAGTCAAGATGCCATCGACAGCGTCTCTCGGTGCCGCACACGAGCGACGCCGCTCTATGCTTGCGAATGACATTCGTGAAGGCGTTAGTGCTGCGTTCAAAGGAAATATTGCGCCAGAACGCGCGGCGGGAGCTTTTCCGTCTGTGGCAGATCTTGGCTCGAGCGAAGGTTGCCTTGAAATCGTCATCGAAACTGAAAAATTCGCTGAAGATTTCGTGGGTGACGACGGCGATTTTCAAATGCCGTGGCCAAAGAAGTTTGAAAATATTTCAGCGGCGCCTGGATCTTTGATTTTTGACTTTCCAAAGCTCACGTTTGCCCTTTGCGCAGCCATTGATGAGTTTAATGTCGACAGTGCCGTCGCGACTGCCATGGTGAACGCTTTCGCAAAAATGTTTGACGCTTTTTTCGACGCTTTGTATGAAGAATCCGGCTTGAAGGATATCGTCGATCAGGTCAAGGAGCTTGGGAGTGGCAAGTTTTTCACTGGTCGTCGTTTACTCACGGCTAGAGATGAACAGTACGTCGCGATTAAGCACGCCGAGCTCAAAGAAAGACTCGCCGTCGCGGAAGCAAAGGTGCTCGTAGAGTTGCTGAGCTTATCTGAGAGAATCCATTCGCCCGCCTTTTTCGCTTTACAGCCGAACCCCGTCGCATCTCTTGGCGCTAGCGCTTTTGAGGAAGTCTTCATAGATTTCGCCGATGACATGGAGGACGCGCTGAAGCTCATGGCGGAAACGACAAGCATAGTGTCAACGTTCTCACTGAAGATCGCGCTCGAAACCGCCATTACGGTGAAGATGGGTATCACTAAGACTGGTGATGTTTTCAAGGATCATCTCGATTTGGATTCGACAATTGCTGGTGTGCGGGTCGTTCCTATTGCCCCAGGGTTGCTCGCCACGATCGATTACGAGTTCTCGCTTGACTTGCCGTACTATTTCCAAGTTGACGCGAGCGGGACTTATAAAATCGCTGTCGAGGTCACCATTCCCGTCGATTTGACGCTGTCAAAAACACCATCTGTATCCTTTGGCCCCGTCCAAGTAGTACCAACGCAAGACATGAATGCGCAAGTTGTTGCCGGTTTACAAATCGGCGCCGTGGCGACGATTCAAAAGGCGTATGTCGCACTGTGCAGCGGCCCAGTGTGCGTTGGTCCTCAGCTCCACGCACGTCAAGATGTTTACTTTGGTTTGGACGCTTATGCACAGCTGAACTGCGAATCTGGGCCAGCTACGCTTGCACCCATGTGGAGCGAAACGTTCACGTATTCACAGGCCACGCAAGACGCGTGTACAGGGAGCTTGTTTGGCGCGGGTGGATACTTGCAAGTGCCAAAGACGAGCGAGATCGAAGTGCCCATTCTCCTGAGACCTCTGCCGACTGGAGGAGGCGGTGGTGTCGGTACTGCTGCCTCCGCTGCCGCGCGGTTGGGTGCAAAGAAGAAAAGCCCGACGCCCGCGCCAAAGAGCCCGACGCCCGCGCCAAAGAGCCCGACGCCCGCGCCAGAGAGCCCGACGCCCGCGCCAAAGGGCGCGCCGCCTTCAGAGTCTTCACCTGATGTCGTCTCCATTACTCCAGATACAGATTCAGTAGAGCTGTACGATTTGACTCCTATCATCGCGAAGCTCGATGTCTTTGCAACGGGTGGCGACTGGCACGCCCAAGATCTCTTCCACGCGTGCGGCGCGCCAAAGTGCGCCTCTCAGTCTGCTCAATCCTCCGCCGCGTCGTCGGCAACCTTGGGATCTGTCCAGTCCGAATTCAAATCTCGTGCAGTGCATCCGCCAGCGATGGTGCCCTCCGAGCCGAGGAAATTGATTCATCTCGACGCCGTCGGCGCGTCGGCAACCTCGGCGCCGTTTTCATCTTTTTCAGTTGAACGCGTCGTCGCCGTCGTCACCATCCTCGCCGCCGTCGCCGACGCCGCGCGAACACGGCGCAAGCTGAATCACTTACGCCAGGGGCGTGATGATGATGGTCACGCGCACACCACCGCATACGGCGCGTGTTAACCCACCCCACCCAAGAGCTCGCCGCTCGATGAAGACTGTTTTTGTAAACACCAGACGCACCACGATCTCGACCGCGGCACGTGTCGTCTCCACATAGACTTTGTAATATAGAGCTATATAGAGATTTTTTTTGATATGTATGTACACCACCAGACCACATGCACCATCACGCGTACACCCGGCCGTGCCCCCCATATACACCACCACATGTGCCCTACATGACGCACGCCCACGATCGCGATCGGGGCGCCGGGGTGCCGCCGGGATTCGTCCGAATGAACGTTCGGATTGCGCCATCCATGGGACCGGCATTGCGCGACACCGCGCACGTCGAGCCGCCACCACGGGGCCGACGTTCACGCGTATTGATATAGTAGTATCCATACGCCTCGCGTCGTGACCGCTGAGCGCGCGCACGCGTACCCGTGGAGACGCACACACGCGCGCGTGCGTCGTGAACACGCGAATTGGTGGTTGTGGCGCCGACACGCGTGAAGGGGGAAAACTTTTCCGACAAAATCCGAACGAGTAAAGCGCAGGTATTCGGCGCGGTAAGGATGAAAATGGTGCAAAAAGTTGAAGAGCCAACGATTCGCGTGGTGTACGCGACTGGAAACCCGGGTAAGTTTGAGGAAGCGTCGTGGGTGTTCGGGCGGCGCCAACGCGCCGAGGACCCGCGGGTACTCACGTGCGCGTTGGACCCTTACATCACGGAAATTCAAGGCACGATGGAGGAGATCGCTCGAAGTAAATCCGAAGCGACCTATCATGCGTTGTTTGTCAATTTGAGCCAAGAGAGAGAGAAAATGCAGGACAAAATCGTCGCTTCGCTCGACGGTCCGGTTGAGTATTTGTTGACGGAGGATGTGAGTTTATCAATCAACGCTCTCTGCGGATTTCCCGGACCATATGTCAAGCCCATGCTCGAAGCAATCCGCCCTGATGGTCTTTGGGATCTAATGTCTCGGTACAGCGACCGATCGGCCACTGCGACGTGCATGATGCTGATGAAGTGTATGAAGACCATGACAACGAGAGTTTTCACTGGGACGATTTCGGGCACAATTGTGGCGCCACGAGGTCACATTCATCATGGTAAAGCAAGTTGGAATAGCGTGTTTCAACCAGACGGGTACACTCAAACCCTTGGAGAAATGAGCTACTGCGAACAGGCTCGGTTTAGTCATCGCAAAATTGCGCTTGAGAAGTTTCTAGCCTACGGCATACAGCAACTCAAGGGTGCACAGTTAGCGGAGGCTTTTGAGGAAAGTGTTCAAGTGTATCGCGTTGAGCAATGCAGTGCTCCTTTACAATGGCAAACGCATGAAGTAGATGAAGTAGTGCGAGAAATGTTTCATGCGAGCAAGCATGAAACGAGTAAGATGTCGCACGACAAGATTTATGCGAGCAGACGTTCTGGTGGTAAAAAGTGGCAGCAAAAAACCTCATCAAATAAGTCACTGGCAGCGCCAACAAAAGTGGGCCTACGTAAACGTTCAATGAAAAGACACGTGCGTGATGTTGAAGCCGATACAAATAAAGAACCTGAGTTGTCACACAATTCCTGGAGCACGATCAGCGAGTGCGTGAAAAATCTACTTGAAAGCAAGAAGGAGAAACGCCCCTCGCGAAATATCGCTGTATCAACTGAAAACGATGCGTCTGATGACTTTATGGATGCTTACACGGATTCAGAATTGACCGATGCAGATAAAAGTGAAGATGTCGTCCTGACACGTGCGGTAGAATACGCGACGAACCCATTGAAAACATCGCAAGACGTGACGACGACGAAGTCTCACCAAGATGCACCAAAATCCCGGCCCGGGAATGTCTGCTTGTTCTCCACGGGGAAGTGCGCAGAGTGTTTCACTACAAAGACGCCACAGTGGAGGACGGGGCCAAAAGGTCCAAAGACGGTGTGCAATGCATGTGGAGTCAAATACATCGGAAGACTTAATCGATGAAAAAGTAACTTTTGAAGGAAAGGTAACTACTCGTCGGTTACGTTTTTATAATGTTTTTGTTTTTGAGCTTATAGCAGCGACACATAAGTAGACGCGAGCAAGGCTTACTACTAGTAGTACTTTTTTGATGTTTTGTATTATAATTGAAGCACTGTAAGCCATCACATATCGTAACAAACGCTCCAATTGTTTCTAAAGTCAGTGTTGAAAGTCCAGTTGTTTTCGCGCAGCTGCGCGTACGGCTGAGACGTCGCCACGTCGTAGCCTAGCCGCACCCGTAAATCTTGATCCTCTTGAAAATTAAACACTTTGTGTTCGAGTTCAATGCTTCCATCTATTAATGCGCGATGATCTTTAGCGCCATAAGATACGCCAGCTTTTGCTTCAATGGTCGTCATGCCGTCTCTCGCCGCAGACACGTCGAGTGTTTTCCTGACCCTCGCCCCATATCTCACATCGTCTCGCGTGGTGTCATAGGTCAATCCGACGTCCGCGCGGTCAGGCATAAGTGGAGACTTTGCTGGTGCAAATAGACGCTTCCTTACGTGCGCTTTGCCACGCATACGTCCCTCTCGCGTGTCCAGTTCCCCAGACACCGTGAGCACCAAGTCGCCGGCGTTGGTGAAACGTTCCTTGGCGAACAGCGACAGAGAACGACGATTGGAGTCATAACGTAAGCTAGTCTCCATCGCGCGACGTTTGACGTTCTCAGCGTACCGGGCGGTGCGTGAGTGTCAACCAACGCGGCGCACTGTGTCGCGTGTAGCAAGCAATCCGAAGCACATCTGAGGAAACCAGAGGCTGTAAACCAACCGTCGGTGAAGAAATGAAACGTATTAAACGCAATTGAAACGAATTCTGGGAATCGAGATTACAAGTCGCTGCATTGAATGCGATCTAAAGTGCTCCTCACAACGCGTTTGCACAACGCCAGAGCCCAAAGACCTACAGCTACACACCAAGCGCGCGCGACGTTGCTAAAAACGAACGTGAGCCTCTAAAAAATGCCAACCTCCCTCTCGAGTGACTAACTAGACTTTGTGTCTTCCTTGTATTTACGAAGTAGCACCTTTTTGTACTCATCTTGCTGAACCCACAGCTGCGCCGCTTGAACATTCAGAGGTGAATCGTTGTTAGGCTCGCCCAGAAGCGACTGAATGCTCAACAGAATTGTCCGCACGTTGTACACCGGACTCCACTTTTCCTTCAAAATGTCGAGACATATGTTTCCATATTGATCCACGTTTGGATGAAAACAAGGCGTTTCAAACTTAACCGTCGGCGCTTTGAACGGGTAGTCATTTGCAAACGATAACGTGAGCTTATACTGCAGACTTTCATACACCTAGAGCGACACGAAAACAACGCGCGCGCGTCAGTTAAACCTCCTCAACTCTCAACTCTCGCGCGCGTCAAACACGTACCGTTCCAACCGCGCCTTCTATGGTGCCAATCCAAGAGAAAATGTTATCTCCATCCGGGAACGCCGATATCCCAGCATCCGCGCTCGTCTGTGTTCGCGCGTAATCAACATCTTGCGTCAGTCAACACATCGTGACGACACCAGCACCACCACGGCGTGTGCGACTTTGGCAACCACCACCACCACCACGTCGTCGTCGTCGTCATCGTCGTCGAGCGCGCGAGCGCGCGCGTACCATCAAGCTCATTAATTCACTCTGTAATCTGCGCGCGCGCCGTGCGAGAAACCACCCATCGTCGTCGTCAGTCGCGATACCAAACGAAAACGCCGACACGCCGCGCAGACGGTCGCGTCGGATTCGCGCGCCATGGTGTGCGTCGAAATTCGCCCGCGCACGCACCTTCGCGCGACGTTGGCCGAGTCGCTCACCACCGCATCGTTTGCGTTGGTTTTTATTCCACTCGATGTCGTATCGCGCGCGATCGCGCCCGAGGCGTTGGTGGACATGCGTCGCGTCGCGCGCGTGCGTCGCGCGAGACGTCCGCGTCGCGCGTTCGACGGCGCACGAGCGCGTGCGACTGGAACGACGCCGAGAACGAGAACGACGAGAACGAGAACGAGAACGATGTATCGTCACGTCGGTTTTCCTCGTGACACCTCGCCAATCGACGCGTCGCGTCGCGCACTGGCGACGCGCGTCTCGCGGGCCGTCGCGGGGCATCGTCGACACCAAACGACCTTATACCCCTCTGGTTTTTGAGGTGCTCGACTGCGCTCAGAGTAGTTTTAATTGGCTCGCCTCATGAACGCGCGATGAAACACACATCTGTGACAGTTGCAAATTTATATCAATCCAATCAATAATTCTATAACGATGTGTGGGCGAGTTGGGAGGCGGCGTCGGCGGCGCGCTTCTTTGCGGCGCGCTTCTTGGCATTTTTAGCCGCGGCGGCGGAGAGCTGCACGCCGGCGCCCGGAGGTCCAGAATCGGCAGTGGTAGCGCCGACAGATGACTTGGCGCCGGCGGGTTTGAACTTGCCAGCTTTCATTTCGTCTGCTGAAGCTTTAGCGAGGCTAAAGTTACCGCTACCACTCGTTGAATGGGGAGGTTTGTACGCGCTCACGGCGTGCGGCGGTTTGTACGCACCCTTGGCCGCGCCGCTCGATGCAGCCGAGGTTGTAGCTCCGCCGGCGCCATCGACGCGCTTGGACGCGGGAGAAATCGGTCTATCTTCAAACGTTCCTTGTGGCACCGGACGCCAAGATGCTTCATAAATCTTTTCACGCTCTTCATGGAGCAGCAAGTCGCCGTTGTATCTCCAAATTTTCCATCCATTGTCGACGTTAAGTCGTGGGGCTATTGTTGAAGTGAGAAGTCTACGTCCATCAGGACTCCATTCAAGTGTCACTGAGCATGAAGCACGCGTTGATCCAATCGGTTTGTATTTGCCGTCCTTCATTTTCTGGAAAAACTTGACATCGCCGGGCAAGTTACCAAACCCAGCGAGGGCGATGAAGCGTCCGAAAGGATTCCATCGCAACGTGTTGTGGGGACCGGCGCCCAACTCGTACTTTGGCTCACACTTTTCTGCTTTGAATATCGTCGCCTTAGCTGGCATGAATCCATACACGACGCCGAATTCATCACCCAATGGTGACCATTGCGCATCATGCACAGGTCCCTCTTTACTGAGCGGCACTTGACCTTCAAACGAGCCATCCGCCTTTAAATAGTGCAACGCCGTCTCGCCGTAGTAGGATTTATTCGTCGCATCGACTTCACTCGAACCTAAGATCAACACCGCATTGCCAATGGGCGACCACATCAAATCAACTTCAGATACACGAAAGAATGACTTGCGTGCCACAGGTTGTGGGTTCTCCACGACGCCTTCTTGCGTATGCTCGACAATTTCATAAATGCGCACGGAACCAGGCGCGCCTTTAATTTCCGGGACGAAACACGCCAATCGCGGCGTAGTTCCGGGAGAAATTTTCGCCACTGCTACTGATGGCACGCGCAGCCGCGTGAGTTTGTCAAAACCTTGCGCAGGGCGAATGATTTGTATCTCATTTGTAACGCAACGAATGCACACGGCGTCGTCGTCGCTAAACTGAAAATACGGCCACTCAGCCTTGAGAAACTGTCTCTGAAACACTTCATGCGCCATGCTCAAGTCACTGACGTTCCATATCGTTAAATTCTTCTCGTCTTTTGTCGCCCCACTCGAGGTCTGCTTCTGATACACGGCGAGGTACGTCGAGCGCGGGGAAAAGTACAACGCCGACGCGCCGTTCTTTACAATCGACCCTCTCAACGCATATGGCTCACACGTCGCATCGTACACCTCAACCTTGTGCGCGCTCGCGATGGCAAATAACTTCCCATCGCTCGAATACGTCGCCACCGAGCCCTCGACTTCGTCAAACGCTAAAGACGACGAGAAATCATGTCTCGCATACGCCGCCGCCGCATCGTCATCGCTCAGCCCGATCGTGCTCGCGCAGTCGGTAAACTTCCAGTGTTTCAATCCAACGGGCGTGCGTTCGGTGATGGTTTGCATGCCGCTCGACATCCACGCGCGCGCGCAGCGTCTGTCAATGCGGTCCCGTGACCCGTCGTCGCGCGCCCGGGCGCCGTGGACGCGTGGGACATCTGACATCTGACATGTGGATAGGCTGCTCGTTAAACCCTAGCCTGTTGTTTTTGGGCGCGCGCAAGCGCTCGTGTGCCCCGCACGCGCTGACGTGCGCGCGCGACGCGACGGTGAGAGGCGATGCGTGCGTGCGCGCGCGCGATGGGTGTTCGATGCCACGCACACGGGGCGTCTATCGCGGCATCGGCGTCGTCTGGGGCGGCGAAACGCGCGGTTCAGTTTCGGCCGTGCATCGATATTCACAATGGCAAGGTGAAACAAATCGTCGGGTCGACGCTGAAAGATAGCGGGGATGCGTCCGCGGAGACGCCAGCGACGAACTTTGAGACTGAAACGCCAAGTTCTGAGTACGCTGAGATGTATAAACGCGATGGTATTTATGGTGGGCACGCGATTTTGTTGAGTAAGGATGACGCGACGATGCGCGCGGCGCAGGAGGCGACGCGCGCGTTCCCTGGCGGTTTACAAGTAGGTGGAGGGGTGAACCCAACGAACGCAGGGGTTTTATTAGACGCAGGTGCATCACACGTTATCGTGACGTCATACGTGTTCCGCGATGGTGCTTTGAATGAGCAAGCTTTGCGCGAAATGGTGAACGCCGTGGGCGCAAAACGCTTGGTGCTCGACCTGAGCTGTCGGAAAGATGCAAACGATGGCAAATACAAGGTTGTGACCGACAGATGGCAAAAGTGGACAGATTTAGCGGTTGATGGAGCCACAATGGAACGGTTGGCCGAATGCTGTGATGAGTTTTTGGTTCATGGGGTTGACGTGGAGGGCATGAAGTTGGGCATAGACTTGGACCTCGTTGAGCTCTTAGGACAGTTCTGTCCAATTCCTGTCACTTACGCCGGTGGCGCGAGAAGTTTGCAAGACTTGGATCTCGTTAAAGTTGCGGGACGAGGTATGGTTGATATCACCGTCGGCTCCGCCTTGGATTGTTTCGGTGGAGCGTTAAAGTACGACGACGTCGTGGCGTGGCACAACGAACAGAAACTCTTACTTGCCTAATACATAGCTTTCCCTGAGAAACTCGCAGCGATGAATGTAAGTAATGCTACTATTGATTGTTTGCACAGAATTACAGCGTGCTATGAATACTCGTGTGATCAATGCGTGCGGGCAATGCGAATACGAAGCGCGCCAGTCGCCGCGCTCACCTCTCGGCATTCGCTCAAGTCGACGCCGCCGCCTAGTCTGACCCACTCGTCCTCGTCGTCAAGATACTCAAGTGACTGCGTACCGTGAGCATCTCCGAGCGCGGAACATTTCTTTTGAACTTCTGCAAAGGTCATCGTTGCCGTGAGTTTAAATCTAATGACGTCCTCACCCACGCTTGCTTTCACGCTAACTGTTACGCCATCTGATTTCACACCTTGCAACGTGAGCTGGTCAACTCTGTAGAGCTGATTGCGGCTGATATCGTCGTTTACGACTAACTTTGCACGTATAATGCGGGGAGATGGAGCTTTACTGCAAAACGCAAGACATTCGTCGAAATCTTCTTGAGAGCGCAATAAACACCAGTCGCCTTCATCATCCTGATACTTGATTTTTATGGCGTCCAAGTTTATGTACAGAATTTGAGCCAATGTAGCCATCAACTCGTCGTATCGCGAAGCCGTACGTAATCGAATTCGCAACACATCCTTTTGGCACAAAACTTTGACAATCAAAGACGCTGTCTCTGGTTCAGATACAAACTTGTCAAAGAAATCCGCCATCTCTTCCCTCAAAATGGCCACGCTTTGATAACTTTCACGACCGCCGTGCACGGATTGATCCATCGGTGCTGGAGGCATGCCAAAATTATGCGTACCATGCACACTTTGCTCGAATCTAGTAAAAATATCGTCATTCAATGCGAGACGCGCGCTTGAGTTACCATGCCATGACATCCCTCGCTGAGATTTTTGCCTTGACTCAGCTCCCCCCCATAACGCTCCTAAATGTGCGCCTCTATGTACACGCTCTTCAAGACCGCGCTTGTACGAATCTGATCCGCTCGGCGGAACTAATCCATCTGGTACGGCGTATGGATGGTTGCGAATGCCAGCACTGCCTCCATGTATACTGTGTTCCAAACTTCCCCCTGCGCTTGCAAAAGACATCGCCGAAGCCCCGTGTACGCTCTCCCCTTCGACCATGTGACTCATGGTGTCTGTCGTCATACTCATGGTTTGCGACCCCAATAATGTATCGATTGTAACGTGCGAAGAACTTGGAGCACCTTCTCCTGTCATCTTGTTCATCATTTGTTTGAGTTTGCTGTGTTTGCTATTCAACGACCGACGCGGCCAACGTGTGATTCCGTACTGTCGGCAAATGCGCTTCAATGTCGTACTCCCCACGCCAAGATCTGAAGCAGCCTGCTTCAAATGCTTGTGAAAGTTTTGCTGTAAGACTTCAAGTGTGATGCCCCAAAGTGCGCCGCTATCCCGAAGCTGCTGTTGGGAAGGCGTAACAGAAAGCGGATCATCGTCGAGCGATGCCATCGCCGCGTTGTTTGATACCTGCGTCTGTTTCATATCTTCGAGCCAGAGTTTATCAGTATTTGTACATACGACGGCATCAAGACGTTGTTCAATGCTCGACCAGAAACGCTGAACGGTTTTGGCTTGTTCTCGTGGTGTATTCAAGTTCGAATTGAGCTGAATCTCTAACACGACTGGCAGCGGCTCTCCCGATGCCACCTTGCGCAAAGCCATCTTCACAAAGCAAAAGCCACGCATTTTGAGCAAAATACACGAGTGTTTCAAGGGTAAATCTCTGTGAGAGATAGTGTTCAAGTTGTGCACCCAAATCATGCTCCCCTTTGACCAAATTTTACCAGCAACGCCTCTGTGCAAATCTACAGAAATATTTGACGCCGACTCTCGGTAGTGCTGAAAATATCCCGAACTCTGATAAAATGGAGCGCCAGCAGTGACGAGAGAACTATTGTTGCACGGGATCCATATCTGCGCAAAAGGAATGTCCAAAGATTGGCAGCATGCTTTCAATGCGGCTTCGGTCTCGCGCACGTTGATGCGATTCAGATCTGCCGCAATCGCGTTTGACAGAACCTCTCGCGGCGCCATGCGCATGGATTCTACCGTACATAATCCATGCGCCTGAATCGCACGTTTGACATCTACGTACACTTTACCAATACTATCCACGATGTGATTGAAGGACAACTCCAAAACGCCGAGAGGGCGCGAAGGGTCAGTCCCAACGCCCACCGGCACCGTTAATGACGTGTGTATTCCACACTGCTGCGCGAGTATGTGACGAGAAAACTCAGGTGCTGTGTAGCATTGCGTCGATGGCGTGTACTCGGGCTCGTTTGCTGAAAAAACCCGTCCCGGTGCGCCCAAGAAAGCCTCCGTACCCGAAAGCGACGTGTTGAAGAAGAACAACTTCCAGCTATCGTGGTAGGTTGACAATAAATCGGCGCGATGCGTCGCCTTGACTCGAACGAACTCTTTATGACAGCACAAAACCACATCACCGTCACGATGCTCGGCCATCCATAGCTGCGCAAGGCAGCCCTGTTGGTCATTCCCAGACAGGCCCACGACGTCCTCGAGCACACTTTTGAGCCCATTAGATACGTCTTTCGCAGTCGTCCCAGCGGTATTTAAGTCGATCCCCACGGCATCGACCGCCAACTTGACGATCTCCATCCCCTCGCTCATGTATGTTTGACTATTACTCACGTTTGACCGCGTGAGCGTGCCCTCGCGCCTCGCCGCCGTCGCCGCCTCGCGCGCGCCCGACGCTCCAGCATCGCCATCCATATCGTCGTCGTCGCCGAGATGTATATCCAACGACTTCCACACGTCATCAAACGCGTCTACGCGTAAATCTCCCTCGGGCTCACCCGGTAGCGTAGACAGGAACGCATGCAAATCGTCCGCCATGGCGCCAATGTCAACGATGCGTGCCCCACCGGCTCCGATGCGCTCGACGCGCTCGCCACGTCGCCTTCACTTGCCACGACACCGCGCGCGCGCGCGCCAACGCGTGGTGTGAATCACGCACGCGATCGGTGCGTCACGCGATCGATGCGTCACGCGTCGTCGTCTGTCGTCTGTCGTCTGTCGT
>Ga0181552_10002357_pt1 | contig 13773 bp, 12 predicted proteins | sample 011ome_18_FD_130583 | JGI IMG/M metagenome (GOLD analysis project Ga0181552, IMG submission 130583) | Coastal salt marsh microbial communities from the Groves Creek Marsh, Skidaway Island, Georgia - 011501BT metaG (megahit assembly) | ecosystem: Environmental > Aquatic > Marine > Intertidal...
GAGGCGTTGATTTCTGGCCAATTCATTCTGCTTCCAGTGATATCTTGATAGCCTTTGATCATTTCGCGATCATAAAAATCAAGATTGATAAAGCGCATAGACCATGCAGAGAACTCTCGGTATTGAATATCTTTTTCAGACACCGTAATAACATTCATGTGCCGTTTATCCTTTTTTATCTTTTTAAAAATAGATAACACATCCTTTTTTTCGCCCTCGAGCACCTGGCAAAATGAACCCTGATCGTAAAGTAGTATGCCCGTAATATCATGATCTGAATTATGACGCATACTTTCCATTAAAATGGATTGTAAGTTGTCTTTGGTCATTCGATTGGCGGCGGTGCTGACGTAAATCAATTCAAACATTTTTAAATCTTTCATAAATATTTTTCATAAAAAATAATATAAAAAAAATAAAAAAAATTCAATATTTTTTTGTGGATAAAAAAGTGGAAAATAAACAAGAATAAATTTTTTAGATTTTTATTAAAATATTTTAAAAAAAAATTAATATAAAAAACAATAGTTTATATTAATTTATTTGAAATTTATGGTAAGTAATGTAAACTAATGTCTTATAAAAAAAGATAAGTTTCTGTGGATAAAAAAGTGGATAAGATGAATTAAGATAACATTCAAGGCACATTAAATAAGTAAATTTTTAAAATTACATGATAATTTTCATAAAAGAGAAATAATTCAAACGTGATAAAAAATATATTAAATTAAACATTTAACAAAAAAATATTTAAAAAAATTTTTCTCGTGCTAAAAATTTAGTAGATCACCTTATCATTCGAGAATTTATATGTGATGCTATGCGTTTAACTATTCAGCAACCTTATTAAATATTTACTTGATAAATATTCAACATAATCTTGATCAGCCTGTGAAATTTTTTTGAGTTTATCAATACTGGAGGATGAAAGTTTGATAATTTTCTGTTGTCTTATCTTGCTCAGGGCCCGTACATGGATGAATCTGTATTGAGTATCTTTCTCTCTCAAATTGATTAAATCAGCAAAATTGTCTAGCCCCTTGGCTATATCAGTCGTCATCAACTGTTGTGAATATTCTTCATTAATATTGAGCCTATAAATACGTTTATGGTCTAAAGATTTAATGTAATGTAGTAGCAGCGAAGCATTATGTAAATCCTTTAATAAAGAGGGTTTGTTCTTGCTGTTAAATCTTTCTATGTCTAGCTCAATCAACTTATCAAAATCTCCTTGTTTTATCATATCAAAAAACTCCATGATTACCTTACCATCAAACATCACATCATCTTTATTGGAAATGTTCATGGTTTCATAAACAATATCCATGCCTGATAAAAAATTATTTTTTTTAACCCAAAAATATTTATGCATGTATTTTAGCAGCTCAACATTGTCATTTTTTACGTTTGAGAGTTGATGCAGAAAATTCAAAAATGATTCGTATTTGTTTATTAGGCTTCTTGTTGGAAAGATTAAATGATAGTCTTTTCCTACTATTTTATTTGCTATTTTTTTTTGGGAATAAATTTGTGAGGCATCAATAAATGTAGTTCGACTAGATTGAGAATAGAATCCAAGGAAAAAAAGCCTTAGTTTTTCTCTCATTAACTGGTCTCTGATTAGAAAGGCTGGCTCTTTGATGTCGTTAACAACGTCATAAACATGATATTTGTGCGTTAGATAATCGTGAATGCTGCTGGTAAATGAACGCGGATTAGGTAGAAGTAATAACTTGGCCATTCAGAACAACCGCCAATACAGCAATGAGCTAATATAGGTAGGTAGGTAGATCAGAATATGTTTTAAAAGCTGTAAACAACACTCGCACGTATCGAATTTTGATGAAGGTCATCAATTTCGGAATATAAATATCCACCTCCAGATATTTGATTACCTTCTGGAGCGCTTACATTGTATTCACCGTAACTCTCTTTTTTAAAGACGTCGCCGTAATCGGTATATCGATACTCAATCTTAAACGAAACATTGGACGTCATCATTGTCTGCAGACCAGCACCTAAAAAGTAACCGTGTTCCCAACCAGATGATGAAACAGCATCGGAAGCACTATAATTCCCTTGAACCGTCGTCAACTCATCATCTCTTATATACTTTCCCCCCTGTGTGAATACACTCGATGCCCTGACCTTCGCCGTTGCATACCCTCCACTCAGATAAAGCAGTGTTTCAGGTGTTGCCAAGTACCCAAATCTAACTCCAAGTGCTGCTGTGTCCTCTATGCTTAAAGAATTTGTAATCGAAACTTGTGAACCATATATACCCTCATCTCCAAAATCGAAGTCATTACTAATATCTTCACTTACAAAACCAGTGCTCACAGCTTTCGCTTTTTTTTGATTTGCCTTGTCATAACTGGCTACTAATCCCATCACGAAATTCTCGTTTATTTGATAATCAAGAGTTAAGTCAAGACCAGCAAACATGTTAGATTCACTGAGATTTTCATTACCCTCACCAGCACCCGAGATGTCATTAAGCAAATTAACACTCTCTGCTGAATCAAAACCAGAATAGTCGGCCGAATGATCCCAATTACCTACTTTCGAGAAGCTAACCGTATTAGCATTTATTTCACTACCTAGTACCCCCCAAGATTCGTTTTGTGCCTTGGCTTTATTTGACACTCCCCCGACAGTGACGCCCAACTTTAAACCGGTCCAATTGGTATCGGCTGCAAATATTGGTGATGAAATAAGAAGTCCACTAATGAGGGTGGTAATGATGGGGTTTTTAGAGGTCATAAAAATCTAACTATAAGTGTTTTTTGAAGACTATACACTACTTTTAAAAAATTATAGTTAAAATAGTTAAAATAGTTAAAATTTTGTAAAAATCTTTTCGCGTGTCAGAGCAAAATTACTTGACACTAAAACAGCCTCCACCCATTTTAAAATAATTATAAACTTAGGATATCAATGCAAATTCTTTGTTTGTTGATGTTTTTCCATGAATCAACCAATCCAGATAATGATCCAGCTTGTGCTCAAGAAAAGAGGCTGAAAATGATCCATGTGTCTCATAGTCGATATAATCGATAAGACATTTAAATCCATGTTCTTTATAAGCACGGGCAATTTTTATGTCGAGATCGTTCGTCGATGATAGAATTGACAAGATGTTTCTGTGATTATAGTTTGAAGCCATATTTTTTCGGGTTGACTTGTCATGAAATATATTTCCCGAGAAATTTAATATCCTTGTTATATTGAGCGCTGCTGCTAATTGACACAACTTGTACCCCCCAAGAGACGCCCCAATTCCAAAAACCTCGTTAAAATCAAATTGCCTTAAGATTTCTTCGATTACCTTAACGCTTTGTTTAATCTTAAACTCGCCCACATACAGATCGTCCTTCTTCTTAGGGCGATTAAAGATATATAGAATATTCAGCTTATATTTGGATAGCACCATATGCGCAAAGGGAAGCGGCATGTTCAAACTATTGCTTTTGGTAAGGTAAACCATAATCACTTTTTTTGGATATTCAGTTTGCGGATGGCTCCATAAATAAGTGTCTGGTCTGCAGTTATGAAAGATTAACTCTTCCCTCTTCTCGACATCAAAATTCATTGCTGGAATTACTTCTCTGTACATAGGGGGCACAAAAGCTGAAAATTGATCAAAATATTTTTGCATCTGTCTCATCGGCCCTGATGCTCCCGCATGCATCAGTATCGAAGCAACAACTCTTAACAATTTATCGTTAACTTTTTGTTTTTTTTCAAGGATTGAGTAAAGCCCAGTCAAAATTTTACACTCCTTAGTCCTAAACACTTTTCTCGTTTCAAAATTATTCCACATATCCAAATAAATTCTAAAATTGGAGGATTGATTGATCAATTCAAAAATATTGGTTGTATTAGCTCTATGAATGTATTTACTGGATTGAGAATAGCGCACCGTTTGATCTTGGGTCAGATAAGTACATAAGTGATGGGCAGGATATTCCAATGGTTGTTATGTTGTATTCTACAACAAACACTTGATTAAAGAATTAAGAGTGGTGTTTGAATCAATTTTATCAAAATCAATTCTCTTACTAAATTTTTTTTCAAGCTGCAAGGAAAGATCAACCAGCTCCAAAGAGTCAAGATCCAACTCAATCAGAGTAGTGTCAAGAGATTCTCGACAGGGTTGATTGAGAATTTCTTGTTCGTCAATAAAATTACAGACTAAGTTAAAAAAATTATTTTCTTGATCCATTGCTTCTCCATTTCGTGTTTTGATGATTTGCAATATTTATTTTAATTTTGGAGTTAACATCGACATTCTTTCAAAGACGACATTGTAGTCCGTTAGGCGTAATCGTAAGTGAGCATTTTCTCTAAAGCAAGTTAAAAATTCTTTTGCAATCCTCAGCGACATTTTCTTGCCAGGGCAAAGCTTTTTTCCCAAGCCAAACTCTAAAGACTTCTCAGACTCAAAATTACTTTTAGCATTAGTTAAAAATGGACTTATAAATACAAATTGATTAGCATAAAACGTATAACCTTGAATCTCAATATCACGCAAAGCCTTTCTTGTAAGAAGCGAAACTGCCGATGATCGGCGAAATAACTCATCTTCATCCCAGCTCTGATTGGTATCATTAACCAATCCATAAACAAGCGAACCAAGCATGGTCTCATAACCCTGAATGGGAATAGTGATTAGCAGCCATGCCTCATTTGGTGAGCGCCCCAATTCAACTAATTTATGTTTAATAAAGTGATCAAGATTGTTTAAATTTTTGTTAAATTCTTGCACAGTTTCATATTGGGGAATAAGATATTTTAATATTCCACCAGGCAGTGGGGGGATGTCCTCTATAAGACAACCCAGATTTTGCGCAAAAATTTTCTTAAAAACCAATTGTATGTAATTATCAATGGTGATAATCGGGTCAATATCTATATTGTCATGATCGATACTTTCGATAAACACACGAGTAAACTGATGTATCCATTGATCGATATCATCATTAATCTGATTATAAAATTTTAATACATTCTTCCTAGCTTCAATATGATTTTGGCCATTCATGAGCAAAGGTGACTTTGAAAAATGATCAGATACTGCTTGAATATTACCTAATGAAGCCGAAGATCTATTTTTAAGTTTCTCTTGGTATGCAAACACTTCAAAATGAGGATTTTTGAGAATCTCAATGGCCAGAGATTTGTTACATAAAAGCGCGTTAGATTGTTTGTCATTCCCTAAATAATAAATATCTTCATAATGAACAAGCTTTGGATCATTGAGAATATTTTTAATTTTTAAGTAGTCGAATAACATATTAATAATTTATTTTTAATTGAGCAATCTGAAATATTGTTAGAAAAACAATGGCCCTGAATATTTAAGAATTAAAAAATGATAACATGATCATACTTTAAATTTTTACTTTGTTCATCATTACTAAAATAAATTTTTTTAATAATTAAATCAATTTAAAGATGATATTAAATTCATATTAAATTAATAAAGAATTTGATTGTTTAAAGAAATCTCTGCTGGTAAGGTATATTTAATAATTTTCACAATCATTAAAATAAAAGGTCATAAAATACAATTAATTTACTCATCTCAATAATTTACTAATTTTCATAACGTAATATAAAATTTCTTGGGTGTTGATAAATTTAAAGAAGATCCTCTAGAATTGATATAAGGCTTAAATATTATTTAAATTACTGCTAATTAAATTAAAAAAATCTAAATCTTCCTTGTAATAGCTTTCTATAAAATTTTTTACATATTGAGATTCATACAATTGATGATATTTCTTACTTCCAGAAATAAAAAAGTAAGAATTAATAATTTTTTTTAGATTTGAGGATCTTCCTAAAATAACTTTTAAAATTATGTTGTTAAGTTTTATTAAATTATTGGCAAGAACATTATCAAACTTACATACTAGATTTTGATTAACGGGATCTTTGTTAGTTAAATTTATCTTATTACCAGTGTGCTTGAAAAATTCTTTTTCTAATATGTCAAGTTTTTGGGTTGTAACAATGGTTTGAATTATTTTTTTTTGATCAACAAAAATATAATCAACCTGTTTTTGAAAGTGAATATACTCTAAAGGTAATGTTAACTGTGTTTGCGGATATTTTTCTAAAAAATTTATTGCATTATCAATTTCTTTTTTCATTTGATGAACGCTCAAGTATTTGCTATTTTTTTTGCTATACATATTTAAGTGCTGCGCTATTGAAGAAGAGAATCTATGATAAGGGTTTCTAATTATTGCAAAACTCCAAAAAGATTCAAATTTCCTGTAATCAGCAGGAAAATTTTTTTTTAAAGATTTAAGTGGAATATGAGCAAAATCTATAAGGCCTAGTTCGGGATGTTCTAAAATTTTATCGTAAAAATTATATTTTCCATAATCATAAAGTGATTTTCTGATAACCGAGCCAGCATTCTTCGGAATATGTACAAAGATAAAACGGTATTTGGGATTAATTATCATATTAGATCTTTTACTATAATATATTTATGACATATGTGTTTATCTTTAACGTAAGGATAATACCAAGAATTATTTATAATAGATCATTTTTATTTTTTTGATGTAGCTGGAGGGCACCATACTCTGCTATATTTCAGTATATTCACATAGGTTTTAAAACTTTAATTTCCTTGTAAATACTTTATACCTAGAACCCTGTTCTCTATTCCCTTTACTCCAATCTGTTGTTGTTTGACATATGCATTGACATTCAAGTTATGGATTAAAATAAATTTAAATATTTATTAGAACAAAACGTTAAGGTTTGAAAATAAATGGTTAATCAAGAAAATCTATGAATACCAGCTCAAAGTATAAATGAAATGTGATGTTATTTTTTTATTTTTTTCAACAAATCATAATCTTGAGAATAGTGAAGATTAATTTTATTTTTTAAACTTGATGGAATATTCTCTGCGGTGAGATATAAAAATTCTTTGTCAGTTTTATTCACTCTCTGTTTGCTAATCGAGTAATAAAATTTATTCAATTCATTATTATGTTTTTGCTTATTAAAAAATCGAGAGAGCACATTATTTATTTCTTCAACACTATGAATCTGTAAATGCTTATTTCTTAGATATTTTTTTATGAAATAAATTTGCGGTGAAAAATGCCAATTAATTGTAGGTATATTTTTTAAAAAATATTCAAACCTATCAACAAAGATCTCGAGCTTTTCCTCGTTGTTATCAATATCGCCTAATATTTCCTTTAGTTTGACTATGCGATGATTAAAACCTGAAATAAATCTATCCAAAGGATCGCGTAAAAAAACTACTAGTGGTTTATTTCGATTTAAAAAAACCTTATGTCCTTTTTTATTTATGTATACTTCATGCCATTTAAGATTAGGTAATTCTAAATTTAGGCGATGGTTAAAGTTATTTAATCGATAAAAAATTGATTTGACATAACTCGATCCATTTTTTGGGATTGCTAAGTAGCTAATATCTAATACCTTACAATCGAACGGTTGGTTTTGAAAATCGTTGAGCTCTTTAGTCATTATGAAATATTATTTTTGTATATATTAATTATTCTCTTTGTTACAGAAAATGATGACACATAAGGGTAATACTTATAAAGAAACTTTCTAGTTCGATAATTACCTAAAATAATTTTTATTATTATGACTATTAATTTTTTGACAAGCATCCTCATAAAGCCACTGCGGTTAGTAATTGCTTTCTCCTTATGTAGGTCTTGTTTATTGAAAAATTTTGGGCTCATGAGGGATGGTTTGACATATTTTTTAGCAGTGAAATATGCATCAAAGTAACTTTTTGACTTTATTCCAATTTGAGAATACAACTTATTAGGGAGATTTTTGCTTATAAATGTGTAGTCAAGGTCGCCATCTGAACTGTTCTCCACACTGATCGATTTGAGATATTCTCTTTTTATTTTAACAAATGATTCGTACCGCATCTTTCTGTAGAAATAATTAAAATTTCTCATATTAATATAGTCAGCAAGTGAGTAATCAGAAGACGCTCTTCTAGCCGATTGAGTATTCATTGTTATTTTCTGTCCACTAGCTAGAGCTGAAGTTAAATTTTCGAAATACTCATCCGAAGCATCAAAATGAAATAAATTAAACACACATCCACGTTTCTTTGACAATTGTTTTAAGCTGGTTATTTTTTTTTCCATAGGTAGGACATTTTTTAGGATACAGCTTTGTAAATAATTATTCATAGACAAATAATATTCAGATGACTTAATCTTTTCTTTATACGAGCTGTCTATCCATGAAAGCAAATCTCTTGTAGATAAAAACATATTTATCTTGAGATCTGAAAAAAAATCTATCAATTGATTAAGGCTTTGTTGATTAAATTCGATGATATTTTCCGCCGATATAATTAAGTGTTTCACTGATTTATGATTATTTAACTCATCTTGGAAGTTCATTATCATCAATGGATCGAGATCTCTATCTTTAAAATAAGAGGCAAATATGTTGTGATCTGAATTGTATGTATCGTCATGTTCAGTGGTATCAAAGGATAAGAGTGATTTTGGGTACAACACACCATTTTTTATTAAATCATCATAAGAATTTAAAAGGTTTTGTTGAATGTAGCTTGTTCCGGTTTTGGTATAGCCCACATGAATGGATACGGATTCAATCCGATTAAAATTAATTACAAAACGAGCCTTATGAAGAATTTTAGCCTCACCATTATCAAGCTTATCGTTTAAGTATAAAAACAAAAAAGGCTGTTGTGACTTTATGGAGTAATAATCATTGATTGTTAAAGATTTATTCCATGGAAGCATATCAATGAATTCTTTTATGTTGTGCTGCATAAACAAAAAATAATAGTATCCAAGAATATTTTTTTCACTATCGTAGAGGATTCCTATCTTCTCTTCTCCAGCAAGTTCCTCAATCGACATATTATGTTTCTTATAAATCGATCTCACGGTATTTAGTAGCTCAGTATTTTTCCGATCAAAAACAACCTTACTGGCAAAATTATTAACAAGAAAAGAAAAGTAATAAGATAATCGGTTGATAATCAATGATCTTGAAATTATTCTGCTCTTATTACTAATTAATTTATTAACCCTCACAATGTGATTGAGAAAATAATACAAATGATTCCTGTCTTTAAAAGCAGTAACCGATTGGGTGTTATTTTTATTGTATTCCACGATGTTGTCATTAAAAATACTAATTTTTTTTGCCTCTAAAACAGCGTGCAACGTAAAATCAAAATCTTCGTAAAGCTTAGCCTTGAATTTGATTTTGTTTGCCCTTATAAATTTCATCGAGTAGATCGCCGACCAGGATGGAAAAACATTTGCCAACTTGGGATAATTTTTTAAATTCACATTATTCAAAGGTTCATAATCAATTTTCATTTCACTCGAAAATGATTTAAAAGTATAATTAAAAATATAAAAATCAGAATTAAGTATCTTAAGTTTTCGAAAAATATCATGATTAAGGTGTAATAAAAATTTATCATCAATATCTAAAAAACATACATAAGGTGTCTGAGTAGAATGAATGCCTTTATTTCTTGTAAAGCCAATACCTTTATTTGTTTTATTTCTTTTAATTATTAAGTTATCGTGCTTGGACTGAATTTTTTTTAGCGAGTTAAAAGAGCCATCTGTTGATGCGTCGTCAATCACTATCACATGCACTAATTTTTTATCAATGGCATCAAGTAATAAATTAAGATTTTTTAAATGATCTGCTCCATTATAGATAGGAATGATTATTGTAAGTTGATGCATAACTATAAGTTTAAACCTTAATTTTTATTATATTGGGTTGGTAAATATCTCTAAATCTATGCTGAGGAAATAACCTATTCAGCTCTTTTCGTACAGCAGAATCATCATAATTTACATATGCCTGATTGATGCAAGATATTGCTTTTTCAAAGACATCGCTTGAAAATTGACTTTTTAAACCAGAAAGTATTCTCTCCCTGGAAGGTAAAAGTTGAAAACTATAATAATTCGCGGGGTATACTTCATTGCCGCCCCATAAATCAAAGACATACTTATGAGACACTACTAAATCCATAAGATAATCTTTTGAAAAAACGGAATAGTCAGTCATCGATTTAAAGCGATTTCTGTAAAACATTAATGGTTCATTATAGAAAGCTAATTGACGAGCCTCTAAAAAAAGGTGAGCAATAAAGATCATGTCTTCTCCAAAATTAATCTTAACCTTTTGTTTCGAGTATACCTTATCAACCAAATCTTTTTTAACCGCATAACGCCAAATAGAGATCGGATTTACCTCATGAAGTGGCAAGAATAAAATAGATTCATAAAAGCAAACGGTGTCAGCGAGTTTCTTCGGCGGGGAATTTTCAATTTTGACGGAAAAGTCAATACACTCATATGCGATAAAATCATAATCATGAGCTGATAGAATTTCATTAAGTCTCTCAAGGGCATGTGGAAAAAAAATATCATCCCCATCAAACTGAATCACATAATCACCATGTGCGCTTCCAAGACCTTTAATTCTAGAATACCTCAACCCTTGATTAACTTTATTTTCTATGATGGAATAGTCTAATGAAGATTGTCTTAAAAAGCTACCAACGAGCTCAAGGGTGTTATCGGTACTCCCATCATCCACGATAATTAAAGAGAAATTTTTATATGACTGTCGCTCTATAGAGAGTAGAGTTTTAAGTATATAATCTTCCACATTATATACTGGGATTACGATTGAAAAAGAAAGCATTAATTAAAAACATCACCTTTCATATTGGTTTACCAAAAACAGGGACTACATCGCTTCAAAATTTAGCTAGCATCATATCAACACATGTTAACTTAGGTGCAAATTTTCTCGAAGTCAATCAAAAAAATAAATATTCATTTATTAAAAGGAATGGTGATTACTTCATTAAGTTATTTTATGATAAGGGCCAAATATTTCTTAGGCACCTAAAAAACGAAAAAAATATTAAAAAAAAAATTATTGACTCATTAAATCAATTCAAAAATTCCCGCTATGAAAATGCATTTGTTAGTTCAGAATTTTTATGTACCATGCCGATAAACACATGGCTTCAGCTAGAAAGTCTTTTACAAAATCAAGAGATTTCCATAAAAAAAATAATAATAACCGTAAGAAATCCAAAAGAAAGGTTTATCTCATCATTATCTAGACGTATAGTTATGGGCAAGTATCGAGGTAAAAATCTTGAGGATAGTTACTACTGGTTTATCCAAAATGAACTTAATCTTTATCAAAATATAAAAGACTTAAAAAATTTATACAAAGATAAAGTCGCCATAATTGATTATGATTCTTATCAAGAGAGAATTATTGATGAAATTTTTGAACAAGCTGATTTGAAAAAAGGGTTTCCATTTAATAAAAAAGTCGATCAAATATTAAATTCAAATAATTTTAATAGCAACCGCCTGCCTTTAATCTTTGCAATTATTAACAATAGATCAATACACATATGCTATAAATTTATTGCTAAATTAGGGATATTAAAGGCATTTAAATCTGATAAATTCTTTTTGAAAAACATTATTGAAGAGCTCCCAGACCACAATATTGAAAGTAAAACTTTTAAACCAAATAAAGCAAAGTATAAACAGATTGAAAAATTATTTAAAGAGTATTTAAAGTACTCCACAATTATAAATTATAAAAAAAATATGACTCAATTTCCAATGGCGAAATTACAATTTAGGTATTTTATTAAATATATATTGTTGTTACATACTTTTCATAAAAATATTAATTTATGACCAAGTTAATAAAAATAATAAAAGATATTGTTTTCTTAAATAAAATATTATATTTACAGCTAGTAGTTATTGATATCCTGCTTTTCGTTACAATCATAGCGTGCTCTGTCATTATTTTTAAATACATAATAATGTCAACAGGAACAATATTTCATATCCACCGATATGAAATAAAGCCTGTTGATTTAATAGTTTTATTTACCATATCAATTACCGTTTTTTTTATCAGCAATTTTTTTCACCTGAGCTTAACTAACCAATATATAAAAGAATATAAAAATAAAATAAAAAACATATTTACTGCATTACAAATCAAAATGATTATAGCTATTGCAGTAAGTTTACCAATCATTTTTGGTGTTTTTTTATTGTTGATTTTTTTATCAGTATCGCTTTTTGTGTATGTTCTTTTTATTCTAATTTTAATTTTTTTAACATATAAAAATTTGAAGGTACAACTTATTTTAGAGAAATACTTTCTTAAAAATGCCATACTTCCCATTTTCTCCATAGGAAAAAAAAATGACATTTATTACTATTTATTTTACATATCTACTATTTTTTTCCTTTTACTCCAGTTGCACTTAGGATATATTTCCACCTCGATCTCCATAATTATTTTTTTTATTATTAAATATTTATCGTCAAAGCTAAAAGAAGTTTTAAGTGTATTGTCATTTAACAAACTGCTTGAGAAAAAAACGCATCAAACCTTTATAACAAAGGGTAGTATATGTATTTCACAAAAAAAAAGTGACACGCTGATACTGCTATTCCCTCCGTTTGATCATAAAAAATTTAGTAAAAATTTATTAATATCTCAAGGATTTGATAGACACCACACCATTACTATTACCGATGGCAGTCAAATGAAAACTTTGAATGGATTAAATAATGAATTTCCTAATTTCTCATCGATAATTTCATTTCTTACTGAGTATAAAAATGTTAACAAGATAAAAAAAATTGTAACTTTTGGATGTTCAGGTGGTGGTCATTCTGCTTTGCTATATGGCAGTCTTTTAAAAGCTGATTTATCGATAGCACTGAACCCATTTCCCTATCTTAGTATTGAAGAAATAATCAAACAAAAAGATGAACGTTCACTTAAAGTTTTCTTAGGATTAATTAATAAATTCAATAAGTTACCAAACAATATTAAGAAATATTTTGACCTAAGAGATTATATTAAGAGCAATCAAAATAAAGTTGAAATTCATATAAGCAACAACTCTTGGGATACACTCAGAGCAAAATATTTAGAGGACTTGAAAAATGTTAAGGTGATTACCCATAAATACAACAAACACGGAGGACTGCTCAAATACTTTGAAAGTTTAAATAATAATTAAACTATTATTTTTTTATATTTTTTGTTCCAATCGATTAACCTGGCCTGATTCCATTCTTCCATAACACCAGATAACCAAGAATCTGTTTTGCCAAACACAAAAGTGATTAACATTTTTGTGTTTCCTTGATCAAATAAATCCAAACTTGAGCATTCATCATCATTTGAACCTGCATGGGTTGAACAAATATCTAGGAGAATAGCGTCTCCTTTTTTTGAATTGATTTTAATAATTTCATCGCTAGTGTTAGGCTGTGCGAATTCATCACTATGCAGATCAATATCTTCGATATGAGAATTTTTTATTATTTTCAATGAAGATTGGTCTTGTAAATAGATCAAAAGCTTGTAAACATGGTCATGAAAGTCAGAACAAATGGTTTTTTTACCTTCATAAATCTTAGTATATTTTCCCCGCAGTAAATCTTTATGTCATGGTTGAGACCTATTGATAGTGATATCTGAAAAGTTTAAAAAGTTATAATTTCCCAAACCATTGTTCAATAACATTTTAATGTCAGGGTGTTGACTTAATGCCATTAGCGAAGATAAGGACTTATAAATATGAAACGACGGCAAATGCCTTGATGCACTATAACTTCTGGTATTTTCAAACAAATGAATATGTTTAATAATCAATGCCCTTAA
>Ga0181552_10002361_pt1 | contig 13759 bp, 8 predicted proteins | sample 011ome_18_FD_130583 | JGI IMG/M metagenome (GOLD analysis project Ga0181552, IMG submission 130583) | Coastal salt marsh microbial communities from the Groves Creek Marsh, Skidaway Island, Georgia - 011501BT metaG (megahit assembly) | ecosystem: Environmental > Aquatic > Marine > Intertidal zone...
CGATAAAATCCGTCGCATTCGTTGCTGGCGAGCCTTTATTTGCCGCGTGCGATGGGAAACAGTTGGTGATTTGGAACTTGCAAACGCTGCAACCGTGGCGAGTGTTTGCGATGCCGTGCGTGGATTTGAACGCGCATCCGACGCTCCCGACGCTCGCCGCGACGTTTGCGTACGATGAGGACGATCATGATTCGAATGATGACAATTCCAACGGCAAGAAGAAGAAATGTTTCATCGTACGTTTTGTCGGCGGCGATGCTGCGCCCGCCGGTGCGTATGCGTGTGCCGATGGCGCTCCGAGCGCGGTGCTGTTCCCGCCTGGTAACCGCGCGCTCGAGGCGTCGACGTCGGCGGCGTCAGCAGCCATGGTCGTCGTCACCCGCGATAGACAATTCATTCGCATCGGTGTAGAAACCAATCGCGAAGCGCGCATGCGCGACGACATGGACATGGACGCAGCGGCACCTGCGGTGACCAAGTATTTCAAGGGCGGCGTCGTGCTCGCGGGCGCGCCACCAAACCCAAAGCTCGCTGAGTACTTGGCGGACGCTCGCAAACGTGTCGAGGCGTTGGACGTCAGCAAAGATGACGCCGATACGGACGATATCCCCGCTCGCGATCGCGTGATCGGTGGAAAGTTCGGAGGCGTAGGTAAAGCGCCGTGGGGAGAATTGTTTGACGCACCCTCGCACGAGCTCCCGCCGCTCATTTCGTTATGTCCGCACTTCATGCACGCGATGCTTTCTCGACAACGCGCAGGCGACGACGAATAGTACTACTAGTATTACTATAAAAAAGTATAGTGATAGCAACGTAAAACGTAAACTTTCACCCTCTCGTGTTATTCTTTTATCGTTTAAAATTGTGTCATTACATTGCGCGTCCGCCGAGCGCCGCCGTCGCCTCGCGCGTTTCCACTCCCCTATTATAACACCCTCACTTTGGGTTTCGCAGCACTAAAATCACCGAATCCCCTCGTAAGAACATCTTCGATATAAACCTATCCTTATGCACCGCCTTGGCCTTCACGCTCCCCTTCCCAGTCTTCGGAACCTCGGTCCAAATCTCCTTGACGTTTTCCAAAACCATGTTGCAATGCCTGTCAAACGCCTTGACGCGCGCGAGCAACTTTCGATTATTTCGACAATTAATCAACACCTGCGTGTTCGCCTTCACGCTCGCCGTGAGCACACTCAACGGACCCGTGGTGAATTCATCCCGCTCGGCGTCGTCCTCCATCCTCCGTCGTCGAAATCACCTTTTCAGCGTCCCAACGCCAACGTCTCGAGGCGTCTCGCGCCACTAAACCTACTTACTCGCGCCGATGAATTGGACGACGATGATGATTCGCCGCGCGTTCGTTCACCTTGAGCTCGTGTGACGCGTGACGCAGGCAGCGGTAGTATGTACACGAACACGTCGTCGTCTAATGCGATCGTCGATCGTCGATCGTCGTCGTCTGTCGCGCGCCATCCTCGTCGCGACGCGGGCACGCATCATCATCATCGCCGGTGGTGGTGGTCGGTGTTCGGACATTCGGCGGCGTAGAGTTCGGACATTCGGCGTATACGTCCTTATTATTTATGTCACGCGCCCGTCGCTCGTCGTCGTCGTCGCGCGCATACATCACGACGTTCGCGACCTCATACGCATTATGCCTTTTGTACACAACACGCCGCGCGCGCGCACACGCACACGCACACGGCGCTCGCGAGACGTCCAGTACGGGCGCCGTGTAGTCGGTCGGACTGTCGGTCGGTCGGACCACCCACCCCCACGCCACACCCGCGTGTACGGATAACGCCTGCACAGGGTCTCGCGTCTCGCGTCGACCGTCGCATTGCTCGAAGCGCGTTCGTCGACGACGACGACGACGGCGCGCGACGTGGTCGTGTCGTGTCGCGTCGCGTCGCGTCGTCACCCGCGATAGATATGGCGCCTTCAAAGGTACGTTTCGTACACGTGCGTACGCGCGGGTGTGCACGCCGCGCGACGTCGCGCACGGATGCATCCGTGCGCGCGAACGTGCGCCGTTCCGCGGATGCGGAAGACGTCGCGTGGGCGGGATCCGCGCGTGTGCGTGTGTGCGCGCGTGTGTACGCGCGTGTGTGTACGCGTGCGTGCGTCGCGACTGACGCTGTGCTTTTTTTTTATTCTTCGCAGACGCGGAGTCGTCCTTCGCGCGCGTCGCCGCGCGTCGCGAATGCGAATGCGACGACGACGACGTCCGATGCGCGACGGCGCGCCGTCAGCGCGCGCGAAAAAGACGACGATGGCGCGCTCGCGACGCCCTCGCGCGCGCAGCGATCGTCGACGCCACACGCGCCGCGAGGTGTGAATCACACGAATATGCTTGCGTCGAATTCGAATGCGTCGTCGCCGGGCGTCGTCGGTGCGGGCGTGGCGGTGCCGAGAAAGGCGAGAACGGGTACGCGGCGTCGATCGCGATGCGATGCGATGCGATGCGATGCGATGCGATGCGATGCGTCGGGTGTTTTGTGTGTGCGTCTCGCGATGCGATGGCGCGGTGGCGCTGTGTTTAGGGGCGGTGTGTGCGCGTGATATGTATGTGTGTGTGTGCGCGCGCGCGTCGGGCGTGGGCGGGGTGAGGCGGTCGTCCTCGGGTGGTGCTCGAGACGCGCGCGCGACCCAGAGAGGATGACTGGACGCCCGACGCGCGCGCGAAAAGCGCGACGGTTATCCGCGTGTATTGTCTGCGTCGTCGTTTGTACGCACGCATGCACGCATGCATGGGTGCATGGGTGCATGGGTACATGGGTGCATGGCACGATTGCCGCGCGCACGACGCGAGGCTGTGGTGTGCACACATGCGATGGATTCGCGAGCGACGGTTGCGCGCGCTCGACGGAACGACTGACGGCGGACGCGTGTACCCGACGCAGCGACGCGACGCGCGCCTTCAACGCGCGTGAGCGTTCCGGGCGCATCGCCCGTGAGTGAACATGAACCAACAGTTGTGAATGAACACGGTGGGAGCGCTGGTGAACCCAAGGCGAGCGGGCGAACGGGGCGTGGAGGGGCGAGCGGCGCGCGAGACGGGACCAAGGCCAAGGTACGCGCTTTTGAGATTTTTAAGCCCCATACGGAGGCGCGCGCGTACTCACACGCGTTTGGAAATGTGTCTTTCTGCATTCGCGTGCGTTGTGATTGATGCATGCATCGCACGCGCGTACGCGCCGTCGTCGAGGCTGATGAGGGATAGAACTCGACGCGGATGTCCGAACGGAGCGGCGCGGAGGAAAAAATCTCACGCAAAGATTTTTACGCTCGACGGCTGCGTTTGTTGTTTCGTTTTGTATTGCGTGTGTGTGCTCGCCGTGCGTACTGACTGCGCGTGTTTTTGTGTCATGGCTCGCGAATGAATAGGTTTCAAAGCCCGCATCGCGCGCGAAACCGCGTGCGACGTCCAACAAGTCGAGACGCGGACGCGACAACGAACACGAAGTCGCCGACGCGTTGTTTGATTTGGCGACGCTCGCCGCGGATGTCGACCGCGAGGAGGAGAAAGGGAAGCGTTCGTCGTCGAAACGTTCGAGTAAGGCGACGATGACTGGAGGGATTAAAAAGGGTGGTTCGAATGCAGCGGCGGCGGCGAAAGGCGCGAAATTGGCGAGCGCGCACGCGGGTGGCGGATACGCTCCGCCGCCTTTTGGCGTCGGGTTTCCCCCGAGCTGGCCCCCGAACCCGCACGGCGCCGCCGCGCGATTAGTAGACCCGTTTAGCATGCATGTGCCCGCGCGCAAACCGTTTCAGAATTGTGCCATGCACGTGTACATTGCGCACTTTATTGATTTTACCCAGCAAGAGTCGCTCCGAGCGATGATGTTTCAGCAAGATTCGCAGCAGCACTTTGCAAACACGGTGAATCCGGCGGCGGCGTACTTTGCCGCCGCTGCTGCCGCTGCAGGCGGTGGTGGTGGTAGCGGTGGTGGTAGCGGTGGTGGCGGCAACGGCGATGGTGACGCGCGAGGTGCGACCGAAGGCTTGGGCACGTCGGGCGTCGGGCAATTCCCTCCGATGGGCGCGTTTCCGCCGATGGTGCACCCACACGCGCTCGCGGCGATGATGTCTTCACAAGCGGCGGCGGCGGCAGTGGCGGGACAGTTTGGTGGCGGCGCCCCGGTGCAGAACGGTGGTGATGGCGCGCTACCTCCCAGTGCACAGGCGCAAATGAACCACTTTATGGCATTTATGATGCAACAGGCGCAATTCGGCTTTCCCGGAGGGTTTCCAGGGGCGGCGCCGGGTGGGATGCCGCCGTTTATGTTCCCGCCGCCTGGGATCCCAGCGATGGCACATCAGCAAGGCGGTGGCGGTAGTGACATCGGTGAACAAACTGGGTTCTTTCCACCGCCATTCTTGGATCCAAATAATCCGATAGCGGCGATGATGATGGCTGGCGTGCCTCCGCACGCGTTGATGGAGATGATGCAGCAGGCGGCGGTGGGCGAAGGGCCACAGCAGCAGCAGCAGCAGCAGCGGCAGCAGCAGCAGCAGAGCGAAAATGGGGCATTGGCGATAAAGCAGGGTGACGCTATGCTTGTCAAGCAGGAGCAAGATGCGATGGAGACTGATGATAAAAATCAATCCGTCGTGAATGTACAAAACGGTGCGAGTGATGCCAAGACAACGTTGACGACGGAAATTTCCGAAGCGACGGGAACAGTTGAAGTGGCGGCGTCGTGAGACATATGAAATGATGAAGAATAGTCGCGTGTACGATGAAGACAGCGTTAGAGCTAAAATTGTAGTTTTTGAATTACCAAATCAGTGTTATTGTGTGCAAATCATCGGCGGCGTCTATTAATGCCCTTCACTGGCGAGTAATTCAAGAAGTGCGCGCACGACAGGCGTGGACGCGAGTGCTGCGCTCGGATGATTAATTCTATCCAATAAGAGTTGGTCGACGCGCGCCCGAAGCTCCTTGATCAGCACGCCAATGCGCGCCGGCGCTTGGAACGTGGCCCAGTCGTCGACGCGGACGATACCCTTGTCGTGCGCCACGGAGATATCCCCACCAAAGAGTAACAGCGCGTAGGCGCCGACCATGGTGTTATCACGAATATATACCTTGGCAGTTTCCACGCGTTCACTGTACACCAACCAACGACTTTCGTATTTCCCGCAGTGGAAATTCACCGACGCGGGATGTAAAAACACGCGACCGATGTCCTTTGAGTAATACTTCAACTCACGACTATTCGCTGCTTTTGCGATAGCCCCGGACGTCGTCTGCGTATACTTGGTTTCTGGGTGCTTCACACGCAGCACATGCGGGTAGAAACCAGCCACGAGCGCTGCTTTGATGACTCGTTTGACTTCGGCGTTTGAGTCCGCTTCAGTGCCACCCGCGCCGTACCGTCGCATATTATTAATGTATTCGCGACGAACAAATCCGAGGTCGGCCAGGATTGATGCGTAATCCACTCGACTCGCTTGCACAGCTTCGAGCGCCTGCTGAGAAAGGAAATACTCCTCGCAGAATCGCCGTTCGAATGGTTTGCCTTGGGATTTGGCTTTCGCCCACCCCTTGTACGCGGCCACCATGGTCAAGTGGTCACTTTTGCTCGATGATAAACTCTGCTTTGCTCGCTCAGCGGCGTCTCTGTTGTCTTTTGGGGAATAAAACAACGGGCGACCGCTCATCGAACCTGCAATGGTGAGGATCGGATCGAGGCATCCAAGCAGGGCACCGAATAGTAGCATCTTCCCCACGCGAGCGTCGACGGGCATTTGCGCCAAGTGCTGTCCCAACGGCGTGAGGTTTTCATCGGCGTCAAACGCGCGAAGGGCGCGAAGTTCTTCGAGCGCAGCGTGTACAGCTTGCGTGTCCGGCGGTGTGAGAGCAGCACCGAGCGTCTGCGCCACTGGTTCATCGCTCATGGCTTTTATATTCAAGCAGAGATGCTGCAAAGGCGTTCTGAGCATTTCCGGCGGCTGCTGCGGGGACATGTTTGCGAATTGCGCTCGCGAAAACATAGCGAATCGCGCACCCGGAGCGGTACGACCTGACCGACCGCGACGCTGCTTCGCGGCAGCTTGAGACACCCACGTATCCGCCAAGACTGATAAGCCTCGCAAACTATCGTATTGCATTTCCTTTGCGCGTCCAGTGTCGATGACGTAACGCACGTCGTCGATGGTGACGGATGTTTCGGCGATGTTTGTCGCGACTACAATTTTGCGAACTCCCTCCGGCGGCTTTTCGAAAATGCGGCGCTGATCCTTGGACGATAAAGAACCGTACAGTGGTAAGATTTGAAGCGCACCGACTTCTTCTTCTTCGAGGTGTCGAGATTGCTCGAGCTTACGAATCAGCTTCGTGATTTCAAATTGCCCCGGCATAAAGACGAGAATAGCCCCAAGGCTGACTTCTTTGGGATTTGTTCCCGCAATCGGCGGTGGCACGAGCGCGTTCGGGCCATCTACGAGCTCCGTTCGTATGATGGAACTAATCAGTTGCTCGATTGCGTCGTAATTTAAGATTGTTTCGTCGACGTTTTGGATGCTCCGTTGCGTTTGCATCGAGTACCCATTCATCGCTCGAGCCGCCTCGGCGAGTAAATCCGCACGACGACGTTCCTCTTCAAGCTGCGTGGCAGTTTTTATCTGCACAAAATCTACATCGACAACCTTTTCAGGCACCTTTTTGACTTCGTATGTGCTATTTTCATCAACCAGGTCCCAATCATCTGGCACTTCGTCTTCCACGTCTACGTCGTCTTCGTCGTCTTCGTCTTCATTTTGCTCCAAGCCCAGCGCAACGCGTTCCGCCTTGCGCTGAGCGGCTTTTTCAGCCAACGCGGCTTCAACATCAGCGTTCGACTTGACGCGCTTGATTTGTTTTCGTTTCGCGTACGGTCCAGTTTTACCGACGCTATGCCCAGTCATTTCGTACACGTCTTCTAAAAAGTATTCCCGCACGGGATGCGTAAAACCAGCAATGTGAACTTGTGTCGTGGTGACGCCATTGACGGCAGAAATAGCCGTCGGGTGCTTGAAGTACTCATCAAACAAATCTGCATCCGCCGTCGCGGACATGAGCACGATGCGAATCTTTGGATTCTTGGCAATCACGCGTCGTAAAAGAAGGAGCAACAAATCAGAATCCACTGAACGCTCGTGAACCTCATCCAGAACGACGTGCGTCGTATTTTCGAGTGTTGGATCGGATAAAAGCCGACGAAGTAAAACACCAGTGGTACAAAATAATAATCGAGTCTTGGCAGACTGCTTGGACTCTAGGCGTACGGAATAACCAACAACGTCGCCGCATTTTTCCACGCGCTCCGCGGCGACGCGTTCGGCTAAACCAATCGCAGAAATACGGCGAGGCTGAGTGACGATAATATTCGTTTCTCCTCCGCGACCGGCGGCGATTTCAGATTCTAAAATAAATTGAGGGACTTGTGTGGATTTACCGCACCCAGTCTCACCACTCAAAACGACGACGGCGGCGCCATTTACGGCGCGCGTCACTTCTTCACGGCTCCCGCTCGCCGGGAGATTTGCGCGCACATTTGACATCAAAAATGCTTCACCTTTACCAGCCTTCGCCGCGGCATGATACGCCTTCAAGGTTTCAAGTAGGCGTTCATTTTCAGCTTGCTTTTCCGCGTCGCTCATGCCGCGGCGTTCGCGCTTCTGCGGCGTCTTTGTCTTATTTTCTCGACGCTCGGTGGGCTTTGTTGAAAGCGTCTGCGCTGGAAATTTACCGCTCGTCCGTGCCATTGCCGAGGTTGTCATTCTCGGCTGTGGAACGCTGCTCAGTGGTTTGGGCAGACTACTCGAGGTAACACCGCCGCGACTCGCGCCCTTCACTAGACTAGGCGCGGCATCGACTAATGTATAAATGCTTGGAGCGCCGACTCCCTCTGCGGCGAGTCTCACTAAAGCTCTCGTTGCTTGCATGAATTCTTCGCGCAACTCTCCATGCGCATGGAAAGCAATCACCGGTGGCTCGACACCAGGATAACCATCTCCCGCTGGCCTGTCTACTTCCAAAACAGCACGAATGTTTGCCACCGTGTCTATGTCGATGAGCACGCCGCCATTGTCCGCACGCTTGACCTTGTCTTCGCCACAAATAGCCTCAATCGCGAGCATTTCGTCTTCCCAGTCCTCATCTGTGGCTGTGCTATCGCCACGAGGCCACGATGCGTGCTCGGGGCAGACTTCGGCGACGAGTTTCGCATAAGCGTACGCGTACGCTGCTTGACGACGACCCGAATGGACCCGCATCGCCTCTTCGCATGCTGAAGTCGAAAACCCTCGCTCCCACAGCCACGCAACGTCGGCATCATCCGGGCGCAGTTCAGCGCGCAACGTATCATTCGCTTTGGCTTTACTTAATACCACGAGGCCGCCTTCGTTGAGTGATTTCGGGGCGTACACAGCTGGTAATCTCGATTCAGGCACGTGCACGCACAACCAATCAATAGCTGGACTGAGCGCAGCCAAGTCCGTTGATTTCGTCGCACGCGACGCCGCGAGCGCATCAGTCCTTTCGAAACCAAGTTTTTCTAGTTTATCACTTAGCGCGTTTACCAAGCTGTCGGAATCCTCGCCGTCGTTGTCTAAATCCTCGTCGTCGTCGTCTTCGTCTGAAGCATTTCGCGCGTAATCCTCCTTCAGTATGCTCTCAACCAACGACCGCTTCTCCTCACTCATCGTCAGAACTTGCGGAGGTTCATGTTTTTGCATCATCTTCATGCGCTCGGCGCGTTTCTCTTCCGCTGCTGCACGCCGCGCCGCGTCATCCATGCGCTTCTTCTCCAGCGCCTCGCATTGCGTAAATGTCTCCTTGTACTCCGTGGGTAATAAACGCTGCAAAGGCAACGAATTCGCCACTTTCGCGAGAGCTACAACCGCCACGCGATGTTCCGCATCCGCTTTCGTTTTCTCCGCTGTCTTCCAGAAGAAGACTTTATCTTTATCCGGCTTGTGTTTATCTCGAAGTACCAACTTGCACGTCCAACCGGCGCCGTCTGGAAGTTCTTGCGCCTTAAACACGGGTGATTTAAAGTCTGTCTTTTTCTGCACAAATTCCTGTAAGATGACTTTCGGCAACTTGCATGACATTCTCGTAAACGGTGTGGGCGCGCTCGGACCAGCGGCGCCGGCGGCGGCCACCGCGTCTCTTTTCGCCTGCTCGCGCTGTTCTATGATGAGCGCCGCCTTCGAGGACACCTTCTTGTCCTCCGCCGCGCCTTGCTCCGCCACCACGTCCGCGTGCTGCTTAGCGATGTGTTGTTTTAAACGGTCTTGCTGCTTGAATATCCTATCGCAGTGAGGACACGGGAGTTCTTTGGGTTTGAGCTCGTGTGGCTCAAAGCCACTTTTCGAGCTCATCGCCCCGCTCGACACGATGCCACGCTTCGCCTTTGCCAGGGCTTTCTTCTGCGAGTTGGTGCCCATGTTGACAACACACTGAGGCTAGCGCACGCGGTGGCGAGACGACGCCTGTGACGAGCTCGTGCGCGCGAGTCGCCTCAAGGTGTGAAGTCGACGTAGGTGGCGCTCGAGCGTTTTCATCGACGTAACGAACGCGTACGAGCGCAGGCGCAACATGCGCGCGCTCGACAATGCTGATGACGAAACAAAACGAGTTTAAACCAATGTGTTGTTTTGTTATAATTATTGTTCGTACTGTACATTGAGCGTGCGCGTGAAGCACTCGCTCGGTCGCTATCACTCAAAAAGCGTCCAGGTGTTCATCGCCGCTAGCGGCGAGTCCAATCCCCACTCTTCCCTCCCGATTTCGACTCCAAACGCACATCGCCAATGACAATATCTTTACTCACCGCCTTGCACATGTCATATATCGTCAATCCACTCACTGTCGCTGCAGTTAACGCTTCCATTTCCACGCCCGTCTTCCCCGAACACGCCGCCGTCGCCGTGACGTCGATGGCGTATTCCGCCTCCACCATCTCCAACTCAACCTTCACCTCATCCAACGCCAACGAGTGACACAAAGGAATCAAATCCGCCGTCCTTTTCGCGCCCATGATGCCCGCGAGCCTCGCCGTGCTCAACACATCACCCTTTTTCATCGCGTTGGCCCGCACGAGCGCGTACGCCTCCGCGCCAATCCACACCCGTGCCGACGCCGACGCCACGCGCGACGTCGTCGCCTTCGCACCCACATTCACCATCGATGCCGTACCCGCGCTATTCACGTGCGTCAGCGACGCGTGCGCGCCGCCCGTGGCGTCCTTCAGCGCGCCGCCGAACGCATCCGCTAAAATCGAATTCGCCTCCTCCACGTCCCGTGCCGTCGTCATCGCCGCCCCTCGCGCGACGCGCACCGCATCCGCGCGCCGCGCGCGCACCGCGCCGCGCGCACACCGCGCCAGCATCGCCGTTCGCGGTCGCGTTCGCCGTCGTCGCCGTCGAGCGAGCGCGAGTGTGCGGGTGCTCGGTCAACGCTTTGTCACTTTTTTGGCCATCCGCGTCATAATTCGCCTCGCCGCGACGCCGTCGACGACCGCGCGCGCGCGCGCGAGCGCGAAAACGCGAGCACGAATCGCGTGCAATCGCACCATGGGTTCGCCGCGCGCGGTGAATGCGGCGTGCGCGATGCTTGAGCGCGCAATGGGGGAGATTCGAGCGAGCGTGAGGCGCGCCGATGCGTGGAGACACGACGATGGCGCGCGCGTCGATGCGCGCGCGCGCGAGGCAGTGGATTGGAACGATGTCATGCCATGTGTTGGTGCGTTTTGGGGCGACGCAAAGGCGAATGGCGCGCGTGAGCCGCGCGTGGAGTGCGAATTAGAGAGTGTGGATGTGGGTGAATTTGGCGACGACGCGAGCGAGGCGAGCGAGGCGAGCCGCGCGAGACGTCGGTATTCGGTGCACGCGCGCGACGATGGCGTGAGCGATCGTGGATATGCGAATATTCAGGCGGTGCCAATGTCGATGGAATCACCGTCGTGTGCGCGTCGGGAAATACAACGATTAAAGGCGCGATGCGCGCGGTTGGAGCGCGAAGCGGCGGCGCGCGTCGGCGGCGTTCAATGTCGAGAGCAAACGCAGGGTATGACGTCGTCGAATGTCGACGCGGTCGCGCAAGACGTACTGGTGAATGAAATAGTCAATTTGCGTCAGCACGTTACGCGCGTGAATGCCGAGCGCGATCGATTGATTGAGATGAGTAACGATTTACGAGCGGCGCTTCACGCGAGGACGCGCAGTCGAGCGGCGCGAGCGGTGAACGTCATGCGCGATGCTGGTGAAACGAGCGCGGCGAGTGACGCAGAAGATGCGATTTGTACGCTCTGGGATCACAATCAACATCTTGTGCGTGAGCTTCGGCGCGCACAAGCGGTGATTCGTGGACGCGATAGATTGATTGAACGCGAACGAAACCGCGAACCGACGACTGCTTCAGTCATTCCAGTCGTCGAAGCGACGCCCGCAATAAGAACAAATGCATGCACGAGCACGATGGCACCCGAATCAAGCCGACGCGAGACGGCGAGTCAGAAATTAAAGCTACAAAACGCCATACGTCGGGCGAAGGCGCGGCGGGGGGCGATGACGGCGACGCCACCAAAGGTGCGCAACTGGAACGAGCGAGATCAGAGGCAGTAAAGCATCATGCATAATATTAAATCATATCATGTGTAAGTAATCATAAGTTTCGTTTCTAAAATAATCTACGCAGTCGCGGGTTCGTTCTTGTCGACGAACACCCACATGGCGCCCTTGCCTTCGCCGCGCTTGGCGACGGCGACGCACTTGGTCGCGACGCGAAGCAACGCCGACCAGATCGGCGTTGGATCATACAAATAGTAATCCGGGTACGTGGTCTTCAACGCTTCGGTGGCCTTCACTGCCTTGTAGTGCGGGATGGCGCATTCAACGTGGTGCGCAACGTGAGTTGAGCCAATGCGGTGGTGCAAAAAGTCAAACACTGGACCGTACGGGCGGTCAATGGTTAAAAACGCACCCTTGATGTAGGACCATTCATCTGCAGCCAAGTGTTGGACGTCGACATCAGTGTGTTGCAACCAGGTGTACAATACGAGCCAGACGTTGACGAACGTGTACGGGCCCAAGTAGAGCGCCAAGAAGGGCGCCCAGCCGCAGTTCATGACCCACGCCGCCAAGACGCCGACGAACGCAAAGACGCCAATGTCAGAGTAGTACACCTTCTTCTTCCAGCTTCCCGGGAAAAGTTCAAGGGCTCCAGTGTTGATGTTCGGCAAAAAATGGTTCGTGACCCCACGCGCGCTCCCGCCTGTGGCGCCAGTCAACAAGTACGCCGGCCAGCCAAAAATCAAGTGGGTCACGAGCTGCAAAATCGCAAACGGTCCTTCGCCCAGGGTTTCCTTCGCCTTCAAGTTCAAGTCACCCTTGATTTCACCCTTGACATACGGCACGTGCGTTTCGCCCTCAGTCAAGTGGTTCGTTCGCGAGTGGTGCACCGCGTGCGATCGTTGCCAAGAAAAGTAGGGCACCAACAACACGCTGTGTAACGCGTACCCAACCGCGTCTTGAATAAATCGGTTATCGCTAAACGCGTTGTGTCCGCACTCGTGCGCAATCACCCAGCACCCGGTAGCAATCGTCCCATTCACCGCCGCGTACGCCAACCACGCAGGCCACCACGCGGCTTGCAACGGAATAAACGCCGCCGCGAGCAAACCGCACCCCACCGTCATCGCCGTCGAAATCGCCGCGTACGTCAACGACTTCGCCGTATCCTTCTTAAAGCAATCCTCAGGAATCGACCCAAGCACCGCTGAACGAGAAGGAAAATCCTCCTTGTGCGGAAACGCTAACGCCTTACGGTTCATCCCGCTCGCTTCAATGTCATCAAACATCCCCGCGGCGCCGCCGTCCAACGCGATCGCGCCCGTCGCGACCCGTCGCACCGCGCTCACCCCAGCCACGCGCGTCACCGCCGCCACCGTCGTCGTCGTCGTCGTCGTCCGCACCGTCGTCGTTCGCGCGCATTGCGCGCGCATCACCGTCGCCGGCTTCATCGTCATCGACATCATCATCGTCGCGCGCGCGCGTCAAGAAATTCGATCGAGCTCACGCCACGCACGCGTCGTGCGGTCGTCGCTGGGTGCGGACGTCGACGTCGGTCGGCGCGCGCGAAATGCGTCTACGCGTCTGTGTCGCGCGTCCGTGCGTTCGGGCGTTCGGGCGGGCGTCGGAACGCGTCGCGCAGTCGCGCCGACGTCGTGGTGACGTCGAGAGATAAGGCTGATTTAGCACGCCGCGCAATAAATCATGGTTTGTAGTACTGAGATCTCTATCAATACGATGTAGGTGTCATCGAAATGCACTAGGGTTTACGATTTACGTACTCGAGTGGATTGTAGTGGTATGAATTTGAAATTCGGAGAGGTGCGCGGACGACCGCGCGACCGCGCTGGCGCGCGACCGCATTGCCTCGCGCGTCAATGACGTCGCTCGCGGCGTCGCGGTGGGGCGTCGCGCCGCCGACGCCTCGCGTGACGTTCGTCGAGCGCGCGCGACGCGGTGGCGCGGTGTCCACGTCCGCGCGCGCGCGCTCGGGCGAGCACGAGGGGGGAATGGTGGCAACAGTATGCAGTGGATCTCTGACGCACGCGCGGCGCGGAGGCGCGTGCGAGGCTCGCGCGGGGGTGGTGGGGGTACAGAGACGTCACGCGCGATGTGGGGCGGTGGCGGTGCGCGCGCGGGCGCGAGATGGGGCGAGTGCGTGGGGGAGGGGACGCGAGACGCGCGCGAGCGGCGCGCG
>Ga0181552_10002399_pt1 | contig 13650 bp, 9 predicted proteins | sample 011ome_18_FD_130583 | JGI IMG/M metagenome (GOLD analysis project Ga0181552, IMG submission 130583) | Coastal salt marsh microbial communities from the Groves Creek Marsh, Skidaway Island, Georgia - 011501BT metaG (megahit assembly) | ecosystem: Environmental > Aquatic > Marine > Intertidal zone...
AAGATCGGCGTTTCCTAAGGCGTCTCTGCATTGAGCGGTGATTTTTCTGTCGTCTCTCGATTCGTACGCGTACTGCCGGCGCACGTCGTACTTGTCTGCCTCTGAATACCGTGGAGACTCTTTGCTTTGCTTTGTTAATATCTCTTGCGGCAGACTCAGGGGATTTATGCTGACATCGTGCTTCAATAGTCCAGGTTTGTAATCCGGCGGGACGAGTATGGTGATAAAAAAGAAAAACTGTTCATTTTTGCCCGTCCCAAACACCTTGGGTACGACGACGGGCCCAAGTAACTCGTTCATGTCTTCGTCGTCAAGTTCGAGCCTGACATCCGCATTTCTATTGGAAGCCAAATCGTGAGCCATATGGCTACCGTGACAATAGACTCGATAGCCAACCCATTTACCATCGATGGCGTGCGGTGTTGACGGCGACGCGGCGAGCGCTCGACGATTGACATTCGCCGTCGGTCGACCTCCACACGCGTACGGCCCGTGCGCCAGCCGACGTGGCGGGTACAAATCCTCCCATCCCTTCTCTCCCAACTCGTACGCGCCAATAGCCATAGCGACGATCCAATGACACATTTCAGCGCTCATGCCAAACTTTCTCGCGGCCCAAAGCGCCTTGTCTTCCAATTCGCTCAACTCTACTGCACGCAACGGTCCGGGTTGCCTAATGCGAACAAACGACACCAGCTGGTTCTCCGTCACTTCGCATCGATAACACAGATCCGCAAGCGCGTTCTGGAAACTTTGGCCAATCCAGGTCCTCACGATCGACTCGTTAAGATCTGCTTTTAAGTCCCCGCGCGCTCTGCGTACGACAAATTCTCGCAAAAGCCAACACATCTTGATAATCGCGCATTCGTCTCTAATCAACTCTTGCGCGCACTCAACGCCGTTCTCGGGGCCGCCATAGTCGTCTAACTCATGCCATTCAAATCGAGCAAACCCAAGTTCCCGAGGCCAATCATGGACAACCTGAAGCAATCCGTAATCGTTCTCGTTTGGCGCCGTCCCGACTCTCGGGACGCCGTAATTCGTAGCGCACGCGTCGCACGGGATCACTTCCACCCTGGTCTCTTCATCCACCCACGACGAGCGCGCAAACGCATACGCTTTTTCCGTACTCACGCACGTTTTTAGCAATAAAACATGCTTGAATATGTACTCCACCGCCCGTCGACGTCGTTCAATCACCCGCCGACGTCGCTCGCCGTACGCGAGCTTCAAGCAATGAAACGCCCGCACCGTCTCCGCGGCTCGGCTCAGGTTCACATACACCCGCCTGGGGTTGGTGTCGAACTCATCGCACGTCGCCGGGTCGCCCCATCGCTCGCGAATGCGGTTCAGGAAGTGCTCTGGATCGTTCGTCGCGTCGCAGCCGTAACGTCCAGTGGCGCGCAGGGCGCGAATTGTTCTGTAGTCGAGGCACGGAAGCACGAGCGAGGCGAAGACGTTGGGGGGTAGGACGCGCTCGAGCGGCGAGTCGTGCGCCTGTGCGCGCGTACGCGGCGCGGCAGTGGCCATCGCGCGCGTGTCGGGCGCGCTAGCGGTGCGAAATGTGGCGTCAGACAAACAAAACAAGAAGAAAAAAGGCGCCGAGAGCGCGAGCGCCGTATTCATGTACAAGCTATACGAGTAGCGCTAAGCTGGAGCTATTGGAAGCGCAAGTGATGCGCTCGTTCGCTGAGGCGATTTTCGTCGAAGACGGGACTTGATTGAAGCGAAGAGGTTCTTGATGTCTTGAAGTACGCAACTCGCGGCTAACGCTCGGCCTTCGGCGTGCGCGAGGGCGTCGAGCGCGATTTTAATCTTTGACATGCCAGTCAAAGACGCAACGTCGTTGAGAATATCGATGAGTTTGCGCGTGCTTGGTTTGCCAGTGACATCGTCAGTGGCAATTTCGCGAATAACCTTGCGAATCACCGGCGAAGCGTTTGGATTGGCGAGCATGCGCGACATCGAGTACGGGTACACGACGGCTAGAATGTTAAAGTTTGGATCGGCGCTCTTTGCCATACCTTCGAGCGTACCGAGTGCACGCGCGTTATTCAAAAAGTACGGCGGCAAAACAAACTTGAATCTCGGCACGAGTGCGAGAAGAGCACCAAGAAGTTGATCGAAACGAACGTCTGGTACGCCGCCGTCTTTGGGAAATTTCAGCGTCGCCTCGGCGGCAGACTCTAACGCCGATTCTAATTCGCGCATCTCGACTTCATCTTGCAGTACCTCTGGTGGAATAAGCATGAGCTCGCCAAACAATCGCCCGACGGCGGCATAATTTCGGCTGAAAATCAGCAGCGCGATGGCGGCGACTAAACCGTCGCGCACCTGCTGTGGCACCGTCGACACGAGCCCAAAATCTAGATATGCCAAACCTCCATCCGCCAGTTTCAAGAGATTGCCCCCATGTGGATCTGCGTGCATGAATCCCGTTTCAATCAACTGGCTCAACGTACACATGATTCCAAGCTTGACGTACTTTAAATCATCCGTCGACACCGCTCGGTTCTTGCCCGCGGTGAGCTTTTCACCGTCAATCCACTCCATGACAATCACGCGACGTCCGACACCGTACTTATCAATCAATCTCGGCACAACCACGCCTGGGGGTGGAAGCGACTTCGCCGCGCTCCCGCCTTTACCATAGAGCTCGGCAAACTTTACTAAATTCCTCGCTTCGTTGCGGAAATCCATTTCCTCGTACAATCGAGAACAAAATTCATCCACGGCATCAACCGCCTTGGCTTTCACCCTCCCCGTGGCCTCAATCGCACTCGCCCCGAGCCGTAGCAATGCCGCATCGGCGTTCACCATCTCACGTATATTCGGTCGCTGCACTTTAATCGCCACTCGTTCGCCGTCCAACATCGCGTCATACACTTGCGCCAACGACGCCGCCGCCACCGGTGCTCCCGCCTTACGCACCGCCTGCGCCACCGCGCCGTCTCCAAACTCCTCAATCACTATCTTCAACGCCTCCGCATCGCTAAACGCCGGCATATCATCCTGTAACGCCCCGAGCGCGCTCGCCGTCGTCTCCCCGACGACGTCCCCGCGACTCGCCAACGCCTGACCAAACTTTGCATACGTCGGCCCAAGCGCGCCAATCGCCCCCGCCAACCCTTGCCTCTTCGCCACCACCGACACCACCGCGTTTGCCACGTCTCCGACGCGACGCACGAGCGCCAGCGCATCGACGACCGCATCATCCGCGCCATCTTTATCCAAAACTCGGTCGTTGCGGCGGCTCGCGCGCGCGCGCGTTATCCGCCCGTGTGCGCGTACCGACGCGCCGCCACGACGCCGCGCCGACGCCGCGAGGCGATGCGAGCGCGCATTCGTCGCGCTGTGATTCGTGCGCACCGCCATGGCGCGCGCGAATGGCGTCGCGAACGCCGTTGTTGGTGAATGCTGCTGAGGCGTGACGCCACTAATGTAAACTTTATGGTCCCCTTGGGGCGCGCATTCGGGCGCCGCGCGCGCGTCACACCGCGGTCGGCGCGCCGAGCACGCCGCGCGGGGTGGCGGGTGCATTTATTCAACCCCTCGCCGCCACCGTCGTCGCCGCCGTCGTCTGCATCGCGCGCGAGAGAGAGGTTTGAACCGGTGTGTGAGGCGAGGTTTGAACCCGCGGCGGCGTGTGCGTGGGATATTCCGCGAGTGCGAGCGCGCGTGAGGGGCGATGGCGCACGCGAACGCGCACGCATGGATGCGAGGTGTCTCTGGGGAGACGTTGACGTCGCGCGTGAGGGCGAGAGGGGCGACGAGAGGGCGAGAGGCGAGCGCGCGCGCGGGTTGGGGTTGGGCGTCGAGACGCGTGGACGAGGACTCTGTGACGACGGTTCGGTGGAATGGTGCGCATGGGCGAGGGTGGAAGAGTAGCGGTGATGGTAGTGATGGTGTGTTGACGTCTAAGGTTGTCGCGCGAGCGGTGATGGATGCGCGAGGGACGGATGAAGGGAAGACAAAGTCGTCAGCCAAGGCGGCATCGGGCGGTATGGAGCCGAAACCGATGACAACGCAAGTGAGTAAGAGCGATAAGAAGGCTGGTGGAGAGGCGGCGAAAGATGTGACGAAAGCATCGTCGGCGTCAGCGTCAGCGTCGGCTGGGAAGGCGAAGCGTGGGGGGATTTCGCGACCAGGGTTTTCAGACGAGACGGCGTGGACGAGACGGCGTAAATTTCCAGTGTTATTTTACAGTAAGGAGATGGAGCCGCTGGCGAGGAAGATTGAATCCGAAAGCGATGGTATGGTAGAACTCGGAGAAATTGACTGGCGTACGTTCCCTGATGGATTTCCAGATTTGTTTATCAACGATGCGTACGACGTGAGAGATAGACACGTGGCGTTTTTAGCGTCGTTTCACTCTCCAGAGGTCATCTTTGAGCAATTAAGTATTATTTATTCGCTACCGAAGATGTTCGTCGCCTCGTTCACTTTGGTTTTACCATTCTTCCCTACTGGTACTGCCGAACGCGTGGTGCGCGAGGGTGAAGTGGCGACGGCGGTGACGTTGGCGCGCATTTTGAGCAACATTCCGCCGTCGCGAGGCGGGCCAACGAGTACGATTATTTTCGATATTCACGCGTTACAAGAGCGCTTTTACTTTGGTGATAGCATCTTGCCGTGCTTTGAAAGCGGTATTCCGCTTTTGCTCGAGCGATTGAGCCAGTTGGAGGATGCGAATAACGTCGTCATTGCGTACCCAGATGAAGGGGCATACAAGCGTTTCCACACGTTCTTCGCATCAGCTGGATACGAAAGCGTGGTTTGCACCAAAGTTCGTGAAGGTCCGAAGCGTATTGTTAAACTCAAGGAAGGTGAACCTGTCGGCCGACACGTAGTCATCGTCGATGATCTCGTGCAGTCTGGCTCCACGCTCATCGAATGTCAAAAGTTGCTCTCGCGCCTCGGCGCGGTTCGTGTTTCCGCATACGCCACGCACGGTGTTTTCCCCAACGCATCCTGGAAGCGTTTCACCACCGAAGGTGCTGGTGGTCAAGGGTTTGCAAACTTTTGGATTACTGATTCGTGTCCACAAACCGTCGGCGCCGTCGACGGCGTCGAGCCCTTTGAAGTGCTCTCTTTAGCATCCGCCATCGCCGAAGCGCTCGAGGTCTAACCTCTTCGCGCCCGCGCGTTGTGCTCATAATTCTTATCCTTTCGCGTTGTTTTATTTAATATCGCATACAAGTGTTCGTAGTGTTTACAAACCTTGTCGGACAAACCTTGTCCCAGAAAATGTAACTACCGGTAACTGCTGACTGGACCTCCACCGCGACCGCACTCATCGACGCATTCGATCACATCGACTCGTCACCTGCCGATCGTCTCCCGCACACGGCGGTGTACATATACTTCCAATCATGCACGCCACAGCACTCGGCGCCGCGGCGGTCGCGGGGCGCGCAAACCCACGAAAGTGTACGCAAAAAGTGCACCAGCGATCTCGCAACGCGACCACGCGATCCGTCGCTTCTGACGGCCGTTTCGATGGCGAGAGCGCGTATGAAGTGCTTAATATCTCGCCCAATGCATCTCAAGACGATGTACGTCGGGCGTTCTTGAAAATGTCCAAGATTATGCACCCAGACGTACGCGCGGAGTCGAGCGTGGATGGAGCCATGGCGCGCGTCAACGGGGCGTACGAAGCGTTGGGCGACGTCAAGGCGCGAGAAACGTACGATCGCATGCTGCGACAAGGTAACGCAAAAAACGGGATAAAAGGACGCGGGAGTGGGAAGAACAGCGCCAACGCTGGGACGACGGTGATATATGAAGGTTTAGTTGGTCCGTTGCGAACGACGGTGCTGTCGAGCTTGGACGTGTGCGAAGCCGAAGCGTGCGCTTTGGACGTTGAAGAGACGATGATCGATTCTATTCGTCAATGGGCACGTACGTTGGCATTTACGAGCGAAATGCCGTTACCGTTACCTTTGAGTGTTGATAACTTAGAAAATGGCGCGCGCATTGCTTTTATGAGGTTTGACGGCGGCTTGAAAGAGGCTGGGGCGCTTTTGATTTCAGTCGAATCAGAAGAGGGTACGACGCGCGTAGGCGTCCGACGTTCGTGGTCTGGCGTGCAGTCGAGCTTTGTTCCGGGTGAGGATCGAGTGTTGGCATCGTTTTTCGAGGAATTTAAGTTTCTCGTGAATGAAAAGGGACAAAAACGCGCCGTGGGCGAGCGCTCGTCTCGCGAACTCGGCGGAATCGGATCCGCCATCGCCGCCTTCTTCTTACCAGCTATTCCGTTTTTTGGCGCCGCGAGCTCGTCAGCGCCCGGTGGGACGTACTCTTCATACCATTTGAAGCACGATGCGACGTACGTCGATGATGAGACAGGATTTTAAGCTGAAAAGCCCGTGTTTCTTTACGTACATTCTACAGTTGTGCTTGTACTTTTCTTTATCTGTAATCAAATTATTTACATGCTGCGCGCTCCTGTTGCTGCTGCTGCTGCTGCTACGACTTTTATACACTACGCGACTCTCCACCTACATCACGTTAACGTTTCTTTCAAGCGCGCGAGAAACGCTAAGCCGTCATTCACCGCTCTTTTCGCGGCGTTGAACGAGCACGCTGGCCCCCACCACAGTCCCCCAAGCCCGACGAACACCACCGAGTCCCCCACAACCACCGTTCGCGCCACGAACCAATCCCTCGAACTCGTCTTTTTCACCTTCCCACGCGTCGAAATTCCACCATACGTCAACACCGCGTCGCTCGCCTCGATGTACCGTCGCTTGGCGCGCGCGACGAAACCGCCCGCGGCGTCTCCGGCGCCATTGGCTTTTTCCTCCCGCACCCACGCGCGGTATCGATCAAACCACGAATCGAACGATTCCTCGTCGGGTTTACTCAACGCCAGCGCGCCGACGACGCCGCCTGCGATCGCAATCAATCGCGTCTCAGCGCTGCGACGAATCATGCCCAATTCTTGGACGAAATCTCGTGTGAGCGCGCGGAGCTGTAAACGCGCGGTGGCGGTCCACACCGCGACTTCTTCGCGCGCAGACGTGAGGGCAAACGCCAGCGCTGCGGCGACGGCGAGTCGCGTGTACGCGGCGATCGCATCGTCGTCGGATGGCATGCCGTCGTCGTCGTGGTGTGGGGAGGCGCGAGAGACTGAGCTGAGCGTCGGTTGCTTGGTCGGGAAATCGAGGTTAAATGTACGCACATACGCGCGCACGATTCGTATCGTGTGTGATGTATTGTGATGTGGTGCTTTTTCACGCACACTATTTGAGTTTATGCACGCTATCGAATGCGACACCGCGGTCGGTGAACTGCGAACGGAGAGAGCCGAGCGTGCGCTCGAGCGTCTCGGCGTCGCTAGACTCATCCGGACGGAGCACTCGTTCGCCGTGCGCGACGACCAAAGCCGCGCACAAGTCACGAGTGACACTTGGATCCATGGAACCATCGGGACAGATGACTTTTTGTACGAAAGTCGCTTCATCGATGAAATCAAAGTGACCGGCGCCGCACGAAAATCCCCACGCGTCGTGTCCTTTGGCGGCGACTCCGCGGGGCGACGCGGCGAAGAATTCCGCGTAATTTGACCCGCTCGGTGCGCATTCTCCTCCATAGACGCCACCGACGACGAGGAGAGGAGGTACGCGCGCTGGATTGGCTTTCATGGCGGCTAATGCGCTTGGGAATCCCGGGCCTAAAGGAGCGTACACGGTGTTATCGACGGGATCGAGCAACGCAATCGCCTTGACGCGTTCGTCTCGAAGCGCTTGCAACATTGATATCTTGCCACCGCGACTATGTCCGATCAGGTACACCTGATCTGGGTTGGCATACGGACCAATAGTGACGTCACTATCGACCCATGAGATTAAATCGCCAAGAATTGCCGCTGAAACTTCGTCATCCAACGTCCCACCGGCGACGGATTCCGTCTTGGTGTACATTACGACGACGTATCCCCACGAACATAATCGTCGTGCAATGGACGAATACGACTCACCATCGATCAAAAACCCAGGAGTAATAATAGCAACAGGGTATGGCGGCTCTGAAGCGTACCTCAGCGCTTCGCTCGCGCTTGTTCGCGTCGTCGCCGGCGTCTTTTTCCCAAGCACCGGAAACAACGCATCCGGTTCCACATCCGCCTTGGGCACAAACACCCGTATTCTACTCAAACAACTCAACCCAACGCACATTGGAAAACACTTTGAACACGTGTGCTCGAGTTGCGGCAACGCGCGCACGCGATACGGACCTGGAAGCGCGTAATCCGGCCCCGCGCTCGCGCTTGCCCGACGCTCACCCAACCACGCGCCGTCGCCGACGCCGCTCGCGAGCACCACCGATGCGAGCACCGCCCGGCGATGCACGGCGCCGCGCAACGAACGCATCGCGCGTGATTCACTCGCGTCGGTATCCTCGCTCACATCGCTCGTTGATGCGCGTGCGCCTCCGTCAAACCGTGTGAGCGCAACGCCATCATCATCATCACCAGCGGCATCGTCTCGACCCACCTCTCGCAACGACGACGCGGAAGACGAAGGTGAAGACGATGCGCGTACCGCACGATGATGACGCCGGCTCGATCGCACGCGCGAGCGCGGCGTCAATCCACGCGCGAACGCGTCTTGCGCGACGTGTCCCGACATGTGGTGCGACGGTGTGTGCCGCGCGCGCGTCACTCGCACGCGCGCATCCCGCGCGAGCTCGACGAACTCGCAGTGCTTGACGCGTGTGCTTCGATCAGCGCCTCATTTTCAGCGTCGTCGTCGCCGTCGCAGCCGTCGTCGTCGCCGCGCGCGCGTGAACGGGCGTCGTTAAAAGCGTCAGCCGCCGGCAGCGCGCGCTCTTCACTTGATTCAGCTCGTTTGCGTGGTGTTTTCGTCGGTCGACGATGCTGTACGTCATCGGTCTCGGGCTGGGAGACGAACGCGATGTCACCATGAATGGTTTAGCCGCGATTCAAAAGTGCGCAAAGGTGTACTTGGAGGCGTACACGTCCATCTTGGGTGTCAACGTGGACAAGTTGTCGACGCTGTACGGCAAGGAGGTGACGGTGTGCGATAGAAATTTCGTCGAGCAAGGCGTAGATGGATTGTTAGATGAATCGGCGACGATGGATGTTGCATTTTTAGTCGTTGGTGATGCTTTCGCGGCGACGACGCACGCGGATTTAGTGCTTCGTGCAGTCGAGCGCGGAGTGAAAGTGAAGAATATTTACAACGCGAGCATCATGAACGCCGTGGCGGGCACTGGATTGTCGTTGTATAATTTTGGGCAGGCGGTATCGATATGTTTCTTCACCTCAACGTGGCGACCGGATAGTTTTTATGATAGAATTAAGGAGAATCGATCATTTGGATCGCATACGCTGTGCTTATTGGATATTCGAGTCAAGGAGCCGACGACTCGGGCGCTGTGCAAGGGCATTGAAGAGTACGAGCCGCCGAGATTTATGACGGCGGCGACGGCGGCGAGACAGATGATAGAGGTTGAAGAGACGCGTGGTGAGGGTGTGTATGGCCCTGAAACCATGTGCGTGGCTGTAGCGCGCGTGGGTCATGATGATGAGAAAATTTGCGCGTGCACGCTCAAAGAAATGTGCGGCGTCGACATGGGCGGACCGCTGCACTCGCTCGTGCTTGTCGGAAACACGATGGACGTCGAGAATGCGATGCTAGCCATGTACGCGGCAAAGCCAGAAGATTTTTATCCCGATGGTGAAGCTCCGTCGCAAATGCTCGACGGGTAGAAGAGATACGCAGAGAAAGGACGCGAGGCCTACAATGCTAGAAATTTTAATTACACCACCACGTCTCAAAAATCTCACCCGAGTGATCGATATCGCAGCAAATTATCAACCGTTCGAGCGACATTCTCTATATGATTCACCACAATCACGGCGTATTCGTTCTTCCGCGCAAACACTCCGCCGTGCACCGCTTCACGCACTGTTCGTTCCATAGCGGCACGCTGTGCTGCGCCGTGCACGCCACGCGCGAGCACGCATCTACGCACGCATCGGTGCCGGACATCCCACATACCGTCACACACGTGTGTGGCATTTCCGCCTGTATACATCATGAACCACCAACCGTTCGTAGGTGCGGTGAGTACTCGTACAACGCAAGTTGAGCTCGCGCGATCGATTTAAACAGCTCGCGCGCGTAATCCAACACACACTTTGTCGACAGTGACACCAGTTACGCGTCGCACGCGCGCGATCACGAGCACCTGCGACGTACCTTGCCTAATCCACCGAGACGCGACATCAATCGGTCGCTCGCGCACACGCGCTCGCACGCGAAGGACACTTCGTTGTCATCCACGACGCCTCGTCTGACTTCCTCTTTAGATTGACGACCACCGAGGACGGCGCGAGTGGCGACGACGACGGCGGCAGCGGCACCGATGGGTGCGGCAATCAACGCGGGTTGAACCATGAGTGCGGTTTCGGGGCGTTTTGTGCGTCGTGGAGTGGAGTAACCTCGGTGGGCGCGCGTCACGCTGTTTGACGCGCGAGGACAGCGTAGAGAGAAGTTGTTTGGACGCGTGTGCGCGCTGTGAGGGGTTGTTCTAGATGCGGATTACATATCTCTACAGGGCTGAGAGATACAAAAACAATTATAGAGTGCCGGGAATGGCTGCGTGATTATAGCACGCCATTTAAAACTCTGCATTATGGACGCGGCAAAAACGGTTAGTTAATCAAGAACAAAAGACGTGAAGCGTCGAGAAGAGGGCGCGCTTAAACGACGGTAACAAATCGAAACACACGTACCGTTGGTAGAAATCATATTGTCGCGTCGACCAGGCGTCGATAGAGTCTGAGATCATTCCCAAAACCGTCTCCACGCACTGCTCTTCGCTCATGGCCAAATTGAAGCGCTGACGAAGCAACTTCATCACTTTGGGACCGGCGTTGAAGCAAGGACATCCACTTGCGCGCATCATTTGAATCAACAACACGATGCGCTCGGCATGTTCACGAACAGCGAGATAACCTTGAATACACAGCGCCTTGTACGCATCGAACGCTTCTGATCGAGTGCCTTCGGCGTCGCTATCCATCACCTCCAAGTACTCCTTGGTGAGCTTGAATGGACTCGATTCAAAATTAATACCACCCGGTGAGGTTGAGAGCATAAAGTTGAAATCGATATGAATCAAGTGCCCATCATCATGAAGCAAAATGTTACCGTTGTGTCGGTCCTTGACCTGCAACAGGTAAGTCAAAATGGAATACCCCGCGAGCGACTCCACAAAGTTGTTTTGCGCCTTGCGAAACTCTGGGGTACCGACGCCAAACTTGCGTTCGAAATGTTGACGCAAGGTCATACCTCTCGGTGATCGAGATTTCAAAGCATGAATACTGGGTGCGTCTGTCACTGCTTCTATCAAAGCCGAATGGGTGTTTGTTGTGAGGATATCAAAGTCCCTAATCCAACAACGCACGCCGGCGCTTCGGTAAATATCAGCAAATGTTCGAACGAGCTGAAGTGCGAGCAGTTCTTGTCGACAGTTGTCCCCAGCTTTGATGATGATAGGCTTCAGACCCCAACCCGGAAGATTACCATAGGGCGATGCTCGACGGATGCGATCTAACTTGTCAATCCATAATTCACCTAAACCACCAGCGCTACGCTTGTGCGGAGACGACGTCATCGACGCGCCCACACCAGTCGCTGTCGGGAGCGAAGTGACATCTAGCGCATCTTTTTCTGGGGCCCACTTTCGAGCATTGACTTGTGCGGCCATTTCAATTAAACCCACTTCCGAAGGTTTACGCTGATGCGGTCCTGGCGAGGTGTCCATCATTTCTGCCTCGCTGCGCACGACGAGTCGCACGACGATGCTGTTATCATCAGTATTCACTATCGGCACGACATTCACCCACATGTCCTCCAAATCATCATTTGAAAACGAGTTCGTGCCTCTCGATGAACCAGTCGATGCATCGCCGCCGCCAACTGGTGCAAGGAATCGACGATTCGCTTCGAGCGAGCGACGAATGCGCTCTCTCGCGTCTGGCATGAAGTCATCGCCTGATGGATAAAAGTCTTCACTTGAATCGTTTGGCGAACCATGCGTGCTCGCATGGTCCATCTCTTCTTGAGTAGGATTCGAGCTCACAACCTCTAAACAAACGAGATACGGCGCTTTTTCGCGACTGTTAAGAAGCACTGCTTCTTCAAACGGAATGCGAATAACGCGCTCCATTTTGCCGTGTCCCATCGGAAATAATACACCAGTACCTTTTTCAGTGTGGCGGAATTGCCTGTTGATTTGAGCCAGTTCGTGACGCAAGATGCCTTGTCGATTGTCGAGTGGAAACACTTTGGACAGTTTATCCGATAAATCGCACAATTCATTCGTGAAGTTCATCGTCGCGTCAAAAGTTTTCTTCCTGAGGCGCAGTTCCTTTGCGCCATCCTCTGGAGGAAGCGTCTCCGTTCCACACACGGTGAAAAGCGACGACAAGCGTCCACCCGAACCATGTGGCTTGAAACTTTCTTTCGGTTTACCAGGAGAACGTGACTCTCGGTGCTTTTTCGCCTTTTCAGACTTAGAGGAGGATGGAGATGACCGAAACGATAACACGCGAGAAAACCCAGCGAGAAAACCGCCGCTCGTCGTCGGAGAATCTCCAGATGCTACCTTTTCATCGCTTCCGCGAGACTTCGCGGGAGATTTTGCCATACCAAATATTTTTCTCGGTGGTGTCACCGGTTCTTCCCCAGTAGTCGATACTTGTGATTTCTTTGGGCTCGCCGGCGATGCGGCGCTCGCTCTTCTCTCTTCAAACGGCGCGAGCCACGTACCATTTGTCACCGCCTCATATGCGCATCTCTCTCGAAATTCTTGCACAGCCGCTGGACGTGAACTATCCTCCGCCGCCGCACTTAATAACCAACACATTTTTGTCGCCAATCGCAAAGATCGACGACAACACATCACCATCATGCGCTCCAAACTCGACGCTTGCTGCGCCTCAGCCCCGCCGAGCTCGGTACGTTGGATCCACATTGTCACTATTTGACTCAAATACCGCTCCACCGCCTCGTCCGACGTTTCTCGGTATAATCTTGCACACAGATAATCGCTCACGCCGACGTTTTCCCGCCGCTCCCACAAGTTTGACACGGCAACCCACTCGTCGAAATACCGCAACGACTCAAAGTAATCGAGCAACACCCCAGTCGCGCCCGTACCGTTCGGCGATCCTACATCGAAATCCTCGCGCACCATCACCGACGCATCACGCGCAGTCGCAATATCTACCCCTCTAGAGTGTCTATCATCATGTTCAGTCACCGCAGACGTCGATGTCGCCCCCTCTCGCGCGCGCGCCTCCTCAGCCGCTTGTCGCGCCAAATTCTCTCGCGTCTCAAACAACCACGACCCACCGCTCTCGTGCCGCGTGTGCTTCGTCGATCGCCCGTATCCCGCATTCACATCACTATGCGTCGTCGTCGTCGTCATCCCTAGCCCCGAACCCGCCGTCCCACCTCGCGGCGGTTTCCCAACGCTCGCCTGTTCACCACCATGATGCTGCTGCTGCTGCTGCTGCTTTTGATGATGATGTCGTTGATGATGATGATTCACCGGCGCCGCGTCACCACCACCACCGTCACCATCACCACCGTTCGCGCCCGAGGCACCACCACC
>Ga0181552_10002416_pt1 | contig 13613 bp, 13 predicted proteins | sample 011ome_18_FD_130583 | JGI IMG/M metagenome (GOLD analysis project Ga0181552, IMG submission 130583) | Coastal salt marsh microbial communities from the Groves Creek Marsh, Skidaway Island, Georgia - 011501BT metaG (megahit assembly) | ecosystem: Environmental > Aquatic > Marine > Intertidal...
ACGGGGCGTGATCCGTTTACACCATGTTGCCCAGTCACGGTCTTTCAGAACGCTATGGTTGCTTGAGGAAATGGGGCTTGAGTACGATCTGAAGCACTGGAACTTTTTCGACGGTTCCATGCGCAGCCCCGAGTTTCTGGCGATGTCCCCTGCGGGACGGGTTCCTGCGTTGGAAGTAGATGGGCGGACTCTGTTCGAAAGCGGTGCAATTGCGCAATACCTTTGCGAAACGCGGCCCGAGGCGGGGTTGGCCCCGATGTCGGGTGACGCTGAGCGGGCCGAGTTTCTGGAATGGTTGCATTTTTCCGAAACGATTGGAAGTTTGCTGGCCAATCTGACTCAGCACCATATCGTCTTGCGTGATCCGGCGATGCGGTCGGAGACCGTGATGCGGTTGGAAGCAAAGCGGCTTGAAAAATGCATTGGCGCAATTGAGGCGGTTGTTTCCGGGCGCGACTATATGCTGGCGCGGGGTTTTTCTGCGGCGGATATCGCAGTGGCCTATGGGATGGTGATCGGGCGTTATTTCGTTGATCTGGCAAAGTTTCCCGCTGTGTCCGCCTATTGGGAGCGGTTGCAGGCGCGGGAGGCGTTTCAAGAGGCGGTTTCCAAGGACGGGGAAGCGGTAATCTACAAGCAGGCGTTTTATCCGCCGCCCGAGGCATAGGGGGCGCTGCCCCCGTCACCTGCGGTGCCCCCCCGGGAGTATTTTTGGAAAGATGAAATATGGACAGAGTTGAGATTTTCGAGGTCGGGCCGCGGGACGGGCTTCAGAATGAGAAACGCATGATCCCAACGGCCGAGAAGATTGCTTTGGTTGATGTCCTGAGCCGCGTCGGGTTTCGGCGGATCGAGGTGGCCAGTTTTGTGTCGCCGAAATGGGTGCCACAGATGGCGGATAGTGCGGATGTGTTGGCTGGGATCACCCGCGGGGCAGGGATCAGCTATGCCGCTTTGACGCCCAATATGCGCGGGTTCGAGGGGGCATTGGCGGCAAAAGCAGACGAGGTGGCGATTTTCGGATCGGCCTCGGAAGGGTTTTCCAAGGCCAATATCAACGCGACGATTGAGGAAAGCCTTGCGCGGTTTGAACCGGTCGCCGAGGCGGCGAAAGCGGCGGGGATACCTGTGCGGGGTTACGTATCGTGCGTGGTCGAGTGCCCCTATGACGGGGCGGTTGATCCGTCTGATGTGGCGCGTGTTGTCGAAAAGTTGCGCGGGATGGGCTGCTACGAGATTTCGTTGGGCGATACTATCGGCCGGGCCGTGCCAGAGAAGATGGATGCGATGCTGGCGGCTGTTGTTGAAGTTGCCCCAGCAGGCGAACTGGCGGGACATTTCCACGATACCTCGGGGCTGGCGCTTGAAAATGTCTCGGTCGCGCTGGAGCGAGGCTTGCGGGTGTTTGATGCCGCGGTCGGGGGCTTGGGTGGGTGTCCCTATGCTCCAGGGGCAGCAGGAAACGTGGCCACGGGCGCTGTGGCGCAACATGTTGAAGAGTTGGGGTATCAGACCGATTTGGATCTGAAATTGCTCGAAGAAGCGGCAGTGATGGCGCGGGCGATGCGAGCAAGTTGATGCCCATGCTCTTGTCTTTTTCCGGATTGCCGGGTGTTGGCAAGTCGACCATCGCGCGGCAGTTGGCAATGGAGACCGGAGCGCTTTGGCTGTGGGCCGATGAAATCGAGGTTGCGATGAGAGCATCCCACATGGAGATTGGCGATCTGGTAGACGGAGGATATGCAGCGGCGCAGGCAGTTGCCAATCGCGCATTGATGCAGGGGTATGACGTGATTGGAGATTGTGTGAACCCGCTGCGGATTACACGTGATGGATGGGCGCATGTCGCCCGCAATGCTGAAGCAGAGTTTCATCAAATTTCTTTGGTTTGTAGTGATGCGACTGAACATAAAAAGCGTGTGGAAAGCAGAGTTGTCAGTCTGGACGGGTGGCAAGCGCCCACCTGGATAGAGGTGAATCAATGGAATTTTGAGCCTTTTGAAAATGAAAACGAAGTAATTCTGGATACGTGCAAACTTAGTGTGGACGAAGCCGTGTCCATCTTGAGTAAGCAGTTTGGCAGGGCGTAAGGAGAGAGGCGCATGTACGAGACAATTTCCGTTGAGGTGGATGCCAGAGGTGTTGCGACCTTGACGATGACGCGGGTCGAAAAGCACAATGCTCTGAATGCCCAGATGATGGACGAATTGACGGATGCGGCGCTTAATCTGGGCGCGGATGCGGCTGTGCGTGTGGTCATTTTGGCGTCAGAAGGGAAAAGCTTTTGCGCGGGCGGTGATCTTGAGTGGATGCGCGCCCAGTTTGACGCAACCCCCGAGATCAAGGAACGCGAGGCCCGCCGTTTGGCGGATATGTTGTGGACGTTGAACTTTATGCCCAAGCCTTTGATCGGGCGGTTGCAGGGCAACGCCTTTGGTGGTGGTGTTGGTATGGCGAGTGTCTGCGATGTCGCTGTGGGAGTTGATCGTCTGAAAATGGGTTTGACCGAAACGCGGCTTGGTTTGATTCCTGCCACGATTGGCCCATATGTGCTGGCGCGCATGGGCGAGGCCATGGCTAGGCGGGTATTTATGTCGGCGCGTCTGTTTGATGCAACTGAAGCTGTCACTTTGGGACTTTTGGCCAAATGCGTTCCGGCTGATGATCTTGATGCTTCCGTAGAAGCCGAGGTTGCCCCCTATTTGAACTGCGCGCCCGGGGCTGTAGCCGAAGGAAAAGCGCTGGCTCAGTCTCTTGGGGGGACGGTCACACGCGAAGCTGTTGATGCTTCGGTTGCGGCTTTGGCGCGTCGTTGGGAAAGCCCTGAGTCGGCCGAAGGGATAGGGGCGTTTTTCGAAAAAAGAAAAGCGGCGTGGATGATCTGACTATTTCGCCCAATGCGCGATGACTTTTTCCAAATTGTTGAGGGCAAGAGCCTTTGTCAGATAATCGTTCATGCCGTTGGCCAGGCAGTTTTCCCGCTCACCCTGCATTGCATTGGCGGTTAGGGCGATGATCGGGATTGCTGACTGGCCCAAGGTCTTTTCCGCCTGGCGGATTTTTTGTGCCAGCCCGTAGCCGTCCAGATTGGGCATGTGAAGGTCAGTCAGGACCAAGCTGACGGGCTCGGCTTGCCATAGCCGGAAACCTTCAATGCCGTCTTCGGCGTTGATGTGCTCGTAACCAAGCGTTTCAAGTTGCCGTTCGATGACCATTAAGTTGATCGGATTGTCTTCCACAACAAGAATGCGGCTTTTTTTTGGCTTTGGCACCGGCAGGGGCGGTTACCGATTTTGCGTGTGCAGCCGCGAATATGTGTTTGCGCCGCCCTGCGAGGCTTGAGATTTTTTCAAGAAACACGTTTGGAAAAAGCGGGAATGCGCGAATGTCCAAGGCGTTACTGGGGAGAGGCGGTAAAATGCCGGGGTCTTCATAGTCAAAGACCAAAAAACGAGGTGTCAGCCCAGAAGTTGTTGGTTTGCTCAGCTCTTCTAGTTGTTTTATGTCCGAACGCGGCAGAATGACAATCGGCTGATCATTGCAGGCGGATAGCCTCGATTTGAACTCGGTCGGGTCTTCAGCGCTGACTAATTGGCCGCCGTAGTGCCGGACCAGCTTCACATAGGATTGCGGCATATACTCGGGATCACGGTTTATGAGGAATGTCAGGCCACTAAAGTCGATATCAGGTTCCGATCCTGCGACTGGCGGTAGCGGCAAGATCGCCGTAAACGTCGAACCGACGCCAAGTTCGCTTTCTACAACTATGTCGCCGCCCATGCGTTGCGCCAGTCCGCGACTGATGGCAAGGCCAAGCCCCGTTCCGCCAAAGCGGCACGTTGTGGAGGCCTCGGCTTGAGAGAAAGATTGAAACAGCTTTTTCTGGTTCTCTTCTGATATTCCGATGCCGTTGTCTTCGATCGAAAAGGCGAATTGGCCGTCGGGGGTTCTTTTCAATTGAATGACGACGCGCCTGATGCCGCTTTCTGGGCGGGCAAATTTGATAGCATTGCTGATCAGATTCATAATGATCTGACGAAGTCTAACCGGATCACAGCGTACGCGGCCCAATGCAATCGGGGTCTGCTCGGAATAGCATGCGGACGTCTGATTGATCCGACAGGGGACGCGTGATGCGCAGAACATCCTCAACCAATCCCACTGGCTGAAATTCAACACTGGCCAGTTCCACGCGCCCGGCTTCGACTTTGGAGATGTCAAGCACGTCGTCGATGATGCGCAATAGAGCGTTTGCTGAATCCGTTATCGTGGATAGCAGTTGCCCTTGGTTGTCATCCAATTTCGTTTGGCCGAGCAATTCGCTCATGCCGATGATGCCATTCATCGGTGTGCGGATTTCGTGGCTCATATTGGCCAGGAAACTGGATTTGGCTTCATTGGCCATTTCTGCTTCGCTGCGTGCCCATTCAAGTTCGGCGTTTGCGTCCTTGATGTCCGAAATGTCGGTGGCCAAACTCATCGAACCAATCACCTCACCCTCTTCATTGCGTAGAAGAGATGGGTGGATGATGCAGGGTACCGTAGAGCCGTTCGGGCGCTTCAAGGTCAGTTCGTAAGACGCGGCATATCCTTTTTTGCGAAGCTTATTCTGCGTCTCCAGAGTGGCCAGATTGTCTGTGGCGACGAAATCCGCGGACTTGTGTCCAAGTATTTCCTGTTCCGTTCATTGCAGAAGGCGACACATCGCAGGGTTTACTTCTTGAATAATTCGGTCGCGATCCACGCGCCAATAGCCTTGGGACGTGCTGGTGATAATCTGGCTGAACTGAGATTGCGTGTCTTCAAGTTTTTTGGTCCGGTCTGCAACGCGGCTTTCCAAAGTTTCCTGATATTCGATCAGCTTTTCGTTTAACTTGTGTCGGTCGGTAACATCTCGCGTGCTGCCCTCGACCCCTGCGGGTTTGCCGTTTTTGTCCAGAAGCAGGCGCGTGTTGGTTTCAACCCAAATTGAGGTTCTGTCTTTCCGGATGAGCTCGGATTCGATGGTGACGAATTTTCCGGGGTTGTCGGCGAGGCGGGCCAGCAGTTCGTTGCGCGAGCGCGGGTCTTTGTAAAGGGCTGCGAGCGGGGTGCCGATAAGCTCTTGGGGTGTGTATCCCAACAACCGTTCGACCGAAGGCGATGCGTAGACCACCAGACCATCGGCATCGGTTTGATAAATGGTTTTATAAAGGTTCGTTAGGATTTTCTGAAGTTGTTGGCGCGTCTCCGACAGTTCCCGCACATATTCTTGTTCTTGAGCTTCGCGCTCCCGGTTTTTCTCGAATGTTGCAACTTTGCGTTTGTGGGCGGCCTTGTGAAAGATAACCAGTGCTATCAGCAGAAGGACGCTTAGGACAATGTGTGTAAAATCCAGCGTTGTCTGTTTTCCACCTGCAACCCAGGATGCAATTAACGACAGAGTGCTGATGCCTGCGCTGATAATCGCAGGGCGTGTCGGAATTTGAAAAACGGCCAGAGCTAATAGCAAACTTAGGTAATGTTGCAGCAGATAGCTGTTCCCCTGGATGCCGGAAAAGTAAATTGCCAGAGAATTTGAAAGACTAAAGGCTAGAACAAGGACCACCTGGGCACTGAAAAGCGCACTTAGTTTTGGTTCGCTGATGAAAACGAGATAGACCAAAATTGGCACTGGCAGAAAAACCGCTGCGCGCGAAGCGAAAAAGGCTGCGAATTCCGGTGTGTCTGTGCCCAGTTGGACATCAAACTGAAAAACAATATTCCCAAAGAGTGCAAATGCAATAAGCACCGAGAGCGCGGCAGAATTTCTGACGACCTCTTCCCAGCGAGAAACCCAGAAATCGAATTCTTCGAGATTTTGTTTCAATTCAAAACCGCGTGTAGCTGCTTCCCCGTTGCACCTTAGCGACAAGGGTAGATTTGACAATCGTTTCGAATCCTTAACGCCACTGGCGCGCGGTTCTTTAGATACGGGTATTCAAGCCAGAAGTTATGGCGTCCACAATTTGTTGAGTCGTGTACCGTTGCGGCGGAAACCGAAAACCACATGAAAATCTCGAGAATTTCGCACTAAATAAAAAAAAATACCAAGCGCTGTTTTCGAACTGACGAGCTTGCCTTTGCCGCATTGCAGCAAAGTTCTTGTGAAACTTGACGATTTCGCCGTAATCCAACAACAATTTCAATAATGTGAATGTGTGTTCGGTCAGTTGACCACACCTCTGAGCAGGGCTAAACCCCCCGTGAAGTATTACGTATCGCAGGATGCGTTGCGTATCTGAAAAGGAGCCGCCCGTGGAAGACATGCTACGAGAATACCTGCCCATTCTCATCTTTCTGGCGGTAGCAATCGGCATCGGACTTGTTCTGATCCTTGCTGCCATTGTTATTGCAGTCCGTAATCCCGACCCCGAGAAAGTGTCTGCCTATGAATGCGGATTTAACGCATTCGACGACGCTCGAATGAAATTCGACGTCCGTTTCTACCTTGTGTCGATTCTGTTCATCATCTTCGATCTTGAAATCGCAATGCTGTTCCCGTGGGCGGTCGCCTTTAAGGATCTAAGTATGGTCGCGTTCTGGTCAATGATGGTTTTCCTAGGGGTTCTGACCATCGGCTTTGCCTATGAATGGAAGAAAGGGGCGTTGGAATGGGAGTGATGACCGGAGCCAACACCGCGGGCGCGGACAAAGAAGTCGCAACTCAGGCGCTGAACCGTGAGTTGCAGGACAAAGGCTTTCTGCTGACCACCACCGAAGACCTGATCAACTGGGCGCGTACCGGATCGTTGCACTGGATGACCTTTGGTCTGGCGTGCTGCGCCGTTGAAATGATGCATGCGTCGATGCCGCGCTATGACCTTGACCGTTTCGGTGTTGCACCACGCGCGTCACCGCGTCAGTCGGATGTAATGATTGTTGCGGGAACGCTTACCAACAAAATGGCACCTGCACTTCGCAAGGTTTACGACCAGATGCCCGAGCCACGTTACGTGATCTCGATGGGCAGCTGCGCAAACGGCGGTGGCTACTACCACTACAGCTATTCTGTTGTGCGCGGGTGCGACCGAGTGGTTCCGGTCGATATTTACGTCCCGGGATGCCCTCCGACAGCGGAAGCACTGGTTTATGGCGTTATGCAATTGCAGCGCAAAATCCGCCGGACCGGCACATTGGTGAGGTAAGCGATGAGTGAAGCACTGAAAGAATTGGGCGCATTGCTTGAGCTGAAACGCGCTGACTGTGTTTTGGGCTGGGATGTATCGTTTGACGAGTTGAACGTTGATGTGGCTCCGTCGAATATCACAGGTTTTGTCGAGTTCTTGAAATCCGACATGGCGTGCAGGTTTACGTCGCTGGTCGATATCACTGCCGTAGATTATCCCGAACGCGCGAAGCGTTTCGACGTGGTTTATCACTTCCTGTCGATGCATCAGAACCAGCGCATTCGTCTGCGAGTGTCTGTGCGCGAAGAAGAAATGGTGCCGTCGATTGTGGATATTCACCCCTCGGCCAACTGGTTTGAGCGTGAAGTGTTCGATATGTTCGGGATCATCTTCTCGGGCCATCCAGACTTGCGCCGTATTCTGACCGACTATGGCTTCCGTGGCTTCCCGCTGCGCAAGGATTTCCCGACAACCGGCTATACCGAAGTGCGCTATGATGAAGCTGAAAAACGGATCGTTTACGAACCCGTCAGCTTGGTTCAGGAATACCGCCAGTTCGATTTTATGAGCCCGTGGGAAGGTGCCAACTACATCCTTCCGGGTGACGAAAAAGGTGACGCGAAAGCATGAACCAGTTCGGGGGCATAATGCTGTTCGGTCTTGGCGCTCCTAAAGCCGGGACAAGCTGGCTGCACGGCTATCTGGCCGAGCATCCCGAGGTATTTGTGCCGCCGATTAAAGAGATGCACTTCTTCAACAGTGTTGATGGAGATGTGGCCGGTCGCCTGAGAAAATTGAACGCAAAACGGTCGCGCGTTGCGCAGCGCCTTGAGCGTCAGGGCGGTCCCGAGACCGACCTAGCTGACTTGGACGCAATCCATGCGTTAACGCAGGACGGCACAGATGCGGCGTATCTTGATTTTATGACCAGCCGCGCCGGCACTTGTAAGGTGATGGCAGATATTACTCCGGCTTATGGGCTTCTAAGCGTAGAGCGACTGCTGGCTATGCAATCGATGGCCAACAGCCGGTTCATTTACCTTATGCGCGATCCTGTGGCGCGTATCTGGAGCAACATTCGCATGAATGCGGTGCGTAAATTGCGCAAAACCGGTGGAAACAATATCGCCCGCGTTTGCAAAACAATGTTGGACAATGCGCTTGCAGGTAAAATGCATGCCCTTCAAGCACGCGCTGATTATGAGTCTGTGCTTGGAAAATTGGCCCAACTTGATCCGAAAAAGGTGTTTGTCGCCTTTTACGAAGACTTGTTCACCAACGAAACCGTGACCCGTATTTGCGACTTTCTGGAAATCGCCGTGATGCCTGCCGACTTTGGTACCCGCATCAACGAAGGGAAAACTGTTGCGTTGGCCGATGCCGACCGCGCCCGTGCGGCGGCCTATCTGAAACCCCAATATGCGGCCGCCGAGGCCTATATGGGACGGCTTCCCGCGTCGTGGAAGCAAACTGTAGGAGTGGCTTGAGATGATGGATGGCTCCAAGGGATTTGAGGACGCCCAGACCGGCGAACAGCAGATCCGTAACTTCAACATCAACTTCGGGCCTCAGCACCCGGCAGCGCACGGCGTGTTACGCCTTGTGCTTGAGCTCGACGGTGAAATTGTCGAGCGCTGCGATCCGCATATCGGCCTGCTGCACCGTGGCACCGAGAAGTTGATGGAAAGCCGCACTTATCTGCAGAACTTGCCGTACTTCGACCGCCTTGATTACGTTGCTCCGATGAACCAGGAACATGCCTGGTGCTTGGCCATCGAAAAGCTGACCGGTGTTGAAGTGCCGCGCCGTGGCTCGCTTATCCGCGTTTTGTATAGCGAAATTGGACGCGTTCTGAACCACCTTCTGAACGTCACCACGCAGGCGATGGATGTGGGGGCGCTGACACCTCCGCTTTGGGGCTTTGCCGAGCGTGAGAAGCTGATGGACTTTTACGAACGCGCTTGTGGCGCCCGTTTGCACGCCAACTATTTCCGTCCGGGTGGGGTGCATCAGGACCTGACCCCCGAACTTTTGAATGACATCGAGCAATGGGCCAAGGAATTCCCTGAAAAACTGGATGACATTGACGGGTTGCTGACCGAGAACCGCATTTTCAAACAGCGCAATGTTGATATTGGCACCATCGATGAACAGACCGTGCTGGACTATGGTTTCTCGGGTGTAATGGCGCGTTCGGTCGGCATGGCGTGGGATTTGCGTCGAGCGCAGCCCTATGAATGCTATGACGAGTTCGAGTTCCAGATTCCCGTTGGTAAAAACGGCGACTGCTACGACCGTTACCTGATGCGCATGGAAGAGATGCGTCAATCGACCAGCATCATCCTGCAAGCCATTGAAAAACTTCGCGCACCTGAAGGACAGGGCGATGTGCTGGCGCGTGGTAAGCTGACCCCGCCGAAGCGTGGCGAGATGAAGACCTCGATGGAGGCACTTATCCACCATTTCAAACTATACACCGAAGGCTTTCACGTCCCCGCGGGCGAAGTTTATGCTGCTGTTGAAGCCCCCAAGGGCGAATTCGGCGTCTATCTGAAAGCCGACGGCACCAACAAACCCTATCGTTCGAAAATTCGTGCGCCGGGCTATCTGCACCTTCAGGCGATGGATCACATTGCTACTGGGCATCAGTTGGCAGACGTGGCCGCAATTATCGGAACCATGGACGTCGTATTTGGGGAGATTGACCGCTAATGCTCCGCCGTCTTCATCACGAACAGCCTGAGAGCTTTGCTTTCACTACAGCTAATCAGGCTTGGGCCGAAGCCCAGGTGACGAAATACCCCGAGGGCCGTCAGGCTTCGGCTGTGATCCCGCTTTTGTGGCGCGCACAGGAACAAGAGGGTTGGCTAACCCGCCCTGCGATTGAAGCAATCGCCGATATGCTGGGCATGGCTTATATCCGTGTGCTGGAAGTGGCCTCGTTCTACTTCATGTTCCAGCTTCAGCCGACCGGCTCCATCGCTCACGTCCAGATTTGCGGCACCTTGTCGTGCATGATCTGTGGTGCCGAGGACCTGATCAAAGTCTGTCAGGACAAGATCAACGCCAAGCCGCACGAATTGTCGGCAGACGGCAAGTTCACTTGGGAAGAGGTCGAGTGCCTTGGATCATGCTCGAACGCGCCGATGGTGCAGATCGGTAAGGATTACTACGAAGATCTGACAGCAGAGCGTTTCGCCGAGATTCTTGACGAACTGGCTGCAGGTCAGGTGCCTGTTCCAGGTCCACAGAACGGCCGCTATGCAGCCGAACCACTTAGTGGTCTGACCAGCCTTCTGGATCACGAAGCCGGTAAGGCGCAATACAACGCGTCAGCGCAGTTGGCGACCGATATTGGCGACACCGTGAAGCGGATCGACGGCACCGAGGTTCCCCTGACTGCCCCTTGGCAGGGTGGCGCGGCTTCAAGTGCAAAGGTTCCTGCTGAAGCTAAACGTCCCAAGTCGGCGGTTCAGCAGGAAAAGGCCGCCAAGGCTGACGATTTCACTCAGCTCAAAGGCGTTGGCCCGAAAGCCGCGGACGCCATCGTTGCTGCGGGTATTACCACTTTTGCGCAAATCGCCGGTTGGAGCGATGAAGACGTAGTTTGGGCCGATGAAAATATCAAAGGCGCCAAAGGCAAAGCTAGCCGCGACGACTGGCGCGCTCAGGCCAAAGCGCTATTGGAGGGTTAAGAGCTTATGAACTCTGAGATGGATCAGGCACTGACCAAGCAGGGACGCATCGCAGGTGCGACCATTGCTGCTGGCGGCGTTCTGGCGATCTTGGCACCATGGCTGACCGATATTTTGGGTCTGCCAATCCGTTTCGAAATGCTCTTCTACCTCATTTCTATCGCCGCGTTCATTTGGGCGCTGGTGGTGACGTTACAAATTCGGCGGAAACGCCAGGAAAACCAAAGGTGATCTTGCCATGCTGAAGGATCAGGACCGGATCTTTACCAACATCTACGGGATGCATGACCGCACCCTTGCGGGCGCTCGTGCGCGCGGACATTGGGACGGCACTGCCGATATCATCAAAAAGGGCCGTGACTGGATCATCGACCAGATGAAAGCCAGCGGCCTGCGTGGTCGTGGCGGCGCGGGCTTCCCGACTGGTTTGAAATGGTCTTTCATGCCCAAGGAAAGCGACGGCCGTCCGGCTTATCTGGTGGTGAATGCCGACGAGTCCGAGCCAGGGACCTGTAAAGACCGCGAAATCATGCGCCACGATCCGCATACGCTGATCGAAGGCTGCCTGATTGCGTCTTTCGCGATGAACGCGCATGCCTGCTATATCTACATCCGCGGAGAATACATCCGTGAGCGTGAAGCGCTTCAGGCGGCAATTGACGAAGCCTATGACGCGGGTCTGCTGGGTAAGAATGCGGCTAAGTCCGGTTGGGATTTTGATCTCTATCTGCACCACGGGGCTGGCGCTTATATTTGCGGCGAAGAAACTGCTCTTCTGGAAAGCCTTGAGGGCAAAAAGGGTATGCCCCGGATGAAGCCTCCGTTCCCTGCTGGGGCGGGTCTGTATGGCTGTCCGACCACCGTGAACAACGTTGAATCCATCGCTGTTGCGCCGACCATTCTGCGCCGTGGCCCCGAATGGTTCGCGGGCTTTGGCCGACCCAACAATGCAGGTACCAAGCTGTTTGCGATCTCAGGCCACGTAAACAACCCTTGTGTTGTCGAAGAAGAAATGTCGATCAGCTTTGAAGAACTGATCGAAAAGCACTGCGGCGGCATTCGTGGCGGCTGGGATAACCTGCTTGCCGTGATCCCCGGTGGATCTTCGGTTCCTTGTGTGCGCGGCGAGAACATGCGCGACGCGATCATGGATTTTGACTATCTGCGCGGCGAATTGGGCTCGGGTCTTGGAACCGCTGCCGTGATCGTCATGGACAAATCGACCGACATCATCAAAGCGATCTGGCGTTTGTCGAAGTTCTACAAGCACGAAAGCTGTGGCCAGTGTACACCGTGCCGCGAAGGCACTGGCTGGATGATGCGCGTGATGGATCGTCTGGTGAAAGGCGAGGCATCAGTCGAAGAGATCGATATGCTTTGGGACGTCACCAAGCAGGTCGAAGGCCACACCATCTGCGCCCTTGGCGACGCGGCAGCTTGGCCTATTCAGGGTCTGATCAAGAACTTCCGTCCCGAGATTGAAGACCGCATTCGCGGCAAACAAGCGGTGGCGGCCGAGTGAGCAACCTTGCGCTCATATCAGGCGTTTCAGCCCCGCGTTATTGCATAACGGCTGAAGGCACCCCGATGTCCGTTGGGAATGGGGGCAGTGTGACTGCTCTCTGCACCCTTGTGGACAAAGGAGTTTCGGGTATGAAAATGCGCTTTTTAACGGTTTTAGCGGTAGTGGTGGCTTTGGCGACCCCGGCATCAGCCGCGACCGACCGCCCAGCATTGGGCGAAAACCAGCCCCTAAACGACACCCTGTTAGCTATTCTGGTGGCTGACGAAATCCGCAAGCAGTGCGACAGCCTTTCAGGCCGTGTGTTAAAAGGTATCGGCATGCTGTGGGGCATCGTTCAAGACGCCAAGGAACTTGGTTACAACGACGACGAGATCAACGCCTATCGCAACAGCGACGAGGCAAAAGCCGTTTTGCGTGCCCGTGGGGACGCGATGATGGCCGAACAAAACGTCACTTATGACGATCCCGAGACTTTTTGCCGGTGGGGGCGCGATGAAATCGCGAATGAGACCCTGATCGGATCATTACTGAGAGCGAACTGACCATGACTGACCTGCGCAAGATCATCATCGACGATCAGGAGATCGAAGTAGACGGCGCGATGACGCTTATTCAGGCCTGCGAGATGGCGCAGACCGAAGTGCCGCGTTTCTGCTATCATGAACGTCTGTCGATTGCCGGCAACTGCCGTATGTGTCTTGTCGAGGTTGTTGGTGGCCCTCCGAAGCCTGCTGCGAGCTGTGCAATGCAGGTCCGCGACTTGCGCCCCGGTCCGAACGGAGAGCCTCCGGTCGTGAAAACAAATTCGCCGATGGTCAAAAAGGCACGTGAAGGCGTGATGGAATTCATGCTGATCAACCACCCGCTGGATTGCCCGATTTGCGATCAGGGTGGCGAGTGTGATTTGCAGGATCAGGCGATGGCCTACGGCATTTCGGAAACCCGTTATTCCGAAGCCAAGCGCGCTGTTGATGATCTGAACCTAGGGCCGCTTGTCAGCACCGCGATGACCCGTTGCATCAGCTGTACTCGTTGTGTGCGTTTCACGTCTGAGATTGCTGGCATCACGCAGATGGGCCAGACTGGTCGCGGTGAAGATGCAGAAATCACCAGTTATTTGAACCAGACTTTGGACAGCAACCTTCAGGGCAATATCATCGATCTTTGCCCTGTTGGTGCTTTGACGTCAAAGCCTTACGCCTTCACCGCCCGTCCTTGGGAGCTGACCAAGACCGAAAGCATTGA
>Ga0181552_10002420_pt1 | contig 13602 bp, 14 predicted proteins | sample 011ome_18_FD_130583 | JGI IMG/M metagenome (GOLD analysis project Ga0181552, IMG submission 130583) | Coastal salt marsh microbial communities from the Groves Creek Marsh, Skidaway Island, Georgia - 011501BT metaG (megahit assembly) | ecosystem: Environmental > Aquatic > Marine > Intertidal...
ACTTTCAGGAGCTTATTTTGGGGATAAGATGTCTCCTTTGTCGGATACCACTAATCTCGCCCCAGCTATGGCTGGAGGAGAATTGTTTTCTCATATTCGATATATGACCATTACCACTATACCTACTTATATCATTACTATCCTTTTCTTTGTGGTATTGAGTTTAACTATTGATATTAATGGACAAACCGATATCGCTAGTCTTCAAACTGAAATAAAATCAACTTTTGCCATTAGTGGATGGTTGTTTTTAGTGCCCCTTGGAGTAATCCTGATGATTATTAAGAAGACACCACCTCTGATAGCACTGATGATAGGATCCTTATTAGGGGCTCTATTTGCATTGATTTTTCAACCTTCAATTGTGGTAAGCGGTATGGATTTCAATTTTGTAAATGCCTATAAAGGTGTTTTAAATGCGATTACTGTTTCAACTGCTGTTGAAACTACAAACCCTATTTTAAATGAACTCTTTTCTTCGAGTGGTATGTATGGTATGTTAGGAACCATTTGGCTCATTTTGTGTGCTATGGTTTTTGGCGGAATTATGGATGGCATAGGCGCTCTTAACAAGTTAAGTACCTCTTTATTAACAATTGCAAAAACCACGTTTGGATTATTTGCTAGTACGGTTGGAAGTTGTATTGCGTTAAATCTTACGGCCTCTGATCAATATTTAGCCTTGGTTGTTCCAGGTAAAATGTTTTCCAAAGCATACAGAGATAAAGGGCTAGCACCTGAAAACCTAAGTCGAACGTTAGAGGATTCAGGAACAGTTACTTCAGTTCTAATTCCTTGGAATACATGTGGGGCCTATCATTCAGGAGTATTAGGAGTGCCTGTAGCTTCCTATTTTGTATACAGTATTTTTAATTGGCTAAGTCCTATAACTACCTTAGTTGTGGCTGCTATAGGGTATAAGATAAAAAAAATATCATCATAAGTTTTTCTTATTAACGAATTGAATAATATGATGAATATCTTATGATTCAAGGAGTTCTGTTTGTATATTTGTGATGCTAACATTAAATAATTTTAAACAATGTCATACGTAGGAAAACAATTCCCAAACTTAACTGTAAAAGCAATCGATGAATTAGGAGATGCTTTTGAATTAAATGTTTTAGAAAAAGCAAGAACTGAAAAGAAAAAAGTACTCTTATTTTGGTACCCAAAAGATTTCACTTTCGTTTGTCCAACTGAGTTACATGCTTTTCAAGAGGCTTTAGGTGAATTTGAAAAAAGAAACACCTTAGTTATTGGTGCTTCTGTTGATACTGCTGAAGTACATTTTGCATGGTTAAATACACCAAAAGATAACGGTGGAATAGAAGGTGTGAGTTATCCTTTAATTTCTGATGCTAATAGAAACCTATCGTCTACTCTTGGTATCCTTGATGCCGTTGAAGAGCGTTACAATGAAGAAACAAACGTCATTGAGCTTTCAGGAGATAATGTAACTTATAGAGCTACTTATTTAATTGATGAAGATGGTAAAGTATTTCATGAAAATGTAAATGACATGCCTTTAGGAAGAGAAGTGTCAGATTTCTTGAGATTAATAGACGCCTATACCCATGTACAAACTCATGGAGAAGTTTGTCCTGCAAACTGGGAAGAAGGAAAAGATGCTATGCAAGCCAATGCTAAAGGAGTTAAAGAATACTTATCTACTCATTAATCAAAAATATTCAATAAAATGATTGAATTAAGTCAAGATAATTTATCAGAACTTGTCGCTGAAAACGACATTGTATTCGTGCAATATTCAGCAGGATGGTGTGGTAATTGTAGAATTATGAAACCAAAATTTAAAAGGGAGGCTACAACTCATGCTGCAGCTACTTTTGTAATTGTTGATGCTGAAAAATTTCCTAATTCTAGAGCCTTAGCAAACGTTGATAATTTACCTACATTCGCTGCATTTAAAAAGGGTGAATTGGTAAAACAAATTCAGACGAATAAGTACGAAAACTTAAAAGAATTTATCGATGAGATTACCGCTAATTAAACACTTGGTTCAATTTATTGAAGAAAATGATGAAGATTATGTAGTAGAAACCCTAGAAACTCTTGAAAATCTTACTGATTCTGCTGCAATTAAAGATGAAGAATTAGATGTTTTGGGAGAACTTATTTCTAATATGTACGGTGCACTTGAAGTTTCTAAATCCATACAAGCTGGAACAGACAAAAAGCAAGCACTTAATGATTTTATGAAACGAGTATTGGGTGCTATCGATCAATAGTAAAATCTTTTAGTAGAAAATAAAATAAAAGCGAGGTTTTGCCTCGCTTTTTGTATTTTAGCTGCATAAGTTTACTTTATGAACCCATCTAAAAAGAAGACAACTTCAAAAAAACAAATGAGATTAAAATTAAGATTATCTAAGAAAAACACTGTCATAATAGGTGCTGTTCTTTTTCTGTTTGCCGTGATTTTAATGCTATCTTTTGTGTCCTACTTTTTTTCTTGGCAAATAGACCAAAGTTCGCTTGATCAATTCACAAATCGATCTATTAAATCTGCGAATATTTTTAATAAACTAGGAGCCCAATTAGCACATTTTTTTGTGTATAAAGGATTTGGAATTGGTTCATTTATTATAAGTTTTTTTCTTGGTTTATGGGGGGTCTTACTATTTTTTAGCAGGAGTACTAAACGACTTAAAAAAGTCTTTTTTTGGTCGCTTTATGGATTGTTATGGAGTGCCATCGCTATGGGCTTCTTTTTTGATTCCTACCCTATTCTAGCTGGTATTGTAGGATATGAAATGAATTTGTTTATCAGTGACTATATAGGAGCTACAGGAGTTTTGTTACTCTTGATCTTAGGAGTACTCATATTTGCTGTACGTGTCTTTAATTTTGAACCTCATGACGTACTAAAGCGCTTCACTAGGAACACTAAAGAACAAGATTCTAGTTCAAATGATACTGATTCTGCTATTGATCAATCCATTGATCCGTACACCCATAGAGATGAAATTATTGAAGACGATATCCTAGAACAACCGTTAACTGTTGAAACTATTATTGATCAATCTCCAATTTCACAGGAACAGCAAACAACTTCTACTAAAGAAAAGATTCCGCTGGAAGATGAACTTAAAATTGAAGTTAATGAGACCCTTGAAGAGGATGAAGTAGATCAACTTTCCACAAAAATTGTTCAAGACTTTGGTGCTTTTGACCCAACACTTGAACTTTCAAAATATCAATTTCCTCCAATTAATTTACTTGAAGAGCACGGAGGTGGTGGGGGCATTACAATCAATGAAGAAGAACTGGAAGAAAATAAAGTCAAAATTGTTGAAACCCTTAAGAATTATAATATTGGAATTGCTAATATTAAAGCAACCATAGGACCTACGGTAACCCTATATGAAATAGTTCCTGAAGCTGGAGTACGTATTTCTAAAATAAAAAATTTAGAGGATGATATCGCCTTGTCTTTAGCAGCTTTAGGGATTCGTATCATTGCTCCTATTCCTGGTAAGGGAACCATTGGAATTGAAGTTCCCAATAAGAATGCAACAACAGTTTCTATGCGTTCTGTGATTGCTTCAACTAAATTTCAAAAAGCAGAAATGGAACTTCCCATCGCTTTTGGTAAGACCATTTCTAACGAATCATTTGTAGTCGATTTAGCTAAAATGCCCCACTTATTAATGGCTGGTGCCACTGGTCAAGGTAAATCCGTTGGTTTAAATGCCGTATTGACCTCATTGCTTTATAAAAAACATCCTGCTGAAGTTAAATTTGTGTTAGTTGATCCAAAAAAAGTAGAACTAACATTATTCAACAAGATTGAACGACATTTTCTGGCTAAATTACCAGATACGGACGATGCTATCATTACAGATACAACAAAGGTGGTCTACACCTTAAATTCACTTTGTATTGAAATGGACAACCGCTACGAGCTATTAAAAACAGCTATGGTAAGAAATATTAAAGAGTATAATACCAAATTTAAGGCTCGTAAACTTAATCCTAATGAGGGACATAAATTTCTACCCTATATTGTTTTAGTCATAGATGAATTTGCTGATTTAATAATGACTGCAGGTAAGGAAATTGAATCCCCTATTGCTCGATTAGCTCAATTAGCGCGTGCAATTGGAATTCATTTAATAATTGCTACTCAGCGTCCATCTGTAAATGTAATTACAGGTTTAATCAAAGCCAATTTTCCGGCTCGTATCGCCTTTAGAGTTACCTCTAAAATTGACTCAAGAACGATATTAGATGCTCAAGGAGCTGATCAACTCATAGGACGTGGAGATATGCTATACACTCAAGGTAATGATGTAACACGGATCCAGTGTGCTTTTGTTGACACCCCAGAGGTTGAAAAAATAACAGCATACATCGGTGCTCAAAAAGCATATCCTGATGCACATTTACTTCCTGAATATGTAGGTGAAGAAGCTTCAACATCATTAGAAATAGATGCCTCTGAGCGTGACGCACTCTTTAGAGACGCTGCAGAAGTGGTAATTACTGCACAACAGGGTTCCGCTTCATTAATTCAACGAAAATTAAAATTGGGATATAATAGAGCTGGCAGGATTATTGATCAGTTAGAAGCAGCTGGCATTGTAGGCCCTTTTGAAGGATCTAAGGCAAGACAAGTTCTCGTTAATGATCTTATGGCCTTGGACCAGTTATTAAGTAATGAAAATAATGCCTAATGAAAAAAAGTTTCTTCGTACTACTAATCGTACTATTCGTTCATCAAGTGAACGCACAAAGCAATCCTGAAGCAGAATCACTACTCGAATCGGTATATACAACTATGCGTTCCTACGAAAACATAAGCTTAAATTTTAAGTTTAGCTTAGTTAATGAAATTGCCGATATCAGACAAGATACTGAAGGGAAAATAATCTTAAAGGATAGTCTCTATAATTTCGATTATATGGGAATAAAGCAACTTTTTGATGGAGAAAAGGTATATACGATCATCGATGAGAATGAAGAAATTACTATTGTAGACAAAACTCAAGATGAGGAGCAGATATCTCCTACCAACTTATTTGATTTTTATAAGGATGGATATATCTATTTGATGGATATTAAACAAAATACCCCAGATGGAGTCGTTCAATATGTAAAACTAATTCCTATTGACAGTGATTCTGAAACGGAATACTTACTGTTAGGAATAGTGGTAGAGAAACTTCAAATCTATAAGCTCATAAATCGAGGAAATAATGGCACTATTACTACCATACAGGTAAAAGATTTTAGAACTAATACCCCTATTAGTGCTGCTGATTTTGTTTTTGATCGAAAAAACTATGAAGAATTAGGCTATTATATCATAGAAGATTGAAATTACTAGACCGTTATATATTTGGAAGTTTTGTTCGCAAATTTATCAGTTCTTTTGCGATTTTGATGATGATTTTCATCTTTCAGATGATTTGGTTGTTTATCGATGATTTAGCAGGAAAAGGACTTGATATATTCATTATTGGAAAATTTGTGTTTTATATGTTACCTGATCTTACAGAAAAGGTACTTCCACTTACTGTTCTTTTAGCATCAATACTCACGTTTGGTGAATTTGCAGAACATTATGAATTTGCTGCAATGAAAGCATCGGGTATCTCTCTTCAACGCGCCATGCGTTCTTTGATCATCTTGGTGTCCGTATTAGGAGTTGTTACTTTTTTCTTTGCTAATAATGTAATTCCTGTCTCTAAGCAAAAATCCTATAGTTTAAGAAGAAATATTGCAAAATTAAAACCCTCTGTAGCGCTAACTGAAGGTGTTTTTAGTGACTTTTCGGGAACGGGAATGACAATTTTAGTTGATGAAAAATATGGTGATAATGATCGTTACCTAAGAAATGTTACCATTCATAAAAAAACAGCAAAAGAAGTTAACTCAACGGTTATAAAAGCAAAATCAGGAGAATTTATTTCTACAAAGGACTCTAATGTTATTCAGTTAGTGCTTTATGATGGAACCTATTATGAAGATCTTCAAGTCACTTCAAATCAAGATAAACGCAAAAGACCCTTTGCCTTTTCAGCCTTTGAAACCTATGTGATTAATATAGATCTTAACACCTTACAAGATGTAGATCTGAATGAAGATGTTAAAATCAATTCAGAACGTATCAAAAAAATAAGTCAACTCATCACCGATATGGATTCCATTCAAAATTCCAATAGAATGGTTTATACAGCACTTTCCAATAACATACGTTCGCGTATGAATATCGAACTTCTTACGAATACAGCCGAAGTACCTAATGATACCATTCAAAAATTAGAAAATCATTATGGATCACCTTCGGATATGATTAAGGACACCATTAAATTAAAAAATCCAACAAGCAGTAATGAAGTACTTGAAGCATTTACCGTGTTTGAAAATGCCCAGATTCTTAATGTTGCAAAAAACAAGGTTTTTTCCGCTTTAAATACTATCGAAGGTAAACAAAGAGAGTTACAAGTACGAGATAAAATATATAACGTTCATGTGTTAGAAATCCATAAGAAGTTTTCATTAGCGCTCTCCTGTATCATTTTATTTTTCGTAGGAGCTCCTCTTGGAGCTATCATAAGAAAAGGAGGACTTGGACTTCCGATGATCATCGCTATTACACTGTTTTTAACCTATTATTTTTTAGGTGTTTTTTCCTATAATTATGCAAAAGAAGGTAATATTAGCGCGTATTTAGGTGCTTGGATTCCAAGTCTAGTCATGTTTCCATTAGGGGTATTCTTAACCATTAGAGCTACTAATGACAAAGGAATACTTCAACTTAACTTTTCATTAAAAAAAATACCACAATTAATCTGTAAATTTGTGCGATTAAAAAAACAACGATGAGTCACTTATTAAATACTATTGAAGAAGCTGTAACCGATTTAAAACAAGGTAAAGTTATCATTGTTGTCGATGATGAAAATCGGGAAAATGAGGGGGATTTCTTGGCAATTGCTGAACTTGCTACGCCTGAGATGATCAATTTTATGGCTACACATGGTAGAGGGCTTATTTGCGCTCCTTTGACAGAGAGTAGATGTAAAGAATTAGGTTTATCTAGAATGGTATCCAATAATACGGATCCTATGGAAACAGCCTTCACGGTGTCAGTTGATTTAAAAGGATATGGTGTCACTACAGGAATATCAGCATCAGATCGTGCGCTAACAATTAAATCATTAGCAGATAGCGCTATAAAGCCACATGAACTATCTAGACCTGGGCACATCTTTCCTCTTATTGCAAAGGAAGGTGGTGTTTTAAGACGTACAGGACATACAGAAGCAGCAATTGATTTTGCAAGACTTGCAGGTTATCAACCTGCAGGAGTGATAGTTGAAATTATGAACGAAGATGGGACCATGGCTCGTTTACCTCAACTTCTGGAAGTGGCTAAACGATTTGATTTAAAAATTGTTTCTATTGAAGATTTAGTCGCTTATCGTATGGAACATGATAGTTTAATCGAAAAGAAAGAAGATTTTGAACTACATACTCGATTTGGTACTTTTCGATTAAGAGCGTATAAACAAACAACCAACGAGCATATTCATATTGCCTTAACTAAGGGAACATGGAATAAAAATGAGGAAGTACTGACCAGAATTAATTCTACACAGATAAATAATGATATTCTAGGTGCTTTAACCTCTGGTACTGATCGAAAACTTGAAGAAATCTTTGGTGCGATTAATCTAGCTGAAAAAGGCGCTATTGTATTTATCAATCAAGATGCCAACCCAGAAAACCTATTAGGTAGAATAAAAGCACTTAAAACGCTTCAAGCTCAAGGAATTAATGATGCTCCAGCTATTGAAATGGATGCTAAAGATTACGGAGTTGGTGCACAAATACTCCATGATCTAAACATCAATAAGATCAACTTACTCACAAATGCTGAACGTGTAAAACGTGTGGGCATTATTGGTTACGGCTTAGAGATCACTAATACGACCAAGTATTAATTAATCGATAGCAATACAACTATCCTCTAGCGGTTTTCTGACCTTTTTCATCGAAGAAAATAGATCATCTTCAGCTCTGTATCCAATTGGCAGTGCTAACACAGATGCTATACCTCTTTCAGTAAGCCCTAAGACCTTATCGTATTCAGCAGGAATAAATCCCTCCATAGGACAAGAATCGATTTCTAATACCGCTAAAACGTTTAAAAGATTACCTAAAGCAATATAGGCTTGTTTGGTGGCCCATAATCTAATTGTATCCTCCGATTTCTTCGCAAAATCACTTATTAGATAGGAACGAAAAGATTCTAAGATATCATCTGGGGTGTTTCGAATAGATTTAACCAGTTCAAAATAGTTACGAATATAGGTTTCATCGATATGTTGTTCAATACAAATAACTAAAACAGCACTAGCCTGTCCTATTTGTTGTTGATTATAGGAGTGCGCTACCAGTTTTGATTGAAGCGTTTTGTTTTGTACAACAACTAATTTTAACGGTTGTAGTCCATACGAAGTAGCCGTAAGATTAAATGCTTTTTTAATCGATTCGATTTGATCTGTGTTTAATAGACGTTCGTGATTAAATTTTTTGCAGGCATAACGCCATTCCAATTGTTTGAGTATATCCATAATAAATTAAAAAAACCAAAGTTTAATAGCCATTACAAGGACCATAATGATTAAAAAAATACGTATAAATCCATCCCCTTTCTTAACAGAATAACGAGAAGCAATCCAGGCACCTGTTCCATTTCCAACGGCCAATACGAGACCAAAAAGCCAATTGACCTTACCATTAAAAGCAAATACGGCAAGGGCAGCAAGAGTGTAAAAGAAAACAACTGCGACCTTGGTAGCATTAGTTTTTACCAAGCTAAGACCATTGAAATAATGCAAAAAGAAAATGATGATAAATCCAATCCCTGCATTGATAAAGCCTCCATAGATACCGATAAAGAAAAAACCAATCATGGAATAAATCAGTTTTTTTCCTTGGAGTTGCTCTACAATATCATCAACCTTTGTCTTAGGCTTAAATACCAATAGAAGCACAACGGACAACATAATGATGGATAAAATACGGTTAAAGGTTTCACCTGAGATATCAACAGCGATTCGTGCTCCTATAAGGGATCCAATAATAGCTGTTGTTGAAATATAAAGAACAAAAGGAAAATTATGAACTCCTTTGGATTTAAAACCAGCAGCGCCAATACCTGTTTGAATTGCAATAGCTATTCTGTTAGTTCCATTAGCAACAGCGGGGGGTAATCCAAGAAATATAAGTGTCGGCAAAGAGAGTAATGAAGCACCCCCAGCAATGGTATTAATAAATCCAACCACGAATCCAACCACAACTAATAAAAGGTAATGATACCATTCTTCCATAGCGTAAAAATAGAAAATTAATCTGAGTTCAACGAGCAATTTGTTGTAGTTATATTCCCTTAGAATAAATAATTAATTACACTCTTTTAATAAGTCATTCAGATATCTAAATTAATAATTACAATGAATTTCATACAGCGCTTATTAAGCATTCCTAACTGAATAGATGATTATTTAGAAATAGATTTTTTTTTAAATTTTTAGATTTTTATTAGTCTAGATTTAAAAAAGCTTTTTATATTTGCCACCGCTAAGGAGAAATGGCAGAGTGGTCGAATGCGGCAGTCTTGAAAACTGTTGAGGGTCACACCTCCGGGGGTTCGAATCCCTCTTTCTCCGCAAGAAAAACCCGAAACATTTGTTTCGGGTTTTTTTATGGTGTTTTATAACGAGGTCTGTTGTGCTTTATTAACACTTTAATTCCTTCCATTTTTCATTCATACTTGCTATAGTTGTTTTGCTGAGCACCTCTAATGTCTGATCTCGAATGGCTTCAAAGACTCCCTTAATCGTGCAACACTGTTCATCACATCCATCACAAGATTGATAATAATTTAAGGATACACAGGGCAATAAGGCAATTGGTCCATCGATAATTCTTATTACTTCTGTAAGAGTGATTTCACTTGGATCTTTTAATAATTTATAACCACCACTACTTCCTCGTTTGCTACTTAGGAGCTTATTTGTTTTAAGGGTATGTAAAATTGATTCTAAAAATTTTTTTGGGATTGAATTTTTTTCTGCTATTTCTTTAGACATGATGGAGCGATTCTCCTCTTTTTGTAATGCGATATATTGAAGTGCTCTTATGGCATATTTACATTTATTGGATATCATAATAGAATTTTAATCAAATTTAATTTAAAAAAATTATATTATCTATAAATCCTACTAATTATATAGGAATTATATAATTTGTAATTATATTTGCAACATTAAAACTATGTAGCTATGATTATCGATCAAGTTTTAACAGTTAAAAAATCAAAACAATCCTCGGATGTAGAGGAGCAATTGACACGATCAATTATAAAATCAATAAGCTGGAGAGTAATTGGAACTTTTGATACCATTATAATTTCATGGTTGATTACAGGAACACTAGAATTTGCATTATCGATAGGTGTTATAGAGTTAGTAACTAAAATGATCCTATACACCATACATGAACGATTATGGAATAAAATAACTTGGGGTAAAAAATAATGAACAGATCAGATAAAATATCTTATATCAATTTAAAACTTAGGGAATTATCTTTAGAAGAAGCTTTTGATTTTATGATAAGTGAAGTTGGTGATGGTATTGTTTTTTCAACTTCATTTGGTCAAGAAGACCAGTTGATCAGTGATCTTATATTTAGAAAAAATTTATCTATTGAAGTATTCACACTCGATACGGGTCGGTTATTTGAAGAAACTTATGAGGTCTATCATAAAACGATTAACACCTATAAAAAACAGATTAAGACCTACTCACCCACTACTCGATTACTAGAAGAGTTGCTGTATAAAAAAGGTCCTACTAGTTTTTACAACTCCTTAGAAGAGCGTAAAGAATGTTGTCACATTAGAAAGATAGAACCTCTAAAAAGAGCCTTAAAAGGTAAACGATTGTGGGTGACTGGACTCCGAGCTGCTCAAAGTAAAAATAGAGCATCATTAGACCTTTTGGAGTGGGATTCAAATTTTGAACTATTAAAATTTAATCCATTGATTAATTGGAGTTTAGAAGCTGTTGAAGCCTATTTAGAAGAACATAATGTTCCTCAAAACAGGTTACATAAAAAAGGTTTTGTTTCCATCGGTTGTCAACCCTGTACGCGAGCTATTCAACCTGGAGAAGATCTGAGAGCTGGAAGATGGTGGTGGGAATCCAGTAAAAAGGAATGTGGATTACATTCCTCAAAGTAATCATATCAGTAATAACATAGTCTATTAAATCCTATGAGTGTTTTAAAACAATTGGAAGAAGAAGCCATTTATATCCTTAGAGAAGTTGCTGGTCAGTTTGACAAACCTGCGCTACTCTTTTCAGGAGGAAAAGATTCAATCGTATTAGTACAATTAGCTAAAAAGGCCTTTGCTCCTGCTAAGATTCCATTTCCATTAGTGCATATCGATACAGGCCATAATTTTCCAGAAACCTTAATGCAACGCGATGCTTTAGTTAAAAAATTAGGTGTGGAACTTATCATTGCAAACGTACAAGACGATATCGATGCAGGTAATGCAGTGGAAGAAACGGGTAAAAATGCGAGTAGAAACACACTACAAACCATTACGCTATTACGAACAATTGAAGAACATAAATTCGATGCTTGTATTGGTGGTGCTAGACGTGATGAAGAAAAAGCAAGAGCTAAAGAACGTATATTTTCTGTTCGAGATGATTTTGGACAGTGGAATGAAAAATTACAACGTCCTGAGCTTTTTGATATGCTAAATGGAGACATTCATAATGGCGAAAACATACGAGTATTTCCCATCAGCAATTGGACTGAACTTGATGTTTGGAACTATATCAAACAAGAAAATTTAGAAATTCCTTCAATTTATTATGCTCATAAACGAGACATAGTTGTTCGAAATGGATTATTAATTCCTAATTCAACATACATCAACTTATCCGATGATGAAGAAGTGTTTGAAGAATGGGTAAGATTTAGAACGGTTGGAGATATGACATGTACCGCTGCAGTTCCATCTTATGCTATTGAACTCGATGCCATTATCAGTGAAATAAGAGGTTCAAGTATTTCGGAACGGGGTGCAAGGATTGACGATCAACGCTCAGAAGCTGCAATGGAAGAACGAAAAAAAGTAGGATATTTTTAGATTTATACAAGATGGAATTAATTAAGATTGTTACTGCTGGTAGTGTTGATGATGGAAAGAGTACCCTTATCGGCAGATTATTATATGAAACAAATTCGTTAAAAGAAGATCAACTAGCACATATTGAAAATAAAAGTAAGAGTAACGGCTATGATTATTTAGATTTCTCCTTAGCAACCGATGGACTTTTGACTGAACGGGAACAAGGGATTACGATCGATGTATCTAATATCTTCTTTTCAACTGATAGAAGACGCTTTATTATAGCAGATTCTCCCGGACATATAGAATATACTCGTAATATGATTACAGGAGCTTCTACAGCTGCTGCGGCGATAGTTTTATTAGATGCTCGTAAAGGAGTTATTGAGCAAACCAAAAGACACTTTTACATCACTCAATTATTAGGGATTAAACAGGTCATCTTTGCCGTAAATAAAATGGATTTAGTCGATTATGATCAAGCTAAATTCAAAACGATTGTTACGGATTTAAAGGCATTGATTGATACACAAGCCACTGACAATTTGCATCACTATTTTATTCCATTATCCGCTTTAACAGGAACTAATGTGATTGAAACATCTAAAGAAGTTTCCTGGTATATGGGCCCTACCTTATTGAGTTTATTAGAGTCAATACCTATTGAAGAAGCATTTAATAAGGAAGAAAAATCGTTTCAGGTTCAGTATGTTATTCGACCTAAAACGGAAGAACATCACGATTATAGAGGGTTTGCCGGTAAGGTTAAGTCAGGTTGTTTTATGGTTGGTGATCCAATAAAAGTTCATCCCTCCAATAGAGTTTCAACTATAAAACAGTTAGAAAAATTTGGTGAGACTGTTGATCGATTAGAAGAAAATGAAAATGGAACCATCTTACTAGAAGATGAAATTGATGTGTCAAGAGGAAGTAGTATACTTTCAAAAACTTTTGAAATTGATAATTCAAAACAGCTGAAAGCTACTGTTTGTTGGATGCAAGATAAACCCTTAAACACCACTGGTATATATTGGTTACAGCAAGGGGTTCAAAAAGTAAAAGCCAAAATTAAAGCAGTTCATAACGCTATTGAATTAGAAACATTAGCGATCGAAGATCAGCATCAATTAGGCTTAAATGATATTGGTGAAGTCAGTCTTCAACTAGCTACACCAATTGCTGTTAAACCGTACCAGATTAATAAAGCTCTGGGATCATTTATTTTGATTGATTTACAAACAAATAATACAGCTGGAGTAGGTTTTATACTTTAGGGGAAGTCAAACACATAAGGAATGGTGACACCCATAGTACTTAGGTTTTACTTATTAAGCGAAAAGTTCTCGATACATGATGTATAGCGCCATAAGTAGTACAAACCATCCAAAAGCTCTTTTAAGTTTTGCTCCCGGAAT
>Ga0181552_10002428_pt1 | contig 13590 bp, 10 predicted proteins | sample 011ome_18_FD_130583 | JGI IMG/M metagenome (GOLD analysis project Ga0181552, IMG submission 130583) | Coastal salt marsh microbial communities from the Groves Creek Marsh, Skidaway Island, Georgia - 011501BT metaG (megahit assembly) | ecosystem: Environmental > Aquatic > Marine > Intertidal...
CATTATTTTGATCTTGGGCGTGGCGCTGGCACTCACCAATATCATTGTTGATGCCGAGATCCCTGCGCGGCTGTTTGAGTTTGTGCAGCGGCACGTCGACAGCAAGTACACCTTTTTGATCCTGCTCAATATCTTCCTGCTGCTGTTAGGCGCGGTGCTCGATATTTTCTCAGCGCTGGTGATTATGGTGCCGCTCATTTTGCCGCTGGCGGTGGGGTACGGCATCCATCCCGTGCATCTGGGCATTATCTTTTTGGCCAACATGCAGATCGGCTACATGACGCCACCTGTGGGCATGAACCTCTTTATTGCCAGCTACCGCTTTAAAAAGCCCATCACCGAGCTCTACAGCGCATCGCTCCCGTTTATGATGATTCTGCTGATTGCCTTACTGCTCATTACCTATTGGCCCTGGTTGTCGTTGGGGTTCCTGTAGAGCGAGTTGATGTCGCATATATATGTCAAATCTAGGCTAACTCAGTTTCCAATTGGCTTTTGGTTCCGTGTACCCCCAACGTTGAGAGCCATTGTTTAAAAAACGCCAGATCTTTCCTGCGCTCGATGTCTGTTTACTCTGGTTTCGCTCCAGCAATGGTTTCTTATTGATTGTCGCCTCATCTTTGCGCCCTAGCATTTTGAGGGCTTCCCAAGTTGCCCCGAAAGGGCCAGAAGTCGACAGTAAACCCGCCGCTCGACTTCAAAACCGCATGACCGATGTTCCTTGAATCATTGACTTAGCCTCTTGACTTCGAACGCTTGTTGTAAATATGGTTTGGCGAGCTTGTCCAAAAACAGTCAGCAGGCGGGCATCGCCGGCTGATGCAAATAAACAGATGCAAATAAACAACAGGAGCCCTCATCAATGCCTTCAAAACTTACGAATCAATTGAAAGCCCTCAGGAGCCCTTTGGCCTCGGCTACGGGCGCGGTTGTTCTGGCTGCCACCCAACTACCTGTGGCGCACGCACAAGTCACGCTGGAAGAGGTTGTTGTTACGGCGCGCCAACGTGCGGAGAGCATTTTGGATGTACCTGCATCGGTTACCGCATACTCTGAGTCAGAAATAACAGCCGCAAATATTGACCGACCGTCAGATTTCATTATGAGGACGCCGGGCCTGTCTCAGGTGCAGACGGTGGAAGTTGGAGATATGCAGGTTAACGTCCGGGGTATCAATTCCGGCCGCGACACTGAAAGTAGCGTAGCGCTTGTCGTGGACGGAGTGCTCCTTACCAACCCCAACGCACTTAATCAGGAGATGGACAACATTACACAGATCGAGGTGCTCAAGGGGCCTCAGGGCGCCATTTACGGTAGAAACGCGCTCGCGGGAGCCATCATCATCAGTACACAAAAGCCTCCGGAAGAATTTGAGGCCAACATCGAAGCCACCGCCGGGAATTTTGGCTTGGTGAAAGGCGCGGTTGGTATTGGTGGGCCGCTCTCAGACAACGCAGAGGGATTGTTGAGAATCTATCATCGTGAGGACGACGGATCCTTTGATAACAGCTTTAAGGGATGTGATGATTGCGTGAATTTCCTCGAGGAAACTGGCGTCACAGGCCGGATTGTCTACAGGCCGACCGATAATATAGAGCTGGATTTCAAGGCGCGGTGGTCTGAAGTAAAAGCTGGTGGTGTTTCATTTAATGCCTCACTCGCACTAGCCGACGCCGCTGCGGCGGGCTTCGGCGATTTGTTCTACGAAGATGCAAATGATCATGAGTTCTACTACATCAATCTGAATGATCCCGATAACCAGCAGGAGACGCTCAACCTCTCCCTGCGTGGTGTTATTGATCTTGATTCAGGCGGTTCCGTGACCTTCTCCGCGTCATATAACGATGCTGAAAATTACTTTATGTCCGCGGGTACCAGTAACGCCTTCGGCATTTACAATGCAAACGAAGTTTGTCAGGAACAATATTACGCGGCGATCGATACGATTCCCGTACCGGCTCCATTTTTTTACACTCCTGACATCAGCGGCAGTTTCCTGCCCCCATATCCCCCAATAACTTGCGGTGGCTACCAGTATCAGCAGAGAGACCAGGAGGATATGGCCCTGGAGATCAGGTACGAGTCAAGCCAGGACCAAGACCTGAGATGGATGATGGGAGGCTACGTCGCCGACATTGATCGACGCTTGGTTGTTGCGTACGGCGGAGACCTCGGCCTCGGGCAGGACACTTTTCAGCTTGGCTTTGTGCCCGCAAGCGGACCTAATCCAACAGACCTTTTATACGATGACGATCTTCTGAGTACGGTTTACGCAGTATTTGGCAGTGTTGACTTTGATATTACTGAGAAGCTGGAGCTAGGACTCGCTCTGCGCTACGACATAGAAGAGCGAGAAGTAAATAACAATGTTCCCAAAATCGGCCCGCAAACACCGGGATTCGGAGCCTTTGGATTTCCGGTTTGTCCAAATGGGCCTGACGGCTGCTCTTACTACATCAATCCGTTTTATAACGCGAATCAAGACGTAGCCTCTATCCCTTCCCGTGAGGAAGATTTTAGCCAATTACAACCCAAGGTGACGTTAAAGTGGCAAGCAAGTGACGCAGTGATGGCTTTTGCCTCCTACGGCGTTGGTTTCAGGAGTGGGGGATTCAACTCGTCTGGAACCTCGGCAACGCTCCAACAATTTTTTGGATCGCTGGCGCTAGCGGACGGCACTAAGAATTTGAATGACCTTAGCGATGACTTTGATAAAGAGACATCAGAGGCTTTTGAGGTTGGTTTCAAGTCACGGTGGTTGGATGGCCGGCTACAACTGAACGGTGCCCTCTACTACACTGAAATGGAGAATGCACAAGACTTCAGCTTCTTCGCAGGACCTTTTGGCTCCCTTCGAGTGGTCACGAATATTGATGAGGCAGAAATATTCGGGTTCGAGATTGATGGCAAATGGCTCATTAATGAGAATATCAGTGTTCATGGTGGTTACGGATCTACCGACACAGAGATCATTGCTTACAGCACGCGACCATACACTGCTGGAAACGACATGCCATATATTCCGGAGTACACGGGAAATATCGGTGCGGATCTGAACTTTCCCCTGAGTACTGGCTGGAATATCAGCGCTCGATGGGACTCGATGTTTGTGGGAGACACATGGTTCTCTCCGGTGCAGGATGACTACGTACCTAACTTTTTTACTGCCTTCGGTTTTGGGGGCGGTGAATTCACAAAGCAGAGGCGTGACAGTTTTGTTCGCCATGACGCAACGGTCAGTTTGAGCAAGGACAATTGGTCATTCCAGTTATGGGGACGCAACATCACTGATGAGGAATATCTGGAGGAGGTGATTCCCGCGCCAGAATTCGGCGGATCCTTTATTCATGATACCTATGGCAGGACATACGGCATTACCGTCCGATGGAACTATGGTGGTTGACGCCAAAGCTTCCCGCCGGATTGCTTTAATCCGGTGGGAGCCTTATTGACAGCGTCTGATCTGTTTGCATTTGTTGGTTTGGAGATTGCGCCGTGAACCCTGCAGCCACTCCAAAACCCTACACTAGAGCTGGCAAGCAGCCTCGGGCCGATGGTGAGAAAACGAAGGAGAGCATTCTTGACGCGGCCGAATACCTGTTTTCGTATGGCGGCTTAGATGGCGTTTCGATTCGGCAGATAACGAAAAGAGCAAGCACTGACCTAGGATCCATAAATTATTACTTTGGCTCAAAAATTGGACTTTTCAGGGCTGTGCTTATACGACGTGTAGCAGGCATGACAGAGCAGAGGCTGGAGTCGCTGTCGAAATTGCGGGCCGGATCAAATAAAAAAAATGCGATTCGAGAAATATTGGCTGCGTTTATTGCTCCTTTGTTCGGCGATAGCCCGGATCAGTGTGATCAATTGGCTAACTATAGAAGGCTTGTAGCTTTGGTGGCCAATTCTAAAGCGTGGCAAGAAGAGGTGTTCAGGCAACACTATGATCAGGCGGCCGAGCACTACATTGGTGCATTGTCCAAGCAGATGCCGGAGGTCAGTGTTGCGCAAGTGTGTTGGTACTTTAATTTTTTTCTTGGTGCGCTGACTAACTCCATTGCAGAGACAGGAAGGGTTGACAGGTTGTCCGGCGGCTTGTGCGAATCTGCCGACTTGGAAGATATGCAAAATAACTTGTTGAACGCAACTGTGCCTGCATTTATGGCATTACTGAGAACATGAACGGGCACTTTGGCTTTGGTGAGAAATGGAGGGGCAGTCGTGGCCAATCGAGACAATAATTTAGACATCGTAATCATTGGCGCGGGGTTTTCGGGCCTGTATATGCTCTATAAGTTGCGAAAAAGTGGCTACAGAGCACGAATATATGAGAAAGGCCATGGTGTCGGCGGTACCTGGTACTGGAATCGTTACCCTGGTGCAGGCAGTGATATCGAGAGCCTTGAATACTCTTACGGTTTTGATGATGCACTGCAGCAAGAGTGGGAATGGAAAGAGCGTTATGCCTCTCAGCCGGAACTCGAGAAATATCTGGAGCACGTTGCGGAACGATTTGACCTAAATAAGGATATTGTTTTTGGTCAGACTGTCGCCGGCTTGCAGTGGGACAAAGTCGCAGCTCAGTGGAGATGCGAGTTCGCTGATGGTGACGTAGTGGAGGCTCCTTATGTGGTTATGGCGACAGGGTTGCTTTCTGCTCCTAAGGCACCAGACTTTGAAGGTCTGGAGGAGTTTAAGGGTAGAGTTTTGATTACCTCCTCATGGCCTCATGAGGAAGTGGATTTCACTGGGCGCACGGTTGGAATTATAGGCACCGGATCGACGGCTGTGCAGGCGATTCCAGTTATCGCGCAGCAAGCTGCGCAGCTGAAGGTTCTCCAGCGCACGCCAAACTTCAGCGCACCGCGCAATAATGGACCACTTGATCCAGACTATGTGCATTTAGTGAAATCCGATTATCCAGGTTGGAGAGAAAAGCAGCGCAACTCATTTGGTGGCTATGTTTCTGTTGACTTTCAGGCGATGGACGCGAATCCAAATATGGCGATGGACTTGACCCCGGCAGAGCGAAGAGCAGAGTACGAATTTAGATGGAAGTCAGGGGGATTGTGTTTTTACACCTCATTTCAGGACTTGCTTACCAGTGAGGAAGCCAATGAGGAGCTTGCCGACTTCTTCAGGGAAAAGATCAGTGCCCGTATCAACGATCCTGAGGTTGCCGATTTGCTTCTGCCTCGTGGCTATCCTGTGCTCACGAAGAGACTCTGCGCCGACACAAACTATTACGAGACTTTTAATAGAGAGAATGTGGAGCTGGTTGATATTTCGTCATCTCCCATAGATCGCTTTGATGCTGATGGTGTCGTACTTAATGAGAGAAAGATCGAACTGGATGACATCATTATTGCCACTGGTTTCGATGCGGTGACGGGTGCAGCAATAAGAATCAATGTCCGAGGTGAGGAGGGGCGTTCACTTGCTGATGCTTGGCAGTATGGACCTCGCACTCAGGCAGGAATCATGACCGAGGGATTCCCCAACATGTTTTTTGTTAATGGTCCCGGGAGCTGCACAGGCTTTTTTAATCCGGTACTAAACGTAGAGTATCAGGGCGACTGGATTGCTGAACTACTGGCGCATATGCATTCGAATAGAACGCCCGTAGTTGATTCAACCAAAGAAGCGGAACAGGCTTGGGTCGACAGGATGGAAGAGGCGGCAAAACCCACTCTCTTCTGGAACAGCGAAAACTGGTACATCGGAGCAAATATTCCGGGCAAAGCGAGGGTAATGCTGCTGTATTTGGGCGGTTTTCCGGCCTACAAGGAGTATATGGAGTCGGAAGCGAGCGGTGGTTACCCTGGCTTTTCGTTTCGTAGCGCGTGAGGGACTATAAACGATGAGCTTATCTGCCGAGGGACGGACAATAATCGATTTATCTATTTATTTAGAGAACGACGTCGTTTCTGATCCGGAGCCCTACCGCCCAAAGATAGAGTATATAAATCACAATCAAACATTAGACGACTTGCAGCATTTTTTTCCAGGCCTTGATCCCGCTGACATGCCAGCCGGCGAGGCGTGGGCGATAGAACGAATCAATTTGATAACTCACAATGGCACGCATTTAGACGCACCCTATCATTACGCCTCTACCATGAACCGCGGTGAGAGAGCCGCGACTATCGACGAAATCCCTCTAGATTGGTGCTTCCGCCCCGGCGTCAAACTCGATTTCACTGCTTTTGCTGATGGCTATGTCGTGCAAGAAGAGGACGTAATCAACGAATTGGAGCGAATTGAGCATCAGCTTTCACCTCTGGAAATTGTCGTGATAAACACCAGAGCAGGATCTGCTTACGGACAGGATGATTACGTCTCTGCGGGTTGTGGTATGGGCCGAGACGCGACCTTGTATCTATTGGAAAGAGGGGTTCGGGTGACCGGGACCGATGCCTGGAGCTGGGATGCGCCCTTTGCCGAGACTGCCAAGCGGTATCAGGAAACCGGTGATGCTTCTATAATTTGGGAAGGCCATAAAGCCGGACTGGAAATCGGCTACTGCCATCTTGAAAAGCTACATAACCTTGAATCATTGCCCAGTAAGGGCTTTTCTATCGCGTGTTTTCCCACCAAGATAAAAGGCGCTTCCGCTGGTTGGACCAGAGCTGTTGCGTTTCTTGATTAAATTTAGCTGACCCCGTAAAGGAATAACTCCCCGCTAAGTGGCGACGGTGTTTTGTTGCAACCGTCGAGCGGGGGGGAGAATTAGCAGAAGTAAACCGGCGATTACAAGAAATCCGCCAGAATACAAAATGGAGGAATTGTAAGATCCGGCAAAATCATGCATGACCCCGTAGTATAGCGGTGACATTGCAGTGCCCCCAGCGCATAGCATATACAGAACCCCATAAATTCGACCATAGTGCGCTAAGCCAAAATGTTGCGCTGTCAAATATCCGATGATGTCCAGCTCTGCGCCTATACATAAACCCACTGCCAGCGCGCCAAATATGGCGGCACCGGGCTGGCCCGTAGACAAGATGAACAAACCGCAGGCACTCAGGCCCATCATTACTGCTGCAACCAACTTCGCCTCAAATCGATCCAAAAGCCACCCCGTAATTAACCGAGCGCCAATAAGCCCTATTCCTATTAAGCTGGAAATTTTTAATGCACTTTCGATTTCCATGTTCAAGTCGCTTAAGTAGGGTAATAAATGCACGACCATACCGGTGGTGGCCAGCGTCCCTAAGAAAAAAGCAATCCCCATAAGCCAAAAGTCGCTTCGTCGCACCGCCTCGCTAAGGGGTGCTCCTCCAGCAACGGGCTGTGAGGTATCTTGCTGCTGTGATGTTGTTACATGCCCTCTTAATAGCCATAGAATCAGTAACAAAGCCGTTATTGAGAGAGCACTCAGCGCTAAATATCCGGCGCTCCAACCATGGGCGTTGATGATTTTCCCCAGCGTATGAGGGCTGAGAGCCGCGGTTACGCCATTGCCGGTCATGACAATACCCAGTGCCAGACCGCGATTTTCGAAGAAATTAGTGCAAACGATTCTGGCGAATACGATGGTAGAAGCTCCGATGCTAAACGTAGCCATGATTGCAAACGTCAGATACATCCACAGAATGTCGGATGACATTTTTGACAAAAATACAAAGCATATTGACTGCGCTACCAAGGACCCAAAAATGAGCGTGGTTGCTCGGTACCTGTCTGCTAGCCATCCGCTGAGCGGTGACAATAGAGTGACAATCCCCAGAAGAATTGTCGCCCCCAGCGATATCTCTGCGCGTGTCCAACCGAATTCTGATTCCAGTGATGTAATGAATAGGCCTATCGTCGAATAGGGCAGTGCCATAACACCCACGCCAATGCCCAGAGCACAGGCAACAATAACTCTCCAATTCGATTGGATCTTGGTGTTGTAAAGGCTCGTTCGGTTGCTCATCGGAAAATCTCGTGTTGAGTTAATTTGCTTTTAGCATTGATCGCAGTTTGTTTTTTTCAATTTTCCCATAGGCATTTTTTGGTAACGATTCTATAAATAGATAGTCCTTGGGTCGTTTGTAGCTAGCAATGTGTTGCTCGCAAAATGAATTGAGATCATCTCGGGTCTGATCTGGAGAATGCTTTAGCACAATGAAGGCGACTACCTCTTCACCCCATTCTTCGCTTTTTCGACCGACGACGGCCACCTCTTCAACGTTAGGATGCAGCGATAATGCGTCTTCGACCTCTCTGGAGTAGATATTTGATCCGCCACTTATTATCACGTCTTTAGAGCGGTCGCTCAGGTAAAGGTAGCCAGCTTCATCTATAAAGCCCATGTCTCCGGTGGGCAGCCATTCATTGTCTCTCGATAATTGGCCGGGTTTATCGGGGTCCCAATAACCGAGCATCACGATCTCGCTTTTAACTTCGATTTCTCCTGTGCCGCCATTTGAATCGTCCGACTGAATTCGCAGGTTGACTGAATCGAACTTTCTACCCACTGATGTAAGACGATTCCTGCCCCCGGTATCGAAATCCTCATGCTCCTCGGGCGTCATTTTGGTAATGGTCATAGGACACTCTCCTTGACCGTATATTTGGGAAAAGCGCTTACCAAAAATCGTGATCGCCTTTCTTATGGTCGCTAGTGGCATTGGTCCGCCGCCGTAGACTAGGGTTTTGATAGACGCTATGTGTGCCGGAGTGATGTCTTCACGCAATATACGCTGAATCATTGTTGGAGCTAAGAAAGCAACTGCGTTTGAGCATGACGCGCTTAAGTTCAAAAACTCGATAGCATTGAAGCTTTTCCTTTTTGGTATTACCTGCGTTGCCTGCCTCTGTATGGCAGCGAAGTTATACATGCCTGATCCATGTGACATTGGAGCCGCGTGGATCAAGCTGTCCTCTTTGCTAAAGTCGGGGAGTACCTCTTGAAGGAAGCTCGTCGTCATTAATAATAAATTTCGATGGGAGAGCGTTGCTCCTTTTGGTTTGCCTGTCGTGCCGCTTGTATAAAATAGCCAGGCTGGGTCAACCCCGGCACACTGATGAATTGTTGGTTTAGGCGCATCTTCTGAGTACTGCTCTAATACTTGCTCGATCGTTATGGCTATGCTGCCTTGATATCCGTAACGATTTGCTTCCTTTACCGTGTCTTTGCTCTCCTGGGAAGTAATAACGGTTGTGGCTCCCGAGTGCTGGAAGATATAGGCAATTTCTCTGGCATGGAGCTTTGCATTTACCGGCACTGCAATTGCCCCGGCAATAAGGACTCCATAGAGCGCGCACAGGTATGAAACGTCATTTGACATGAAAATACCGACGCGGTCGCCGGCAACAATTTTCTCTTTAAGCAACCAACCGGCAACCCGCTGAGATGCACTAAAGAGAGCCCCATAACTGTAGGCTACATCTGTGCCATGCATTACCGCAGGCAGTGACGGGTCTTGGTCTGCTGCATCGGATAAAAGAGAAGCGATATTTATAAGTTGTGGCCCCTCGTCTCAATCGCCAGAGTTTTTACGCTCTCAACCTGTGATTACCGTGTTGATTAAGGTGCCAATACCCTCCACCTCTAGCTCAATGGTGTCGCCGGGCTTAAGAAATCGACCATGCTCTATACCACTGCCCCAGCCCACCGTGCCTGACCCAATCAGCTCGCCGGGCATCAGAGTTTCCGATTTTGAAATATGAGCTATGAGCTGAGGAAAAGTCCATCGCGAATCGCCGCTATTACCCTTACACCATTGCTCCCCGTTAATGCGTGCAATCATTGTCATGTTGCGTGGATCAACTTCATCAGCAGTGACAATTACCGGACCCAGAATATTGCCAGTGTCAAAGTCCTTGCCCTTGCTTGGGCCAAGCTGCCCCTGCATTTCTATGGCCTGCGTGTCTCTCGCGCTGACGTCGTTGTAAATGGTGTAGCCGAAGATGCAATCTTCAGCCTCCTCCACTGAGACATCTTTCACGCGCCGGTTAACTACGCAGGCGAACTCAAGCTCAAAATCTAACTTTTTGCTGTAGTACGGCCAGATGATGTTTTCCCTATGCCCGATGAAGGAAAATCGATTGACCTTGTAATAGATAGGTAGCTGGTACCAAACTTCTGGAATTTGATACAGTCCTCGACTCTCTATTTCCTGCAGCGCTACTACTGGGTCTTCACTCTCGTCCGCTAGCGTTTTTCTGAGCATTGAAAAAGCATTTTGAAGATGCTCTTCGAACATGAGGCAGTCACGCAATTGGGGCGGGGTGATAAATGGAGATCTCCACTTAATATCGTCTTGGCTTGTTTCAGCCCATTTTTTCTGGGTGCCGTTAGCGGTGTGCAGTATTTCCGATGCTACATCGAGAGCGCCAGGGCCCCCTTCAATCAGGCTCTCCATTGACTGAAAACAGGATTGAATGTCTGGGCCAAGTTTCAGATCGTTGGCGGCATCAAGTAGATTGATGACATTACCGGACAGGGGTTCAAGCATGCCCAACTGCGCTTTTCTGTGTTCGTGGTCAAAGGTCAGAAATTTCATCGGAGCCTCTCTTCTGGATTACGGCGCTGGGTGAGCGTCAATTAGCACGGCGGCTATAAGGCAGGGGCTATCGGATTTATTGACCCAGGCATGATTAGTGCCGCGTTGGACCACGCAGTCTCCGGGCCTCAGTAACGTCTCACCTTCTTCCATAACCATGTACATCTCGCCACTAATAACCACCAGATAGTCGATAGAATTGGTTTTATGCATAGTCGGGTGAGCTGCGGCATCTTGGGCGCTCGGCTTGTTGCTACTCCCCAGTTCGACAAAAATGCCTGCCGCATCAAAGGTGGTTTTGGATTCTGGCGGAATTTCCACAAGTCGGAAGATAGATCCGTTTGAATCCGGGTCGTGCTTCATGGGTCTCAGCGACTGATCCAGCTCTCCAAGATTGTCTACCGGAGATTCGCCAGTTACCCATAATTCGGTCACGAAGAGGCCCTCCCAAGAGGGGATATGGGTTACGTTTTGCCCGCGGTCCTCCCACTTAATAACGGATTTTCCATCAGCATTGTGCCCGGTCACTACCCGCTTTGTTGACAATGGCATTTTTTCCCCCGGCTTTTGACGTTCTCAGTTCAGTCTATTGGCAACACTCGTTCGAATTCAAGGATCCGCTTGTTTATGCGTAGCAGGATCGCTGCCGGCGGGGTACGGCATTCACCTGGTGCACCTGGGCATTATCTTTTTGGCCAGCATGCAAATCGGGTACATGACGCCGCCGGTGGGCATGAATTTGTTTATTGCCAGCTACCGCTTTAAAAAGCCCATCACCGAGCTCTATAGCGCATCGCTGCCGTTTATGGTGATTCTGCTGGTGGCGCTATTGCTTATTACCTATTGGCCCTGGCTCTCGCTAGGGCTTCTATAGATCGATCGCAACAGCACTGAGGCTTTGACACCCACCCCGCCGCGGGTAAGGTAGGGGCTGACAACAACACAGCGCGCCATTGCCCCGGGGGTCACCATGAAATTCATCTCGACACTCTTGATACTGCTACTGAGCCATACTGCAGCGGCGGCTTCCCTTGAGGATAGCGTGCGCACTTATCAACAGGCCCTGATTGCCCATGGTGTCACGGGCTCCAATATCGCCGGGGTGTTCAAGGGCTCTGAGGTGCTGGCGCTGTCGGCTGTGGCCTCAGACCTCCCCGGTGATAAGGCGATTACTGAGGAGACGATCTTCCCGATCTGGTCTATGTCGAAGCCGGTGACCATTGTGGCGATGATGGTGCTCCTCGATCAGGGTAAGTACAGCGTCGACGAGCCGGTGGCCAAGTACCTCCCCGAGTTTAGCAACCTGATGTGCAGGCCCGAGGAGGAAGACGCCGATCTTTACCCCTGTGAGAATGAGCTCCTGATTGAGCACTTGCTCACCCACCGTAGCGGCTATTCCTACTACGGCAATGGCGGCGGGGAGGGCCCAGATTTTCGCTTCCCCTTTGCAGACCTCGAGGACTACATGCGTCACGTGGCGTCCTGGCCGGTGGAGTTTGAGCCGGGCTCGGCGTACCTCTATGGCATTAATCAGGCCATTTTGGGTCGGCTGGTGGAGGTGCTCTCAGGCAAAACGTTTTTTGAGTTTTTGAGCGAGGCGATCTTTGCGCCGCTGGGTATGACGGACACCAAATTTGAGCTCACAGACGCTGATCGTGCGCGATTTCAGCCCCTTTACCGCAAGCCGCAGCTCCAGTTTGGGCTCAATGGTATTGCACCGGACGAGGGCACCCCGCGCATCACCGATCAGTACGACGAGCTCGACTATGCCCCGGGTACGCAAAAGCAGTTGGGCGGCGAGGGCCTCGTCAGCACCTTTAGCGACTACCGCAAGTTCTGCGAGATGCTGGTAAACGGCGGTCAGTACAACGGCCAGCAAATTATCTCTGCGGCGTCGCTCGAGTTGATGACCACCACGGTCACGCCACCCCAGTTATCCGGCGGTTACAGCTCGGGCTTTGGCTATGCGTATTCTGTGTTCAATTTGGTGGAGCCCGCGCTCGATGGTACCGGTTCGCCGGCGGGGATCTTCGGCTGGTCGGGGTATCACAACACCCACTTCTGGATAGACCCTACCAACGGTATCTACGGTCTCTTCATGACCCGCACCACGCCCTTTTCCTTCGAGATCCAGAAGCACTTCAGGGCGGCGGTTTACGAGGCGTTGCCGGTAGTGGAGTAGTCGCCGCGGTTCTTTGGCGGGCCTTGTAACCTAGACGACGGCGAGTGATGCCTCACTTCGCTTCGTCTTGGTTGGAGAACCCCCGGTAATCAGCCTTGGTACGGCACAATCTGATTTGCATCGATTAAGCCCAGATCCAATCCGACCTCGTAAAAACTCGTCACCGAGTACGGGCTGATCTCGGCACTGGTATGCGCCACGGTAATCCCCCCGCAGATGCGGTTGCAGGCCGCTTTGGTGACCTCCTGCAGTCGCGCGAAATCACGATAATAGCTTTGCATGGGGCCTTTGCCCTCGCGCTTACGTTGCTCATTCTTGCTGGCCAAGGCGGCATCAATAGCTTGCTCCAGCGTGCTCATTACGCCCGCGCGCTCGCGCTCTAGCAGGCTGGTGAACACCGAGTAGGGGATCTCCAGAATCACCCCGTGATGATCGGCATTGGGCTTGTGGTAGTCGGCGATGGCGGGGTCTAAAAAGACCATCGCCCGGGGGACACTCAATTCATCGGCAACGTGTCGCGTGATGGCCGAGATGCCGCGCTTTTCAATCGGGTCACCCTGAGTCACCAGTATGACGGGCTTGGTCGATGGGCCGGTCTGCCATCGCTCGCTCAGCTGGGAGGCGATCTGCCGCGCGATAGGCTTGGGGTCGCGAGGGTCGTAGCCGCCCATGCCCTCGATGATCAGCGGGTGGTACTGCGCCAGCACATCAACGGGGCTGGTTTTTGGCGGCGTGGTCACAGCAGTTGCTAGCCGAGTTGCTCTTGCTCGGTGTTTTTAATGACCGCGATAAACGCCTCGCCGTACTTCATCAGTTTGCGCTCGCCCACGCCGGAGAGCTTCGAGAAGGCATCTAGCGTTTTGGGTGCCACCGAGCACATTTCTACGAGGGTGCTGTCATGAAAAATTACATAGG
>Ga0181552_10002437_pt1 | contig 13569 bp, 14 predicted proteins | sample 011ome_18_FD_130583 | JGI IMG/M metagenome (GOLD analysis project Ga0181552, IMG submission 130583) | Coastal salt marsh microbial communities from the Groves Creek Marsh, Skidaway Island, Georgia - 011501BT metaG (megahit assembly) | ecosystem: Environmental > Aquatic > Marine > Intertidal...
GATTGCTTGGGTGAAAAGTTTGGTTGGTATCCACAACATCTGGCGATCTATGACGATGGCAAGCTGGTTGCGGCTGCACCGATGTATGTCAAAACAAATTCTTACGGTGAGTTCGTATTTGATTGGTCATGGGCTAGTGCCTATGAGCGACAAGGCAAACGTTATTACCCAAAGCTGATCAGTGGCGCGCCCTACACGCCGGCTACCGGACCTAAGCTGCTTGTCGCACCTGGCCAAGATGAGGAAGCCCTGCAGACACAATTAGCCCATGCCGCTGTTGCGCTGGCTAAAGCGCAAGAATGCTCATCAGTTCACTGGCTGTTTACCCCTGAGGAAGAAACTAGCTTACTCACAAACAACCGATACGAGCGCCGCATTGGATGCCAGTTCCACTGGTCCAATGAGGGCTATAAAGACTTTGATCATTACCTTTCGTTCTTTAGTTCTTCCAAACGTAAAAACGTAAGAAAAGAGCGGAAAAAAGTCACCGATGCTGGCTTTACTTTTGAATGGCTCAATGGATATAACGCTAGCAACGCTGACTGGCAGGAATTTCACACGCTTTACGAAGATACCTTTGATAAATACGGTGGCTGGGCAACCCTGTCTCTCGCGTTTTTTCAGCAGATAGCGAAAACCATGCCGGATAACGTTTTGCTCGTTCAAGCAAAGCTTGATGGCAAAGTGGTCGCCACTGCCTTTAATCTGGTTGGTAAAGACACGCTGTATGGACGTCACTGGGGCTGTCATGCGGATTATCACAGCCTGCATTTCGAAGCGTGCTATTACCAAGGTTTAGAATATTGTATTCAGCATGGCTTAAAACGTTTTGAGCCAGGTGCTCAAGGTGAACATAAGATTGCGCGTGGCTTTTTACCGCAACAGACCGATTCAGCACATCTGATGCTCGATCCTGAGTTCGATGCAGCGATCAAAAACTTTCTCAAGCATGAAACCGAACACATGTTTGAATATATTGATGAGATGCACACCCGTTCTCCTTTTAAGCAATCATGATCTACTCGCTTGATGGCACATCAACCCGCTCAGCCTTCCCACACCCAAGCGAAGCTGAGACTGAGCCTGAAGGTTTGTTGGCGGTTGGAGGTGATCTGACAATCCCACGCCTAATCACTGCTTATCAAAGTGGCATCTTCCCGTGGTATTCCAAAGGACAACCTATCCTCTGGTGGTCACCTAATCCGCGCACAGTGTTTTATCCCGGCACGCTGCATGTCTCACGCAGCTTGAGCAAAGTGATAAAGCGCTCCGAGTTAACGCTTACAGTGGATAAAGCCTTCAGTCGCGTAATCAAGGCATGTGCCGAACCACGTGATGAACATGGCACTTGGATACTCCCTGAAATGCAGCGCGCCTATTTTGATTTACATCTTGCGCGGGTAGCGCACTCCTTTGAGCTCTGGCGAGATGATGAATTGGTCGGTGGTCTTTACGGCGTTTCGCTGGGTAAAGCGATCTTCGGTGAATCGATGTTTAGCCGCGTGCCGAATGCATCAAAAATAGTGTTGGTCTTTATTCGGCAGCTGATGAAAGAACATGGCTTCCATTTCTTAGATGCGCAGGTGCATAACCCGCATTTGCAATCGATGGGTGCTGAACAAGTCGATCGCGAGCAGTTTCTCGAGCAATTAGCCATAGCATCACCGTTATCTGACTCGGGCGAGATTTGGAAAACACGAGCCACACAGGTTAATGAGCTAAACCTATGAGTGATGATGGTAATCAGCTAAAGTTGTATTACACGCCAAATCATTCGTGCAGTTACTTCGGTGATCGCGTGGCTCGCACCATAGTGGCCGATCCAGAAGCGGATATATCACCAGACATCTTCACCCGTCTCTCTCAACTCGGTTTTCGCCGCTCATCCGACCAACTCTATCGACCCAATTGCGAGGAATGCTCACAATGTATTTCTGTTCGTATTCCGGTGAATGAGTTCAAACCGAGTCGTCGCTTTCGTCGTGTACTTAATACCAATAAAGATCTATCCGTGTCAGTCGTCTCTGATGAGTTTAGTGATGAGCATTACTCGCTGTACCTCGACTACCTAAGATCACGTCATCCCGATGGCAATATGAAAGAGATGGATGAAGATGACTATCAGGGTTTTATGCGTACGCAGTGGAGTCGCACCAAACTGATTGAGATCCGTGACAATCAGTGCCTGCTAGGCGTGGCAATTACCGATACCTTCAATGATGGCCTTTCCGCTATGTACACCTTCTACCGCACGGATCTGCCGAAACGCTCTTTGGGACACTTTGCGATTCTGCAGCAGATCGAACTCGCCAAATCACTTGAACTACCCTACCTCTACCTTGGGTTTTGGATCGAAGACAGCCCTGAAATGCGTTACAAGCTTGATTACCGCCCAATTGAGCTGTTTGACGGCCAACAATGGCATGCACTAAACAAAAACGAGGGTTTAGTCGTTGAGTAACTCATTGTTTTAGCCAGTGTATTAAGGTTTTGTTATACTCCGCGCCGACTTGCGCAAGAGCGCACTCTTTTTTGGAAATTTGAATGGCAAAAGAAGACGTAATTGAAATGGACGGCACCGTGGTAGACACGTTGCCAAATACGATGTTTCGCGTAGAGCTAGAAAACGGCCACGTGGTCACCGCACATATCTCAGGCAAGATGCGTAAGCACTACATCCGCATCCTGACTGGTGACAAAGTTAAAGTAGAAATGACGCCATACGACCTTACCAAAGGCCGCATCACTTTCCGCGAGCGTTAAACTTTAATTAACTGACCGGAGCTTTCCGGTCAGTGTACCAACGCACTCTCAATATCGAACGCCAGTTCGTCACCATCGACGCGAATACTGACCTTTCCGCCGTTCGCGAGATCACCAAACAATAAATGCTCAGCTAAAGGCTTCTTGATCTTATCTTTTATCAAGCGCGCCATTGGTCGAGCACCCATCTGTACGTCATAGCCATGCTCAGTTAACCAAGCACGTGCATCTCTGTTCACCTCAAGATCTACTTTCTTTTCAGCAAGCTGAGTTTCCAGTTCGAAGATGAACTTATCTACCACGCTACCAATCACCTCAGCCTGCAAGGCAGCGAACTGAATAATGCCGTCCAGACGATTACGGAACTCAGGCGTGAATAGCTTGTTAATCGCTTCCATACCATCACTGGTGTGATCTTGATCAGTGAAGCCAATCGAGCGACGCGCCATATCCGTTGCGCCGGCATTGGTGGTCATGATGATGATCACGTTACGGAAGTCAGCCTTTCGACCATTGTTATCGGTCAAGGTACCGTGATCCATCACTTGCAGCAGTAAATTGAATAGATCAGGATGTGCCTTCTCGATCTCGTCGAGCAATAAAACAGAGTGTGGATGCTTGCTGATCTCTTCGGTTAACAAACCTCCTTGATCAAAGCCAACATAACCTGGCGGTGCACCAATCAAACGCGATACGGCATGACGCTCCATGTACTCAGACATATCAAAGCGAATTAATTTCATGCCCATGATGCGAGCTAATTGACGGGTCACTTCAGTTTTACCAACTCCAGTAGGACCTGCAAACAAGAACGAACCCACGGGCTTCTCATCAGTACCCAAACCGGAACGGTTCATCAAGATGGCTGATGACAAAGCATCAATCGCTGGGTCTTGTCCGTAAACCACCATTTGTAAATCACGACTCAAGTGCTTCAACGATTCAGTATCCGAGGTAGACACTTTCCGTGGTGGAATACGCGCAATCTTCGCAACGATGGCTTCAATATCCGGCACACCGATACTCTTCTTGCGCTTTGATGGAGCCAACAACTGGTTCGCAGCACCCGCTTCATCAATCACATCAATGGCTTTATCAGGCATGTGGCGATCGTTGATGTACTTACCCGCAAGCTCAGCAGCAGAACGCAGGGCCTTTGCGGTGTACTTCACGTTGTGGTGATCTTCAAAGCGCTCCTTCAAACCCTTAAGGATTAAAATCGTATCTTCTACCGATGGCTCTTCCACATCGATCTTTTGGAAACGACGACTCAACGCACGATCCTTTTCAAAAATGCCGCGATACTCTTGATAGGTGGTCGAACCAATACATTTAAGCTCGCCTGAGGCCAGCATTGGCTTGATCAGGTTAGAGGCATCCATCACGCCACCTGAAGCCGCACCTGCGCCTATCATGGTGTGAATCTCATCGATGAATAGCACCGCATCAGGTTGGCGCTTAAGCTCAGCCAAAATCGCTTTCAAACGCTTCTCGAAGTCACCGCGGTATTTAGTACCGGCAACTAAGCTGCCTAAATCCAACGAGTAGATAATCGCCGGCTGGAGAACCTCAGGCACCTCGCCGTCAACAATACGCTTAGCTAAACCTTCAGCAATCGCTGTTTTGCCCACGCCTGCTTCACCCACCAGCAAGGGATTGTTTTTACGGCGACGACAAAGGATTTGAACCGTACGTTCAACCTCTGCTTGGCGACCAATCAATGGATCGATCTTACCCGCTGCAGCACGCTCGTTAAGGTTGGTTGAGTACTTACCTAACGCCGACTGCGAACGTGACTCACCGTGTTCTTCTGCTTCATCTTCACTCAGTGGTACGCGCTCACCCATCTCTGACTCGGCTAATTTAGAAATACCGTGTGAAATGAAATTCACTACATCTAAACGAGAGATATCGTGTTGATCTAAAAAGTAAACGGCTTGAGAATCTTGCTCACTAAAGATAGCGACCAATACGTTGGCACCCGTTACCTCGTTACTCTCTGATGATTGCACGTGGAAAACCGCACGTTGCAGCACGCGTTGGAAGCCGAGAGTTGGCTGAGTCTCACGCTCATCCTCTTCAGGGATTAGGGGTGTGCTCTCTTCGATGAACTGGGTGAGGTCGGTACGTAAGCCGCCCACATCTGCAGCACAGGCATTGAGCACCTGTAACGCACTGTCGTTATCTAAAAGCGCCAAAAGCAGGTGCTCGACGGTCATAAATTCATGACGACGATCACGCGCATCTTGAAACGCTTGATGCAAGGTAACTTCTAATTCTGAGCTGAGCATTACTTATTCTCCATCATCAGCTTCTTCCATTTCACACAATAGCGGATGCTGATGTTGTCGTGAAAAGGTATTGACCTGTTCAACCTTAGTTTCGGCGACATCTTTAGTATATACACCGCAAACACCCACGCCTTTTGTGTGTACATGCAACATGACACGCGTCGCCTGCTCCCGATCCATTCGGAAGAACTGCTCAAGCACCAAGATGACGAACTCCATTGGTGTGTAGTCATCATTTAAAAGTACAACGCGGTAGCGCGGCGGTCGCTTTAATTTTGGACGTGCTGGTGCGACTGCGAGGTCGCCATCATCACGATCTGGATCGTAATCGCTCATTACTGCTTCCAATTACTGTTATGGCTTTATTGTGACGAAACACTGCCCATCTGCAAACACGTGAATGTCAGGGGCATCCGTTCTCAAGCCTAATTCAGTATTAGTAAATAATAATTTATAGTTATTTTAAATCAACAACTTACGGTTCCACTACTCAATAGTTTTAGTTATAGTCATTCCAACTGTTAAGACACCAAGAACAAAAACAACGTCATAGCAGCTGTAGTAAAACCAAAGGAGGCAAATATGATCACTGGAGTAGTTAAGTGGTTTAACAACGCCAAAGGTTATGGCTTTGTAACCCCAGATCAAGGTGATCAGGATATCTTCGTACACTTCAGCGCAATCGAAATGGATGGGTATCGCACCCTGAAAGAAGGAATGCGTGTTGAGTTCGATGTGGAGGAAGGCCCAAAAGGCTTACACGCTATGAAGTTGCATGAGGCGCCTACCCCGGCCTAAATTCGCTTCGCACGATATCCCAACAAAAAAGCCCCGCATAACGGGGCTTTTTCGCATTTATGATGAAGATAAATTACATTTTTGCAATCATCGCGTCGCCGAACTCAGAACAGCTCAATAGCTGTGCATCATCCATCAAACGTTCAAAGTCATAGGTGACTGTTTTCGCAGTGATAGCATCTTCCATCGCCTTGATGATCAGATCAGCTGCTTCTGTCCAACCCATATGACGCAGCATCATTTCTGCTGACAAGATCAATGAGCCTGGGTTCACTTTATCTTGACCGGCGTACTTAGGTGCTGTGCCGTGAGTCGCTTCGAACATCGCTACGGTATCTGATAGGTTTGCACCTGGTGCAATACCAATGCCACCCACTTGCGCAGCTAATGCATCAGATACGTAGTCACCGTTAAGGTTCAAGGTTGCGATGACATCGTATTCACGAGGACGCAATAGAATCTGTTGCAAGAAGGCATCTGCTATCACGTCTTTTACTACGATCTCATTGCCGGTCTTAGGATTCTTAAAGGTACACCATGGACCACCATCCAGTTCAGTTGCACCAAACTCAGATTTCGCAAGCTCATAGCCCCACTCTTTGAAAGCACCTTCGGTGAACTTCATGATGTTGCCTTTGTGAACCAAGGTCACAGAGGCGCGATCATTATCAATCGCATATTGAATCGCTTTACGCACCAATCGCTCAGTACCGTCTTTAGAGACTGGCTTTACACCAATGCCTGAGGTCTCTGGGAAACGGATCTTGGTAACACCCATTTCTTTGATCAAGAAGTCGATAACCTTTTTCGCTTCTGGCGTACCTTCTTGATACTCAACACCTGCATAGATGTCTTCTGAGTTTTCACGGAAGATCACCATGTCGGTATCTTGTGGACGCAACAGTGGTGATGGAGTGCCGTTGAAGTAACGAACAGGACGTAAGCACACATACAGATCAAGCTCTTGGCGCAAGCTAACGTTCAATGAGCGAATACCGCCACCAACTGGAGTCGTTAATGGACCTTTAATCGAAACAACATAATCTTTAACTGCTTCTAAGGTCTCTTCAGGTAACCAAACACCTTCGCCATACACTTGAGTTGATTTCTCACCAGCGTAGATTTCCATCCAAGAAATCTTGCGCTCGCCACCGTATGACTTCTCAACCGCTGCATCGACAACCTTGATCATCACAGGAGAGATATCTACACCAATACCGTCGCCTTCAATATAAGGAATGATTGGATTGTTAGGTACGTTGATAGAGTTGTCTGCGTTTACGGTGATTTTTTCCGCGCCGGCTGGAATTTCGATTTTGTCAAAAGCCATTTGGGTCCCACTTTCTGAGTGTTATAAAAATTATGCCGGTGATTTTAGCACTCAGACCGTACAATGTCCGGATGGCAAAGTTGGTTCTTTTTAATAAGCCTTTTGATGTTCTAACCCAATTCACAGATAAAGAAGGCCGTAAAACATTAGCTGATTTTATCGATATTTCAGGGGTTTACCCTGCTGGTAGACTGGACCGTGATAGCGAGGGCTTGCTGTTACTCACCGATGACGGCGGCCTGGCCCATCAGCTCACGCACCCCAAAAAGAACACCTGGAAGACCTACTGGGTACAAGTTGAGGGCGAAGCCTCTGAACAGGCCTTAGAGCTTTTTCGAAATGGTCTCGTGCTAAAAGATGGCCCTACTAAGCCAGCAAAGGTTAAACGAATCGATGAACCACAGAATTTATGGCAGCGTGACCCGCCGATTCGTGTGCGAAAATCCATACCTGATAGCTGGCTTGAGGTGAACATAACGGAAGGTCGTAATCGACAAGTGCGTCGCATGACAGCAGCGATTGGGCACCCGACACTGCGATTAATTCGAGCAGCTATCGGTGAATGGGAATTAGGTGATCTAGCCCTTGGCGAATATCGCGTCGTAACGGTACCCGATATGCCTAAACGTCCGGCAATGAAAAAGATGTTTCGTGAACGGCAACGCTGAAACTGAGCGCTAGCTTGGGTATCCTTCTGTTTTATTCTTTCTAGAGATTTTTTGTGAGCTTAGGTCGCGTCATTGTCGGTTTATCAGGTGGTGTTGATTCATCGGTTGCCGCTTTCCGTCTCATCGAACAAGGCTATCAAGTGGAAGGCTTGTTCATGAAGAACTGGGAAGAAGATGACGATGCTGAGTATTGCTCTGCCGCAGAAGACCTTGCCGACGCGCAGCAAGTTGCTGACACATTAGGTATTCATTTACACACCGTAAACTTCTCATCGGAATATTGGGATAACGTGTTTGCGCATTTCTTGGCTGAATACCAAGCAGGCCGCACTCCTAACCCGGATGTGTTATGCAACCGCGAGATTAAGTTCAAAGCCTTTTTAGATTACGCGCTTGAGCTTGGCGCTGATTACATTGCTACTGGTCACTATGCCGGCATTGATCATCAGTCGGATATCTCACGACTCATTAAGGCAGTCGACCACGATAAAGATCAAACCTACTTTCTTTATATGCTTGGACAGAGAGCATTAACCAAAGCCCTTTTCCCGCTACAAGATATGCCCAAGCCCGAGGTGCGCGCACTGGCTGAGAAAGCCGGCTTTGCTAATTTTAAAAAGAAGGATTCAACCGGCATTTGTTTTATTGGTGAGCGTCGCTTTAAAGACTTTTTATCTAATTACTTGCCTGCTAATCCAGGTGAGATTCATTCACTGGATGGTGAATGTCTTGGTGATCATCAAGGTTTGATGTACTACACCATTGGTCAACGTCAAGGTCTTGGCATTGGTGGAACAAACGAGCATGAAAACACCCCATGGTTTGTCGCCCGCAAAGATCTGGAGAAAAATATTTTATATGTGGTGCAAGGTCATCAACATAAGTCACTGATGCGCGATAGCTTAATCGCTGAACAGTTGCACTGGACTCGAGATGCAGCGCCTGCAACATCGTTTAGTTGTCAAGCACGCTGCCGTCATCGCCAACCCTTACAAGACTGCGCTGTGGTTATCAAAGATGGTTTAGCCAAGGTGAGCTTCACAGATCCACAACGTGCAATTACACCGGGGCAGTCGATAGTGTTTTACCAGGACGATGAATGTCTTGGCGGAGGAATTATCCAATGAGCTATACCGAAGAAGATCGCGTCATCGCGCTTGCCGGTATTTTTCAATCTGCGCGCATGGTGACTGATCTTGCGCATGATGGTCGTACTGATACATCAGCTTATGATGCGAGTTTGTTATCGTTGTTTGATCTCAACCCGCCTTCAGTGAGCGGCGTATTTGGTAGTCAAGCAGGTGTTCAATTAGGGCTGCATACCTTGTGGACACAATTAGAGCGCCCTCGTGAGCGCGACATGGAGATCACTCGGTATGTCATCTCAATCATTCAGCTGTGCGACAAGTTACTGAATGACTCAAGGACTCTCAACCAGATTACCGATGCGATCGATAATCTCGCTGACCGTACTAAAGCATTTGAATTCTCACAGCAGGCACAAACCGCACAACTTGCAGAAACTTATTCGCAATTCGTTAGTCCGATACAGCCGAAGATCATTGTTAAAGGTGATGGCCGTAATCTACAAAATACGGATACCGCAGCGATGATCAGAGCGTCACTTTTAGCGGGCATTCGTGCTGCTGTCTTGTGGCGACAAACTGGCGGCAAACGCTGGCAGCTTTTATTAAATAGAAAAAAGATCGCGCAACTCGCGAATCAACTAAAAACCGTTATTTAACTTAAGGACACTTTTCATGAAAAACATTCTTGCTATCTCACTAGTTTTATTTAGCACCCTTGCGTTTGCAGATAACCATGGTGAAGAATCATCGATAAGTAGCACTTTTAGCAGTTGGTGGGATAAGACAAAAGAGCTTGGAAGTGCTATTTGGTCTGAAACAAAGGAAACCACCGCTGAAACCGCCGAGAAAGTCGAAAAAAGCGACACCTACCAGTCGGCAAAAACCAAAGGCGGCGAGATTGTGGACAAGGTGCAAAACAGTGAGGCCTACCAATCGATCAAAACCGAGAGCAGTAATCTGTACGAAAAGGCCAAGCAGCAGTTTAGTAGTGAGCCTCGCACAGAACCTGCACCGGTTAAGTGACTCGTCAGCATAGGCTGACATCTTTATAATGTGGCGCTTAATCAATGATTCGGAGCCGAGATGGATTTAAGTACGCTAACTGCGATCTCACCAATGGATGGTCGCTATGGCAGCAAAACTGCTGATTTACGCCCAATTTTTAGTGAATTTGGTCTGATTAAGCAGCGCGTTACCGTCGAAATCCGCTGGCTCCAAGCGCTGTCTGCGCACCCTCAAATTAAAGAGGTTCAGCCTTTCTCTGCTGAAACCAATGCCCTACTCAATGGCATTGTGGCCAACTTCAGCGAATCTGATGCACTTCGCGTTAAAGAGATTGAGGCAACCACCAATCACGATGTAAAAGCAGTCGAGTATCTACTGAAAGAAAAGATTGCGGGTAATGCCGAGCTAGAAGCTGTTACTGAATTTATTCACTTTGCCTGCACCTCAGAGGATATCAACAACCTATCTCATGCTTTGATGCTGCGTGAAGGGCGTGCTGACGTTTTCCTTAAGCAAGCGCAACAAATCATTGACGCCATTCGTGCTCTCGCACACGATCATGCTGATAAGCCGATGCTCTCTCGTACGCACGGACAAACTGCCTCCCCAACCACTTTAGGTAAAGAGATGGCGAATGTGGTGTACCGCCTTGAGCGTCAGAAAGAGCAAATCGCAAACATTCCTTTAATGGGTAAGATTAATGGTGCTGTTGGTAACTACAACGCACATATCTCAGCTTATCCTGATATCGATTGGGAAGAGTTTGCTCAGGCTTTTGTCGAGTCACTTGGCCTGACATGGAACCCCTACACCATTCAAATTGAGCCACACGATTATATGGCAGAGTTGTTTGATGGCATGGCGCGTTTCAACACCATCTTGATTGATTACTGCCGTGATATCTGGAGCTACATCTCGATCGGTTACTTCAAACAAAAAACTGTTGCGGGCGAAGTTGGCTCTTCAACGATGCCACACAAAGTTAACCCTATTGATTTCGAAAACGGCGAAGGTAATTTTGGTATCGCGAATGCCATATTTGGTCATTTAGCGAGCAAGCTTCCTGTCTCTCGTTGGCAGCGTGACCTAACTGACTCAACCGTTCTTAGAAACATGGGTGTAGGTATTGCCTATACCTCAGTCGCTATTCAATCGGTTCTTAAAGGCATTAGTAAGTTAGAAGCAGATGCTAAGCGCCTAGCGGATGACCTAGATGCTAACTGGGAAGTCCTCGCCGAGCCGATTCAAACCGTGATGCGTCGCTACGGTATTGAAAAACCCTACGAGAAGTTAAAAGAACTCACCCGCGGACATCGTGTTGATCAAGCCGGTATGCAGGCCTTTGTTGATGGTTTGGATTTACCTGATGACGCTAAAGCGGAGCTTAAAAAGCTGACACCTGGTAGTTACATCGGCAATGCGATTGATCAGGCCAAGAAGATCTAACCTTTCTTTAAGCCATAAAAAACCCGCAGATCGAGAGACCTGCGGGTTTTTTCGTTATGTGAGCTTACTTAGTGCGAATCTCTACACGACGGTTTTGAGCACGACCAGCGTCTGTTGCGTTATCGGCAACTGGCTGAGTCTCACCCATGCCGCTGACAGACATGTCGTTCTTTACACCAAAGGTGCGCAAGAAGTCTGCAACTGCTTTAGCACGACGCTCAGATAGCTTTTGATTGTAAGCCTTAGAACCTTTTGAGTCGGTGTGACCAACGATTTCTAAGTTTTCTTTACCTGTCAACTTACCCGCTACGTCGATCAAGATGGTGCGATGAGCTGAAGTCAGATCTGACTTATCAAACGCAAACTCAGCTGCGGTCGCATCAATAACAGCTAATGGAGCAGGCTTAGCAGCTGGTGCTTCAGCTTTTGCAGGTGCTTCGGCTTTAGCAGGCGCTGCATCGCCACACTCTGGCAATGACATCAATGTGCCACCTACAGGAGCAGTTACACAGCCACCAAAGCCGTCTTTAACCACATTACCTGCAGAATCAGTAACATACCTCTTCTCTGCTGAAGCAGTGCCTGCCATAACGAACAAGCTTGTCGCTACAACTAAACCTAAAATTGTTTTTCCTTTACCGTACATTCTGGCCTCCAAATGACCGTTTCATTTCCTGATGAGATTTACCGAGCACCGTCCCTGCCCGAATTAGTGGATTAATTATCCTATTTAATGGCTTTATCGCAATAGCACTTCGTGAAAATTCACCTTTCTGACACAATCTCCTGATTCAAATCAGAGCTATCACATGCAACATCATCGACTCTTTACCGGCGCGCTTTACATTATATTGGCCGAACTATTTTTCGCCAGCATGGGTGCAAGCATCCGGTTTGTGTCTGAAGATCTAAATAATCCGATGGTTGTCTTTGCTCGAAACCTGGTCGGCTTATTAGTTCTCTTACCCTGGCTATTACATGGGGACAGTCGCTTTAAAACACAAGTGCCTCATTTGCATCTGCTTCGAGGACTCGCTGGTGTGTCCGCCATGTACTGTTTTTTCTACGCCATTGCAAACTTACCGCTCGCAAATGCCATGTTATTAAAGCTCACCGCGCCACTATTTATTCCATTCGTCGCCCTTTTTTGGCTAAAAGAGCAATTTACATGGCATGTCATCGCGGCACTGGTGGTCGGCTTTACAGGCGTGGCGATTATGCTGGGGCCAGAGATCGATACTCAATTGGGTATATCCCTGATCGCAATGGCTGGGGGTGTTTTTGCCGCGATCGCCAAAGTGACAGTACGTCGTCTGTCGAAATCCGAGCCTGCGAATCTCACTGTCTTCTATTTTGCATTTGTTGGGTTAATCGTCTCTATCATCCCTTTAATTTGGTATTGGCAAACACCTACGCTTAATCAAGTGAGCTGGCTAATCATTCTTGGTGTCTTCGCCACCGCTGGACAGTTAAGCATGACACGAGGTTTTGCCTGCGCACCTGCAGCTCGACTCGGGCCCTTCGCCTTTTTCTCTGTTCTTTTCGGTGCTTATTTTGGTTGGTTATTCTGGGACGAGATGGTCACGATCGCCACAGCGGTTGGCGCATTGCTTATCATGCTCTCAGGCGTCCTGACTGGACGTGGCCGTAAACAACATGAGTTAACTAATGCCACACGTTGAATTCCGCTTTCCTAAAGATCTGCCACAAGAAGCCTTCTTTGCTGAGTATTGGCAAAAAAAACCCTATCTCTTCCGCCAAGCGATAGATCCAGATTGCCTGACTTTTCCTGCTGAAGAGCTTGCTGGTCTATCGTTAGAAAGTGAGATTGAATCGCGCATCATCATCCAGTCTCAAGATGACGAGTACACTTTGCATCACGGACCTTTTGCTGAAGAGTTCTTTGGTGAGCTGCCCAAGAACAAATGGACGCTGCTCGTTCAAGATTGCGACAAATGGATTGATGATGTTTCAAACGTCCTTAACGCGTTTGATTTCCTACCCAGCTGGCGACTTGATGACATCATGATCAGTTATGCATCTACCGGTGGAAGTGTTGGGCCACACACCGATAACTACGATGTATTTCTTATTCAATCTTCTGGTCAACGACACTGGCAGCTAGATTCAAATGCTAAAGAAACTTTTAGAGAACACCCTCAGCTGAAGTTACTGGCTGA
>Ga0181552_10002441_pt1 | contig 13562 bp, 12 predicted proteins | sample 011ome_18_FD_130583 | JGI IMG/M metagenome (GOLD analysis project Ga0181552, IMG submission 130583) | Coastal salt marsh microbial communities from the Groves Creek Marsh, Skidaway Island, Georgia - 011501BT metaG (megahit assembly) | ecosystem: Environmental > Aquatic > Marine > Intertidal...
ATATGCCTGGCAATGTCCTACTCTTCCGTGTCTTAAGACAAAGTACCATTGGCGCAGAAAGGCTTGACTGCCGAGTTCGGAATGGGATCGGGTATTACACTTTCGCAATAATCACCAGGCACGACTTTCTACTAAGAATATTTGATAATGTAAAGATTAATATATCGATCTAAATAGTAAGCATTTTAGTTTTTTGTCTAAATTTAGCCTAATTAGTTCTCTTTCTAGATGCAGTTTGAAACTGGGATGGACTAAATATAATTACATAAAATGTTCCAACAATCAAACCTAATAAAAATGACTGGAATAAAATTCTGTTAGGATTATTTTGTGATTCTACACTAATTGTTTCAATGTTGAAATCAAACAAGTCAATCTCTGTTTTCAATAAATTAATTTCCTCTCTAATATCAGCAAATTCTGCGTAACTGCGATTATTAATAATCTCAATTTGCTGATCAAGAAAATTTACCCCTCTCAAATAATAGGAGCTCAAATATTTATCTGGATCATAAGAACTATATAAATCAGATAAAGAAACAATATGGTCTATTTCATGATCTATAATGTTAAGATTTTTAGCTATTGATCTTTGCTCTAATAGAAATGAAACTATTTTTTTATCACGAACTTTTTGTTTTTTTTTCTTTTTATCTAGCAAAAAGTATAATTCATTATAAAAAGAGCTCTGTAAATTATTTACTGTGAGAACTATTAATTTTTTTAAAATTTCTGACCCCTCATTGGAGTCATGCCATTTAAAACTTATGATAAATTCATTATTATCTTTTTTTTTAAAATCTAGTAGATTTGAGTAATCATATTCTCTTTTCTTATCAGATAATTTTATGACTTCTTTATTAATAGACTTTTTATCTTTTAAAATTAATTCTTTACTATTCTTTAATTTATTAACAAATCTTTGTGAAAGATCACTATTTAGAGAATCTAAAATATTTTTATCTTCATAAATAAATTCTAATACATATATTAGTTTTAAAAATTCAGATTTATCAATTTGTTTTACAATTAATGAATTTTTAAAGGAGTCTGGAATTTGACTATAGTATCCATAACCTAAAAAAATTGATATTAAAGTTATTATAAAAATTTTTATTTTACTTTCCCAGATTTGTTTAAATATAATAGTAAGATCTATTATATCATTATTGACTATGTTAAGTTTTTTTTTCATTGACTAAAGTTTATATATTAAATTTTTAATATAGTGAAATTTATAAACTATTTTTTCTTGTAAAAATCGACTGAAGATAGAAACCAATAGGCAGACTATAAACAATCATCAACCAGTTATTAAAAAAATTACCGTTTGGTGATAATGGCCAAACAGTTATCAAAAGCCCAGCTAACAAACACACTTGATAATCAGTAAACGGTCTTTTTTTTCTAAAAATTATGGATTTTAGTTGCCTTAAAGCTGAATAAATAACATAAAAAAAAGCAGTTAATAAAAATAAGAATCCCACAACTCCAGTTTCAGCTAATAATTGAATATAGAAGTTATGAGGATGTGTTGCACAAATAACGGTTTCTGTTGCATATTTTTTATCTTTACATATTACTCTGAACATCTTTGGACCATGCCCAAATAAAGGTTTGTCCTCAAACATTTTATATGCCGTTCTAATTAGCTTATCATGAGTAGAAGTAAAAATAACTGCCGTACTCGTTTCTGTTGAGGAACTTTTAATGACACCCATATCTTTAAATGGTTCACTAAACATCCTATTTTTTAAGTCATAATTATTTTGACTTAAAATAAAAATTAAAATTGAAGCAATCATAAGGGTTAGTAGTCTAAACAATTGATAATTTTTAATTAAAATAATAATAAATAAACTTGATAAATTTAAAAAAAAGAATGCAGTACGCTCACCTGACATGAATATTAATAGATCAGTTAAAATGAATAATATTCCAATGAAATAGATTTCTAATTTTTGTTTTTTTTTTACTAAAAATAAAGCGAATAATAAAGGAAACAATCTTGATAAATAAGAACCCATGATGGCTTCATCTCCAAAAAAAGATGATATTCTAGAGCCATACAGCTTTAATCCAAAAATATTTTCTCCTACAAAATATTGAACATAACCATCTATAACTAGTGAAGTAAAACAAATAACTAATACATAATAAATATATGATAAAAAACTTTTATCTCTTTCAATTAAATACCAAACAAAACAACTAAATATACCTATCCTAAAATAAAACAAAGAGCTTTCAAAACTTAAAAGTTTATTTTTAGCAATAAATATACTTACAAGAATACAATAAATACAAAAAATAAAAAAAATAATTAAAGGTTTATTTTTAAAGAAATAAAATTTTTTATTTTTAAATGAGTAAAATAAAAACCATAAAGCCAAAACACTTACAATTAAATCTGGTAAAAAAGGTCCCCATATTAAAAAAGGTATTATCGAAGATACAACCAAATTAATAAAATAAAAATTTGAGTATTTGGTATTATTCATTTAAAAATATGTTAATTTTGTAAAATTATATTTTAAATATTAAGCTTCATTATCTTTATTTATTTTGTATCATTAATTAAATTTTTATCATGCTCATAAAAGTGATCTACAAGTTTTGAGTTTGATTGATAAGATGATACCAAATTAGAAAGTGAATTCTTTACATCAATAACTTTGTTTTCTTCTGTTAACAAAAACAGATTTTCTAAATCTACTTTAAGTTTACTAAATGGAATAAAAGGATCTTCTGCTTTCATAATTTTTTCATGAAAAGTTTTTTGTGGATTATTTCCTATTAATAATTCTTCATATAATTTTTCACCTGGTCTAAGCCCTATAATTTTAATTTCTATATCTCCATCTAAATTTTCATCATTTTTAATTGAAAGACCTGAAAGTTTTATCATTTTATAAATTAAATCTTTAATTTTAACACTTTGCCCCATATCCAATACATACACTTCACATTTTTTTGCCATTGCGCCTGCTTGAATAACTAATTGAGAGGCCTCTGTTATCGTCATAAAATATCGGGTAACTTCATGGTGGGTTAAAGTGACAGGTCCTCCTGTTTTAATTTGTTTTTTAAATTTTGGAATAACAGATCCAGATGAATCTAAAACATTTCCAAATCTTACAATTGCAAATTTAGATTTTTTTTTTTCATTATCCCATAAAGATTGAATGCTAATTTCAGCTAATCTTTTAGTTGCTCCCATAATATTTGTAGGTCGAACTGCTTTATCAGTTGAAATAAGAACAAAATTTTTAACATTATATTTAATTACGGCTTTAGCAATATTGAGGCTTCCAAAAACATTATTTTTTACACTTTCGCAAATATTTTCTTCAACTAAAGGCACATGTTTATATGCTGCAGCATGATATACTGTGTCTACATTAAATGTTTTAAACATATGATTAACTCTTGACTCATTTTGAATATTTAAAATCAAAGGTATAATTTTTATTTTTTTATTTTTTAATTCCTCGTATATTTTATAAAGAGCAAACTCATTTAACTCAATAAGAATTAATTTTTTAGGTTTTAATTTTAAGATTTGACGAGATATTTCTGAGCCAATTGAACCGCCTGCACCTGTAACAACCACAATTTTTGAATAAATATTTTTAGATAATAATTCTAAATTTGGCTTAACCGGGTCTCTGCTTAGTAAATCTTCAATAGTTAAATCTTTAATATCTGAAATAGATATTTTACCTTCAACAATATCTTGAATACTTGGTAATGTTTTAACAGTCACCCTGTGCTTGTTTATTCTGTTTATAATTTGGTTTCTTTTTTGATGAGTGATTGAAGGTAGTGCTAATAAAATTAATTCAATATCTTTATCCTTTAAAACTCTATTTAGATTAGAGGGATTATAAACTATTTTATTAGATATTATTTGTCTGTGATACTGTGGATTATCATCTAAAAATCCTTTCACTTCCATCTGTGCATTATTTTCTAAACTGGCAACTAATTGTCTTCCAGCACTGCCTGCACCATAAATTAATGTATTCTTTTTATTATTTATTTTTTTTATATCAAATATAAATAAATATTTAACAAATACCCTTGAAAAAAAAATTGCCAAAAATAATAGTATTGGTTGAATTATCCCAATAGATCTTGGAATACCTTGAATTCCATAAATACTAATAATTACGAAATATAAAATTGAATAAATTAATGAAGAAAAAAAAACTTTTAATATTATTGATGAGCCTGCAAAACGAAAAATTGTTTTATACAATCCTGTAAACCAAAATATTGGTATTGCAAGGAGTACTGAAATTTCAGCAGCCAAAATAGATGTTTCATTGATTTTAATAAATTGCTCAAGTCTTAAATAAAATGCAAGCCAAGTACAAAATACACACAATCCGATATCTGTAATTATAGCTAAAATTCTCTTTGTATATCGAGAAAGTTTTATTATATATTCCATCATAATATTAAAGGTCAATCAATTTTAACTCTATAAATTTAAATCAACAATAAAGAAGTTATTTTATAAAAACAATAATTTTAAAATTATATAAGAATTCTTAATTCTTAAAAATTTTATTATCTGCTATATTTTTAAAAATTTTTGATCCAATTCCTATTTTTACATTATTTCCAATATTTATACCTGGATGAATAGATGAGCCAGTTCCTAAATGAGAAAATTTTCCAACAAAAACGTTGCCAGATAATGAGCAGTTTGGAGAGATATGAGCATAATCTTTAATTAAACAATCATGATCAATTGAAGCAGAAGTATTTATTATAACGCTATCTCCAATAAAAGCTCCAGGATTAATTACGGCATTAGCCATTACACACGATCCAACACCTATAAAACTAAATTGACTAATTGATGATTTGGGATGAATAAGACTAACAATATTACTCTTTTCCTTTTTAAGCCAAGACGTTTGTTCATATCTGGTTTTATTGTCTCCAATTGCAACAAAAAAATCATCATAATATTTTAGATTATTTTTTAATTGATTGAGATTACCTATAATTTTAAAAGGAAATTCTTTAATTTCATTTTTGTTATCATCAAAAAAATCAATTATTTTATATTGATTTAATAAAGCTATTTCTCCTACTACTTTTCCATGTCCTCCAGCTCCGATTATAGCTAATTTTTTATTCATACATTTTTTTAAAGTCATTGTATTGTTTTTTTTTAGACAAAATTAAGATTATTGTTTTAAATATTATTTTCATATCCAAATAAAAGCTCACATTATCTACGTAATAAATGTCAGCCTTTATACTTTTATGCCAAGATTTTAACCCAGAAGGTTCTGGGCTTATTTGAGCTAACCCTGTTATTCCAGGTTTTACATTATGTCTTTTTTTTTCTGAATTTTTGTATTTATCTAAATACTCAACTAACAAGGGCCTTGGTCCTACAAAGCTCATATTGTTTTCTAAAATGTTAAATAACTGTGGTAACTCATCCAAGCCTGTCTTGCGTAAAAAATTACCCAATTTATTTTGGCGCTTATTCTCTGAAATACTCTTTTTTAAATCATACAAAGACTTAAATTTATACAAAGCAAAAATTTTATTATTTAATCCAGGTCTTTTTTGAATAAAAATTGGAGTTCCAATTAAAATCCAAACTAAAAAAAAAATTAAAATCATTAATGGAAAAAATAATATTATTAAAATCAAACTAAAAATTATATCAAATAGTCTTTTAAAATATTTTTCGTACATAGCCTATAAAAAATTATTGAAAATTTTTTTTATGGTTCTAATTTCTGATTTAATTTTCATCAATGATCTATAAGGGTTGATTGGAAACATAATACTTGTTTCACCTAATAATTTTGCATTAGGTAATCTTTTCTTTGGATTTAATTTGAGTTTTATAAATATTTTTTCTTTATAAATTTCAGGACAAGCTCCAACACCACAATCAATTTTGTTAATAGCAAGTTGTTTTAATAAGTCTTTTTGATTAATCTTATTTTTATCTATAAATAAATTTAACCTATAAAATGCATGTCTACATTTATTACAATTTTGTTTTTTTGTTTTAAAAGGACAAGATTTACATTTAAAATCAGGCTGTTTTATTATTTTATATTTTTGATAAAAATCTTTTAACTCTTTTACATAAATGCTTGCTATCAAATTTCTTTTTTTTATCTGATTATCGAGTTTCTTTAATTGTTCTCTACCAATTACTGCTTGCATTTCTGTCATTCGATAATTTGAACCTTGATAGTCATGAAGCCATCTAAATCCTATTTTATGTTTCTTTGTAAAACAATTGACATAATTTTTACCATGCTCTTTAAGAGACCATAACTTTAAAAATAGAAATTTATTATTAGTTGAAATCATCCCACCTTCACCGCCTGTAGATATAATTTTATCCTGACAAAAAGACCAGGTTGATATATCTCCAAAAGAGCCCACTTTGTTACCTTTGTAAACTGCACCATGTGCCTGAGAACAATCTTCTATTAAAAATAACTTTTTTTCTTTTACAAAACTTAATATTGGATCCATTTCACATGCCAAGCCATTTAAATGAACTATGATTAATGCTTTTACTTTTTGATTATATAAAAGTTTAATACTTTTGATGTCTAAATTTCCATTATCATCAACGTCAGCAAAAATTGGTTTTAGGCCAAGGTTTATCACGCAGCTTGCTGATATAATAAATGACCTTGATGTTACAATTATCTGATCACCTTTTTTTAATTCTAAAGATTTTAATGCTATTTCTAAAGCCACACTTCCATTGCTAACAGCTATTGAATATCTATTTTTTAAATATTTAGAAAACTCTTTTTCAAATAATTTACACTCATTTCCAGTCCAATAGTTTACTCTTCCCGTTGCAAGAACTTTTTGTACTTTTTTTTGTACGTTAAGATCAAATTTAGGATAGGTTAATTTCATTAGATGATTTATTATAGATATTTTTGGGGTTATCTAAAGACTCATTATTTCAATAAAGCTTTGATTAACTTTTTTTATTTCATACTTATTTTTAGCAACTAAATAGCTTTCGTACGCCATTTTTTTAATTACAAGATTCTTTTTTCTAATTAATTTTATCATTGCATTTGCTAATGCTTTAGTATTTTTTTTAGGAACTAGAAGGCCATTTTTATTATTCACAACTGTTTCTCTACAACCAGGTACATTTGTAGTGATAATTGGCCTTCCTGTTGATAATGCTTCAAGAGTTGCTCGGGGTGTTCCTTCTCGATATGAGGGTAGAACAAAAAATTTGCAAGATTTTAAAACATTTCTAGAAAGTTCAACCTTACCTAAGAATTGAATATTACCTATCTTTATCCATTTTTGTAATTCTTCATAGGTAATTTGTGATGGGTTTTCATCTATATATCCCACTAATTTAAAAATTGTTTTGGGAAATTGAGATTTTACTATAGCAGCAGCTTGGACATACTCCCTTACACCTTTGTCAATCAATAATCTTGAGATCATTAAGAAAGTCGGTTTGTATGGTAATTTAGATAGTGGAAATTGTTTAAGATCAACTCCTGAACCATTAACAATTTTTGCTAAATTTTTATCTTTTATAATTTTTAATTTATAGAAGTATAATAAATCATCTTTATTTTGAAAAATTACTTTCTTTGAACTTATCAGAGCAATTTTGTATAATTTTACAACCAAACTTCTTAATAATTTTTTTTTAAAATTGTTTACCTCAGTAAAAGTAGCCCCCAACCCTGTTATTAATGGATAATAATTTATTTGAGGAAAAAAATTTAAAACTAAACCAGAATATATAACCGGTTTAAGTGTATAAGAGATTACATTATCTGCTTTAGATTTATTTATTATTTTATATATCTCAAAAATTGATCTTAAATCTTTAAAAAAGTTCAAACCAGTTCTTGAAATTGAACAAAAAAATATTTCAACACCTATCTTTTTTAATTTTTTTTGTAATTTTATTGAAAAATTTTTTTTTGGACATGCGACACTTACTTTGTGTCCTTTTTTCAAAAAATCTTCTATTAAGGAAATTCTAAAATTAATTATAGAAGGACCATAACTAGCTATGATTAATATATGTTTCATATTTTTTGACTTTATAAATTTATTTTATTTGAATAAAATTTTTTTTTTAGATTATTGTAGATTAAAGTTACAATAGTTTTAACATCTTGAGAGTTTTTGTTTATTGGAAGGAATAAATAAATTAATAATAAAGGATCAATAGGAAATCTATACCTAGCCTCAGGCCATGTAATAGCATAAATTGCTCCATGACCTAAAACATAAAAAATTAAAAAAAAATCTAAATCATTTAATAACTTTCTTGAAAATCGAATACCTAAAACTATTAAAGCCAAAATACTTGGAATAATAGATGCTATTGAAACTAAAATTCTAAAAATACTGTATTGAAAGTTATCTATTTGAATTTGATTATTATCTAGGATGAAAATATCTGCACTACCCAGTGGAAGATAACTAAAAAAATATAAAACAAATTTAATTATAAAGCCTTTAAATAATTCTAATGTAGATATATTTCTTAATAAATCTTTCAGTTTATTATTATAATATTCAATATCTTGACACACAGTAACTCTGTTAGGGTTCAAGTATTCGCCCATATCTGTAAATATAAAAGCTTTTGAGTCTGTTGCAGTTAATCCTATAAACAAATTTAATTTACTTGTGCAGCTCGGTGAAAAAATAAGTACTCCAAATTTATAATATATTATTCCAATTGCGATTCCTGCAATTATAAAAAACCAAAAACAAGTATTTAAAAATTTTTTAAAAAAAAAAATCTTATTAGTTTTTTTATAAAAAAAAATTGTTGTGACCAAAATAAAAGCTAAAAATGCAACAATTCCTGTTGGTCGAATTATATATAACAATCCAAGGGCTATACCATATAAAGTGCTATTATCTTCCCATTTTGAAAAATTTGTTACAATTAAAAGTGTCAAAGCTGCATAAAATAAAGTTTCTCTTATAACAAACACCTCGTAGAATAATGGACATAAAAAAACAAAAAAAATTAAATAACTTAAATAATTATTAGAATTAAAATTTTTTGAAATGATAGTAAGACATGAAAATATAAATGAAAAAAAAATTCCATTAATTAAAACAGCAGCATATTTTATATTTTCATAATCTAAAAATTGTGAAAGCAAGTATAAAATTGCTGGATATCCAATTGGACGAAATCCATGATATCCTACCTGCACACCAGCCATATATATATCTGCTCTTGTGCCCAAAAAAAATACTAAAAATGATATAATTAATAAACTAGTAAAAAAGTGATTGAAGAAATGTTTTGATGTATAATTAATATTTAAAATATTATATTTTGTATTTATATTCATTTTTTTTAATTTTATATAAATTAAACAATATTTTTAAACCATCTTTAAAAAAACTAATCTTGCTGTCTTTAATATGTGTCCATTTAACTGGCAATTCAATAATTTTTAAACCTAAGTTTTTTGCAATCAAATAAACTTCAATATCATGCATATAACCATTTGTAATAATTTTTTTAAAAATTTTTTTTGCATATTTTGTCTGATAAAGCTTAAATCCACATTGTGTGTCTTTAATATGAATATTAAAAATATATGATGTAAAAATTGAAAATATTCTTCCAATAAATTTTCTATACATTTTTTTTTTAACTATAGAATTGCTTAGATTTCTTGATCCAAAGTAAATTTGTTCTTTTCTAATATCTTTTGTTTTTATCCATTTTATTATTTGAAAACAAGAAACTGAACAATCAGAATCTGATGTTAATGTCCACTCATATCTAGCATGTTTTATTCCTTCTTTAAGTGCGTAGCCCTTACCTTTATTTTTTTTTAAGTTAATCAATTTAATATTTTTTAAATTTTTAGAGAATTTTTTAATTACTGACGATGTGGTGTCAGAACTACCATCATTTACAAAAATAAACTCTTTTTTTAAAGCTAAATTAGAACGGTTAAATTTTAACACATCTTTAATGGTTTTTGTTATTCTTCTTTCTTCATTGAAGAAAGGGTATATTATAGATATTGATTTCATCTTTTCTAATTATCTATTCTTAAAAAGTTTATTAGGTTTTTTCATAAACAAATTCTTTAAATCATAAATAACATGATTTTTTTTACATAATGCCTTTATATTATTTATACCTAGAGATTTAAATTTGTTATGTGCAACTGCGATAAATACAGCATGGTATTTGTTTTTAATAAGTTTTTTCTTTAAAAGAATTTTATATTTCTTTTTAATTTCTTGATCATTTGCCCAAGGGTCAAATAAATCTATATTACACTTATATTTTTTTAATTCAGATATTACTTTCTCTACTCCTGAATTGCGAATATCTGCACAATTTTCTTTGAAAGTTAAACCCATAATCAAGATATTAGATTCATTTATATGAATATCTTTTTTCTTCATTTTTTTTAATAAATTTTTTGCAACATAAATGCCCATTTTATCATTTATTTCTCTACCAGCTAAAATAACTTTTGGATTGTAACCAATGGTTTTTGCTTTATGTGTAAGATAATAAGGATCTACCCCTATACAGTGGCCACCTACCAGTCCAGGTTCAAAAGGTATGAAGTTCCATTTGCTTTTAGCTGCATCTAGAACCGCTTTAGTATTAATATTCATCTTATTAAATAAAATTGACAATTCATTGACTAAAGCAATATTTAAATCACGCTGAGTATTTTCAATAACTTTTGCAGCTTCAGCAACCTTAATACTGGGTGCTTTGTGTGTCCCAACTTTTATAATCTCATTATACAAATCATCGATTAAGTCTGAAATAAACGGTGTTGAGCCTGATGTTATTTTTTTAATACTCGATATAGTATGATTTTTATCACCAGGATTAATGCGCTCTGGACTATAGCCACAAAAAAAATCTTTATTGAATTTGAGTTTTGAAAATTTCTCAATAATTGGAACACACTCTTCCTCAATACAGCCTGGATATACTGTTGACTCATAAATGATTATGTCATTTTTTTTAATATATTTAGCAATAATTTTACTAGCATCAAATAAAGGACTTAAATTTGGTTTTTTAAATTTATCTATAGGTGTCGGCACAGTTACAATATAGCAGTTTGAATATGCTAAATCTTTTTTTTTACTTGTGAAGGTGATTTTTTTTATTTTTTTAAGTTTTGACTTAGTAATTTCAAAATTTTTATCAATACCTAAACTTAATTGATTAACTCTATCTTTATTTAAATCAAAACCAATTACTTTTCTTTTTTTTGCAAATTCTAAAGCTAGTGGCAAACCAACATATCCTAAACCTACAATTGCTAATTTAAGATTTTGTTTTTTTATCATACTTAAAATAATCTTTGTACCAGTCTACAAATTTAGATACTCCCTCAAAAACAGGTGTTTTAGGGTAATAATTAAATTTTTTTTTCAAATTTTTTATACTGGCATAAGTGTCTGGAACATCCCCGGCTTGTAATGGTAAAAAGTTTATTTTTGCTTTTTTCCCTAATTTTTTTTCTAGTGCCTTGATATAATTCATAAGTTTTATCGGTTTACTGTTTCCAATATTATAAATTCTCCAAGGCGCATTGCTAGTAGCTGGATCTGGTTTTTCACTATTCCACTTTTTATCAATAGTTGCTGGATTATTTATGACTTTTGCAATTCCTTTAACAATATCGTCAATATAGGTAAAATCTCTAGTATGTTTTCCGTAGTTAAATACATCTATAGGATTCCCATCTAAAATTGATTTAGTGAATTTAAATAGAGCCATGTCGGGTCTTCCCCATGGGCCATATACGGTAAAAAACCTCAGTCCTGTTGTGGGAATTTTAAATAGAGAACTGTATGTATGCGCCATCAATTCATTTGTTTTTTTTGATGCAGCATAAAGAGATAACGGATGATTTGTATTGTGATTTTCTGAAAACGGCATTCTAGTATTCCCTCCATAAACACTAGAAGTACTTGCATAAATTAGGTGTTGAGTTTTATAATTCCTACAACCCTCTAAAACATTTAAAAATCCTATTACATTACTATTTAAATATGCATGGGGATTTTCAAGAGAATATCTCACACCTGCTTGTGCTGCTAAATTTACTACTTTATGAGGTCTATATTTATCAAAAACATTTTCTATAGCTTTTTTATCATTTAAATCAATTCTTAAATGTCTGTAATTAGGGTGTTTTAAAAATCGAGCTAAACGATTTTCTTTAATTCGAGGATCGTAGTAGTTGTTATGATTGTCTACTCCAACAATTTTTTTTCCAAGAGATAGTAAATGTATACACAACTCAGAGCCTATGAAACCAGCTGAACCTGTAATTAAAATACTCATCATCTTTAGATACACCAATTATTTTTAAAAACCTATTAAATTTTAAAAAATTATTTATATTTGTTCTTAAGTTAAAGAATAAAATATTAAATAAAAGTTATATATGATAATGCCGAATCTAATTTGCCTGGGAGTTGAAAAATCTGGAACGACATATCTTTGGAATATTTTAAAACAAAACAAAAAAATTTTTGCTATACAAAAGGAAACGGAATTCTTTACTTTTTTTAATAAAAAAAAAAATAAATCATACCATTTCAATAATCTAAATGAATATCAAAAATTATTTAAATCCATTAATAAAGAGAAGTATATTTTAGACGTCAGCACAACATATTTTTCATCTAAAAATGCAATGAAGAATATAAATAAATTCTGTAAAAATCCAAAAATTATAATCTCTTTAAGAAATCCTATAGATAGAGCTTATTCAAGATATTGGATGGAGGCTCATAAGAATATTTCTTTTATAAATTTTTCATTTGTTAAATTTAGAAAATTTTTTTTGAATCATGGCAGGAAAAATATAGATAAATGGAATAATGTTAGAATAAGAGGTATGTATTACAATCAATTAAAAAAGGTTTTTAATATATTTGGCAAAAAAAATGTTTTAATAATTTTTTATGAAGATTTTCAAAATAATAAATTGAAAAAAAAATTATCTGAATTCCTGGGAATTAAAATAAAAATTACAAATAAAAGATTTGCAGAAAGTTTGCATTCAAAAAATTATTTTTTACATTTAATTTTTAATTTCTCTTTTAAATTTTCTTTAAAAGAAAATCTCATAATTAATTTTTTAAAAAAGATTAAAAGACATTTACGAAAAAAGATCTTAACTAGATACCCTCCTATAGATGCTCAAACAAGAGCTTACTTGAAATCTTATTATGTTAATGATATTCGTAAAACAGAAAAATTACTAAATATTAGTTTAAAAAATTGGTACAAATAATCTACACAAAGTATTAATAAAAAACTAACCTAAATAATTTTTTCCAAATAATAAATTTGTTTTTTTATAAAATCATCACTCATCATTTTATGTTTAATGTGTTTTTTTGATGATCGAATATTTTTTTTTATTTTTTTAAAACTATTTTTTTTAAATCTAAGTTCTTGAGCTAAATATTCTTTATTATGAATAAAGTTTTTTTTCCACTTCATAAAATTTTTATAATTTATAAATTTA
>Ga0181552_10002446_pt1 | contig 13537 bp, 9 predicted proteins | sample 011ome_18_FD_130583 | JGI IMG/M metagenome (GOLD analysis project Ga0181552, IMG submission 130583) | Coastal salt marsh microbial communities from the Groves Creek Marsh, Skidaway Island, Georgia - 011501BT metaG (megahit assembly) | ecosystem: Environmental > Aquatic > Marine > Intertidal zone...
ACAGCGTCGGCGCGCTTGTGCTCGATCGTGTGCGGCATTTCAGTCATTCTGCAGCGATGGCAAATATGAGTCCCTTTGGGGCCTTGAGTCATAACTGGTGGATGTTTACACATTGCGACGTCGCTAGCGCGCACTGTACGTGCGGGCCAATGCCAAATGCAACGAAAACGGGTAGATATCTACCATAAGTATTCACTCGCTTAATTTTGTTTCATTTGATTACACATCCACGCGTCGGCGATTTGCTAAATGTGTAAAGAATTCAGTCTTTCCTAGTCTTTCCTAGTCATTTTGGCCAAGATTGCAAAACCATACGTACATGTATAGACGCGAATGCGCGCGCAATGGCACCGATACCGATGCGAATGCAAACATCATTATTTATTACATCTCCGGTGAGCGTGTACGCGGTAGTGCGCACGTACAGTGCGCGCTACCGACGTCGCAATGTGTAAACATCCACCGGTTATGACTCAAGGCCCCGAAGGGACTCATATTTGCTATCGCTGCAGAATGACTGAAATGCCGCACATGATCAAGCACAGGCGCGCCGACGCTGTCGCGGCGCGTGTAAAACTGTGCCAAAATACATAAAACACCATCGCGCACGACGTGACATTCGAGATGTCGACGAGCGACGCCGGTGGACGTCGAAAGCGCGCGATAGAGGGACTCGTCCCTGGTCATAACTCGTCAATCAATTTCTCGTACTGAACACCCGGAAGTACTCTAATTAAGGTGGTGTCCCGGACTGATGACACAGTATGTGATTATGACACCCGGGAGTGGAGATCTTGGTGGCGTTGTGTGTCGTGTACTGTTGATCATGGGGTTACATGGCTCACAGTATGTGATTACGACACCCGGGAGTGGAGATCCCGCGATTTGGTCGACCGCGATCTGGATCGCCTCGCTGCGGCGGTCGCGCGATGCGTACGCGCGCGTGATGCGGCACGTGATACGGCTAGGGAGATGCGATAGATGTGTGTTATTTTTAGTAGTGTTATTATTATACGTATTGGTAGCGGTGGTGATGTGAAGATATGGCGCGTACGATGACGGGATTTACGCGACGAGGTTCTCGTGCGCGTACATGCCAAAGAGAAACGCCCCGAGCCACGCGGCAATTTCAATAGATGGGTTCACCACGGCGCTCACGATGGCTGGGCCGGGGCAGACGCCAGCCAAACCCCAACCGGTGCCGAAGAGAATGCCGCCCAAGAGTAAGTTTTGGTCGACTTTGGAGTTTTTGGGAAAGTCGAATTCGTTGTACGCGCACTTTGGGCGGTGCACGCCGGTGTGCGCCTTGATGTAACGAATGCCCGGTGCGGTAAGCGCCATGGCACCGCCCATGACGAACATCAAAGACGGGTCGAATGAGCTTTCGGTGACGGATAAGAACCCGCTGACCTTGGCCGGGGACATCATTCCGGAAATCACCAACCCGACGCCGAAGACGAAACCCGCGAGGCTGTCCACGAGCACGTCGATGGTATGCTTTTTCGATTGCGGCGGGTGCGCAACTGATCCCTTACCGTCTGAACCGGCTTTGCGCAAATGATGGTCGATGTAATACGACGTTGCCGCGAACGCCGCGACGCTCGCGACGGCAATCTTCATCCAAAGCGCCGCGCTCTCGTCGCTCGGCGTCGACGCCCCGCGCGCCAACACGTTGATCCCAGAATTCACCCCGAGCGCCTCATTCGTGCGACCAAACGTCGCAGAGCACGCACCAGCCATCATAAACGTCACGGTATACACCATCGAACGCACGCTCAATCGTGAATTCCCTACGATCCCGTGTCCGCTCGTGCACCCGCGGCCCATCGCCGCGCCGAATCCAACCAACGCCCCCGCGCATGCCGCGCGCCCAGCGCCAACCATTGCTCGCGACATCGTCTCGTCGTACACACCGACATCCCGCGCGAGCGCGCCCGCGGCGATGAGCCCGCCCACGAACGCCAGTCGCCACGGCTCGAGCGAGCCGCGCACTAAACCTTTGAAGGCACCGCTCACGCCGAGCACGCGACCGCTCAGCGCGAGTTTCCCCACCGTAGCCACGCCCAGGAGCGCACCGCCCGCGAGCGCGGTGTACGGCGTGAAAGATAGCGTGTACGACATGCGTTCTGCGTGCGTGCGAGCGCGTGCGCGCGACGTCGGCGGCGGCGAATGAGGGGAATCGCCGCGAATGCACCGAGAATTCTTGGGCCGAACCCTATAATTTTTTCGACACCTCTATAGTCTTATATTCCGCACAATGCGCAAGAGCTCCGTTTTGTGTGAATTTATCGGGGCGTGTGCCGTTGACGCCCATCTCTCTCGCGTGCGCGCTCGCGCGAGTGCGCGACGCCCGTGCGCCGCGGATCGACGCCTTCGTCGCGCGCGAACGCACGCCCACTTTATACCGCGCTCGCACTCGCGCCGTCGTCGCGAGCGCGGGTGCGCGACGCGTCGTCACGCGCCATGGCGAACGCGGGCGAGTTGCTCGCGCGCGCGGATGCGTTGCTTAAAAAGTACGTCGGCGCCGCGCGTCTCGATGCGATGCGATGCGACGGGACGCGCGATTGAGACGATCGTGATCGCTGTGCGTGCGCGCAGACGCGCGAGGCGATTGGCGATTGGCGTCGTCGTCGTCGCGCGCGCGGGTGTCGGTGGTGTTCGCGGCGATGGGAGACTGACGCCAGCTCGCGGCTGCGATGCGATTCGCGATAGGTACGATGCGTATTTGCCCAAGACGACGCAGCGCGTGGAGGCTGAATTAAAAGTATCGAATCTTCAAGGAACGGAGGCGTTTACGGCGATGATGACGAATGCGGAGACGATATTGTCGGAATTGTTGGAGAAGGCGCGCGCGGTCAAGGCGGAGAAGAATCGAGCGGCGGTGGCGACGCTCAACGCCGAAGTGCGGCGAGGGAAGAATTACTTGCGCGGAGAAGTGCCCAAGTTGAGGAAGATTGCCAAGACAAAGGCGAGTGGGGTGACGGATGACGATGTGAGGGCGATGCTTGAGATTGTGGATGAGTTGGAGACGCGCGTGGAGAGCGTGTCGGATGGCGTCACGCGCGCGTTGCCGCCTCAAAGGAAACCAAACCCGAGTGGTGGCTACGGTGGACCTTCGGTGGCTGTGAACATTGACCCGAACGTGCAACCGGGGTCGTCATCGAACCCGTTCGTGAACATGGAACACAGCGAGACGAGTAAGGCGTTTAGAATGGAATTTGAAGAACGCAAGAAGAAACAAGACGCGGGCCTCGACGCGATTTCTCGCGGTTTAGGCGTATTGAAAGACATTGGCGGGGAGATGACGGAGGAGATGCGTCGACAAGAACCTATAACAGATGCCATCGAAGAGAAATTAGACTCGGCGAATAGGGACATCCGCACGGCGAATGCGAAACTGAAGCACGCGGTGACGAAGATGCGCTCGACGCGTAAATTTTGCGTGGACATTATTCTCATATGCGTCGTGCTCGGAATCGCGTTGACTATGTACAAGACTTTGGCGTAGCCGATGATAATTTTAATACAATTTTTAGTGCTAGTAGATTACTTCCATCGCCAATGCGCGACGAGATCAAACATTTCTTCCCGCTTGGCGAGGCTTTGCAAAGTGAGCGAATGTCCGGCGGTGGGGAATATTCTAACCTCGGCCTTACCTCCGGCGCTCACGGCGAGCTTAGCTTTATCGCGTGCTTCGTCGGGGATTACCACTGTGTCGCGTGCGCCCAAGAGCACTAAAATGGGCACCTCAAAACTCAAATTAACGAGCGCGTTTGCCCTGTCGTTGGCGCCGACGACGTCATAAATTCCGCACGCCGTTCGCAACGTCACACCCTTCTTCCAACTCAAATTATCCGCATCACACTGCGCCTGCGCGTCGGGATCAATATCTGGACCGGTTTCATCATCTGTGATCACATCAGTCGGCCTCGAGCTCACCTCGAGGCGCGGAATGAAGCGCGCCAGCAACGACAACGCGCTGACGGCGACGCTCGGTAGCGACATTTTCATCTTCATCAGCGGGTTAATCAACACCACGCGTTCGATTTTCCACCGCCCCTCTCGTCGCAGCACTTCTGCGACATACAATGCAAGCGCACCGCCGAGTGAACTCCCACATATAGATACTGCCGCGGCGGTGTCCTCGCCGCCGACCGCGTCCAGCGTCGCCCGGGCGCGCTTGACAACCTCCTCTTTCCCCGTATACACCCCTCGCGCGTCCGCCCCCGACGCATCCACGCACGTGCCATGCCCAGGTAAATCAAACGTCACCGCACGCGCGCCTCGTTTCGCCAGCGCCACGGTCAACGCGCGCACGTTCGGGTTGCCCACGTGCGAGTTCAAGCCATGAATCACCAACACCGTCGGCGCTTTCGCGCTCGCATCGCGCGCGCGCACAACCTCCGTGCCGAACGCCAAATCGAGCGCGCGTATTTCGACGCTGGCATCGGTCAACTCCAGCGCCGGCATCGCGCTCGGCGTCGCGCGCTCGCGAATGCCGCGCGCGCGACGCACCGTGTGCACGGCAGTCCACGACGCGCGAGCTCACGCCGCCATGATCGTCATCCACGACGACAGCTCGGAGGACGACGAGCACAAGCTGCCGGTATTGTTTAATCGCGTGAGATCGTCGTCAAAGGTGCGCGAGAGACTCGCGAGGCGACGCGCACGAGTTGACGAATGAATGTGTTTTTGAATGCGTAGCAACAGCTCGAGAGCCCAAAACAGGTGAAAGTGGTGACGCTCCCGCGCGATGCGGGCGAGGACGCGCCCGAGCCGGCGTGGATGGCGAAGTTTAAGTCGCCTGATGCGGGGATTAGTGCGGCGCTCGCGTCGTCGTCGTCGTCGAGCGATGCTGATGAAGACAAGGATGAGGAGCTCACGGCGCCGACCATTGACGATGGGAAGGAGAATAACGAACGTCGCGTGCGTGCATCAATCGGTGATGCTGGGACGAGTGGGATTAAAGAAACGAAACCGGCATCATCGCCGTTGCGTAAGCCGGCGAGTGCTGGGGCGGTGGTGGCGCCGAAAGCGCCGATAGAAGGGTCGTCGACATCCATCGAGCTCGTGGTTCCGGCGACGTCGCAAGGGAAATCCAAAGTTTTATTCGAAATCGAAGGCTCGGGAGAGGCGATTGATTTAGATGGAGATACTGGTGCCGTCGGGCGTTGGCTCGCTGAAGGTTCGCGGTCGTTAAAGGTGGATATGAAGGGGGTGATGTACAACGCGCGCGTGGTGCCGTGCGCGGGCACCGTCGTCATCGTCTCTGTCGGCTCGGATGTCGCAAAAGTCGAGAGCATCCATCGCGAATACGTCCAACTTCGCGAGGATCCGAACGCAATGGGTGGTATGGAAAACTTTGGCGTCGGTTCTTTATTCGATGCAGATATACGCGATGAATCTGGGGACGTAGACGCCGCGCCCGAAGCGTCCAACAAGCGCAAACGCGGCGCTGACTCCACCGCCGCCAAGCCCCGTAAACCCGCCGCAAAGCGCAAGCCCGCGGCGAAAAAGTCCAAAGCAAAACCCCGTACGCGTAAATGATGTCATTAGCGCGTCGTACTGCGGCGCACTGCGTTGTAATTTGATTCGATTATTCGCGTTCGCTATTCGCTTATGATGACTTGTCTTTTGGCTCCTCCTCTGCACAATCTGCACACTTCGACGCCCCGTCACGTGTCGCGCGCGTAAGATCGCATACACTGCACGCACGCATACACGCGCGCGAGCACACATCGCTTTTGGTGCGCTCTGACGAGCGTGAACCCCATACGCGCGAGGAATACGGACGATCAGCCATGCCCACCGGCGATGCGCGACGCGTCTTCAAGCTCTCCCTCGACGCCGATGACGCTCGCAAGCAGCGCTACGTGATCGAGACGCGCGTGGCAGGTGGTGGACGTCTCGGTGTGTTTCTCATAGGGCTCAAGAGCCCCGATCGGGTGATGGTGAGCGCGTCTTCGTCTCGCGCGACGTTGTCGAGCGAAGAGTTCGTCGTGAGCGATCAACATATTGAGCGAGAACTCGTCGAAGCGCGCGCGATTCGCGTCGTGCGCGTCGATCAGGGTGAGGCTGTGTACGTTATCGATGATGGTAGCGAACGGTCCGGTGCGGCTGCGGCGGTGGTTGGAGGCGTAAACGCGTCTGCGGCAAGCACGGCTCTGGCGAAAAACGACGACGTCATCATCGGGATGTTGAGTGGCATCATGAAGGGTGCGAGTCCGCGAATCACGCACGTAGATAGACCTGCGCTTGGTGAAGATGCGTCCGGCGCGCGAGCGTCGCCGGCGACGAGCGCTGGGCGGACGACGATGCTCACTCCGCGTACCGCGCGAGGCGGTCAGACGGCTGCGGCGGCGGCTTCGAGGACGAGTGCGAGCGCTCAATCGTCCATTGCGGCGTCACCGAGCGGTGAATATAGCTCACCATCCGCATTTTATTCGTCTACATTCTCGAGCGGGATAGATACGACATCAACGCAAGGAGGTGTGGATGACTACATTGAAAACATGATGAGTGACTTTGCAGGGCTCTTGACGGAGAACGGCGTGCAAAGTCGTAACCCTGGCTCGACTTCGGGGTTACCTCCCGGCTTTACAGGTGCAGGATCGATGGCGACGGAATCTCGCCTAGGGTCGGCGTATGCGCAGCGCAGCGCTTTCGGGGCTTTAGCAGAACTAGAACAAGCACCGCCGTTGATGGGTGGCCATCGCGAGCTGAGTCCTTTCTTTGCGTCATCGGATGCAGCGTCTGGCGCGTTCGAAGGCGCGTTGGAATCTGGTGTGGATGTCGCGCCGATCGAAGACACGTCGCTTTTGCGCGCGGGCATGGATGAAGTGGACATGACGGAGCTTGCGAGTGAGGATTTGGGATTTGGAGCCACTCCCGGAGAGTTGAAGGACATGTTAAACCGCACGGCGTTGATCGACTCCATCGAGAGTGATTTGATAGATTACGATGAAACCTCAGTACTCAGTGCGATTGGAACGTCTCGAGAACGTCGTCGTGAGAAGCGTCACAACAGCCGCGTGGCTGCTGGCACGGACAAACCTGCTGAATATTACGAAGCGGGTGCGATTGCTAGTCGAGCGGCGGCGGCAACTGAGAAGAGTAACGAAATTTGCGATGATTTCAACCTTCGCGGCAACAGCTTCGAGTGTTATGGGAATTGCGGGCGCGTTCATGCGTGTAAGGTGTGCGAATCACCGCAGCACCCATTCGGGAGATGCCCACAGCTCGCGGCGAACATCAACAAGCGCGTGGCGTCCACCGTGAATAATGTCTGCGTAGACTACTATTTGAATTCCGTAGACGACACCGGTGGTGCGCTTCGAACTGGTTGGGATCAAGACAACCACACGTGGAATTTGTGTCCTCGGGGTAAGTCATGCACACTTCCTCACGTGTGCGGTTCGTGCGGTAAAGAGGGCACCAATGCACACTTGGCGTCGTGTCGCCTCTCTGCCGTCTTTTCACAACCCAAAATCGATATTTGCCGAAAGTACTATTTGCATTCGCTCGGCGATTATTTCAAAATGGAAGGCGACGGTGCGCAAAAGTTTAAACTCGGTAACACCGGCGGGTGGAACTTGTGCTCAAAAGGCGATCGATGCCACTCTCGACACATTTGCGGGCACTGCGGTTCTGAAGGCCGCGGCAAGCACACACCAGAGTGCAAACTGTATCCGCTATGCGGCGTCGTGCATCCCGCAGATAAACAACCTTGCTTTCTGTATTACATGAAGTCTTTAGTTGGCATCCGCGAATTCGAAAAAGGTTTGCTCAGCGGCAGCGCCAAGAGCTTTTGCTCGCAAAAGAAGGGAGAATGCACCGGGCATCACGTGTGCGGTTCGTGCGGGAATGACGGCGTATCACCGTACCATTCGAATGGCCATGCGTCGACGTGTCGCATGCGCACCATTGCAAATGAGGTTGACCCGACTTTGGACCCACGAACGAAACAATTGCTTAAAGATTATCAAGAAGAGCTTCAGCGCTTGCGCGAGGAAAAGAACGCGTTGAAGGAGGCAAAAAACCAGTCGACGAGCACCGAGGAGCTCGAGCGCGCCGCGTCCGCTGAAGAAGTGGCGCCGCGTATAAAATTTTCGCCATCCGAAATGCGAGATATTAAAAACATTCTCGTCCATACCGGGCTTTTGATTACTCCAGCTGCAATTGCGACAGATGAAGACGCGCCTGTACAAGGATCGCGTGCCGATAAACACGCGCACGAACCATTCAAGTACTCGAAAGCTGAATTAATGGAACTCATGCGTCAAATGAAGGAGGGCGGCGCGTTCGATACTCCCGCTGGTGTGTCCAAGAGCGACGACAAACAAGAAAAACAAGCTTCGAACGAATTGGATCCCGATGAAGTCGTCAAAGTTGACTCCAAGACTGCTCGCGTGCTCAAATCGGAAATCGTCGCGTGCTTACGGGGTATCGAAGACGTCGTCGAGCTCACGCTTGAAGATGCGATCGCCAGTGCGAACAAATCAATCAAGCGTTCGGAGAATCCGAGTGAGCGCCTCAAGGACATTCGCGAAAAGCTTCGACCGTTATCAAATAAATAGTCCCGTTGAAAGTTGAAAGTTAGCGGTAATACATTTCCGGACATCCAAACACCCGAAAACAAGAATGTATTTCTTTACAATACTTGTACAATTGAACAAGACTAGGAAGTAAGAAGTCCACTACGCCGCCGTCGTTGAGAAGGCTTGTTTTATCAGCGTTTTCTGCTTCTCAGTCAGGTGCTTTGGAAATGTGACTTTCTGAATCTTGACGATGACATCGCCGCGAGCGCCTGTACGAGAATTGATCATGCCCTTATTTCGAACGACGCGACTCGAACCAGCTTCTGTGCAGTCGTCGAATGCGACTTCCAGCTCGACGCCATCGATGCCAGGAATTTTCGCTTTGAAACCGACGAGCGCGCTTCGTACGCTAATCGAAGGCACTTCGAAAATCAAATTGTCCTTTTCACGCTTAAACCATCGGTGTTTCGCTTCTTTAATGACCACAACGAGATCAGCTGCGTTCTCTGGCCCTTGACCGGCCACTTCATGCCCAAGCTTCTGATACGTCAGCCTCGTACCATCCTTCCAGCCTCGAGCGACGTCCACGGTGATGTTTTCATCCTTTTCCGTCATCCCATTCGGCCCGTTCACTTGTCGCTTAATCGTGAACCTTTTTTGCGTGCCCGTGTACAGTTCCTCTAGCGTGCACTCGAGATTCACCACGCACTCGCCTCTCGATCGCTTACGAGGCGTGTGTCCCCAATCCATGTCCTCCGCGCCTCCGCCGCCCGCGCCAAACGCCGCGCCGCGCGCGCCGCCACCCATATCGCCGAAAATTCCACTCATACCACCACCCATGCCACCGAAAAACGATTTAAACATGCGCTCGGCGTCTTCATTTGAAAATTCATGCGTCGTAAACCCTCCACCGGCGCCAGGAAACCCACCACCGGCGCTCGCGAATCCCGGTCCCGCGCCCGGCCCCGGTCCCGCGCTCGCGCGCGCCTCGGGCGGCACAAATCCCTGCTTCAACCCTTCTTCTCCGTATCGATCATAGATAGCGCGCTTATTCGCATCCGACAAACAATCATACGCCTCTGCGACGCGCTTAAAATCCTCCTGGTTGCCTCCTTTACGGTCGGGGTGCGTCTTCATCGCCATCTTCTTGTACGCCTTTTTCAACGCATCGTCATCGCAATCGCGCGCCACGCCGAGTCGCGCGTAGAAATCCTTCGGCACTGTCATCGCGCGCGCGGTGGTCGTGTGTTACCCGTGCGCGCTGTCGTTCCGTGTGATGCGTCGCGTAATGCGGGAGCGGCGTCGCGCGGCGTGCGAAGCGATGACGACGTTTTTTTCGCGGCACCCGAGGGTGCCTTCTTCTTGAAGGTTCTAGAAGGTTCACTTGAGTATTACACGCGGGTTATGAGAGCATTTGAGCGCGACACGACGACGCTAATCATCCGTGGCGTGCTCGAGCGCGGTTTTACCATCGACGAGTTGGACTTGTAAGAAGCGCACGCCGTCGAGTTCGATCCAGACGGAGTTTGCGAGCCTGTCGCGTCGGGCGCGCGGGATGCCGCGTTCGAGACTGAGCATGATTCGCGCGCGCTCGAGTTGCCATTTCGCGACGGCGTTTTCGCTGACTTTGGCGTAAGTGTCACCCATCATGGCGACGAGGAGGTTGAGGAGGACGATGGCGCCGAGAATGGTGAATGAGGCGAGGAGGATGATCATGAGCACTTTTCCTCTAGGGGCGTTTTCGACGACGTCGCCCTCAAAACCTCCGCCGGTGAGCCATTCAAAGCATGTTAAGAGTTGATCGCCAAACATCGCCACCGAACGGTCTGATACTGGTTGGAGTACAACGAAGATTGCGGTGGAAAATGCGACGACGAACAAGCCAAGGATCAATCCAAATGGCGACACGTCGTCGATGATGATTTCGTACACCATGATGACAAAGTGCCCGGTACTCTTGAAGCCCATGAAGAGCCAAATAAAGTAAAACCATGCGCTTAAGAAAGCAAACGCCAAGAAAGAATCCGCCGCGAGCTCGTTTTCGATAAATGTACGAGACGCGACGGACGCGAGATAGGTACAACAAAATATCACGCTCACGACACTTTGACCGCTCGCGTCGGCGCGATGCGTATACTCGTACATCAATTGTGCAATAACGACGGTTAGAATCCCCGTCTTTGCAGTGTGTGAAACCGTAGAGGATAATCCAAACTGTTCCACAGAGTCGGCGAGCGATGTCACGTGCACTGCCGTCATGGTGATCAAAAACAATAAAATTTGCACAATGCGCGTGTAAAACAACTTTCCAATATACACATCCCACTTGCGTTGAAGCAACTCTTGAATCAAAGGCAAGCACAGTAAATTTATATGACCACGCTCAACGATATGCTCGAGAGCGCTGCGCCCTTCGCGCTGCTTGGTATCGATATCCAACAAGGGCATGCGTTGGCACGTCACCGGGCCGTAACTCCACTCGGTGATGCACAAGCGTCCAAGTTGAAAGTTAAACATATCTTCGTAGCCGCTTCTCGCGGCAAATAACATAGGACTCAACCCATCAGCGTTGACGATGTTTTCTAAAGAAATCTCCTCCCTGGCGTCTTCCTTCTTGACGGCGCGTTTTTGCCATCGCTCGCAGACCAATACAAACATCTCTGGTTGGTTGTGAATCACTGCCAAGTGTAAACATGTGTTGCCGTGCGAATCGCGTGCCGTCGCATCGGCGCCGCATTCAAGTAAAATCTCCACTAAATCACCTTGACCCGTACTCACCGCAAAACTTAACGCGTACTCGCCGTAATAACATGGCTGACCTCGCGTAAAAAAACGACCCGTCGCTCGAGCCGCGAGCAACCCAGGCGTGTCCGGCGTCGCCTTCAACAACAATTCCACCAAAGCTCGATTCTTGTTCACGATGGCAATGTGCAAACAACTCTCACCAAAATATTCATCCCCGACGTAGACGTCGTTCACGGTATCGGGCCATCGCTCGCCAATCATTTTCGCGCTTCGTAATTGCGCTGAGTCGCCGATATTCAACCCGCCTCCGTAAAGCAACATCAAATGCAGCGGCGTCTCTCCCACGGGTCCGCGCTCGCGCAAGCACTTCCCATCACTCTCAATTGTCAACGCGCGCACCGCGCTCTCATCACCTCGCTTCAAAGCGCTCCAAATTCCACCCGCGGTGTTCGCGTGCGTGGTTTGCAATTCAACGTCCCGGTTCCCCGCACCTATGCGTTGCGACGCCTCTTCTGCGCGCTCTAACGCACGCGACAGCGCGGACGCAACCACAGCGGCGACAATTGCCGACATAGCTTCGAAAAAGCACGTCGAGTTGGCGAGCACGAGGGCTTTTATAGTTTTTAACGCGCGCGCGGCGTCGAGGTTGGTTGTCCCCAACCACGGTTTTGCCGCCGCCGTTTTGGACGCCTTCGCCACCTTACCCACGACTTTGCGCGCGAGTATAGACTTGAACGAGAACGATCCCGAGGCGTAGGCGTGCTCAAGGCGCGCGAGCGCGCGAGCGGCGCAGATGAGCGCGCATAATGCGCTCACAGTGTACAATGCAAAGATTCTGCGCACGCGAGCTCGAGCGGCTTTACGCGCGAGACGCCTCGCGTCGCGCACTTTTGCCGCGTTGATGGCGTCGTGCGATTGTGCCAACGCGTCCGGGGCGTCGGCGAGCATGGTTCGAACGACGACGCGGGGCGTTGTGACGTCAAGCGCGAAGGGCGGCGTCTGTTGAAACGCGTGCGAGAGACCGAGAGTGGTGTTTTGTACAATGTCGCTCACTATATATACATCGACTAGAGCAGGATGCGATACTTTTCTTCTCTCGGGACGTCGCAGATGGACACCACGCCTGAGGCGTTGATTGACGCATACGTCCACGGATCGACGGCGCTCCAGGCGCACGAGTGCACCGAAATCGAGCGTTCGTTTGATCTTTTGGTCACCAGACGCACCGCCGAGCGTGACGCACTCGATCGGTCGCGTTGTTGTGGTGATTTCGTGTCGTCGTTCCATAATCGAACGCCGCCGTCTGAGCTAGCGGTTAAGAAAAGGGCATCGTAGACGGGATTGTACGCGCACCGCCAAATCCAGTGGTCGTGTCCCGGAATAATTTTCATCGCCTGCGCGTGCGCGCGCGTGTCCCAAATTTTCACCAACCCATCGTCACCGCACGTCATGATTTCATGCGCGACGTTTGGATTATATTTCACGTCGCGCGTTTGCGGCGCGTGAGCCTTTACGATGGTTTGCGCTCGCTCGCCCGAGCGAACGTCAAACATTGCAACGTCGGCGTCAATGCCGCACGCAAACACTTCCGAATCATTCGGGTCCCAGCTCCCACTCGCAACACCATCCTGTATGGTATTCATCCCACCAATCGTCATTGACCGCGAACTATCGCGACGGGTTACCATCGACGTCGTCGCGCGATAGCCCGTCTCCGTCCGCGTCCACGCCCGCGCTTTAAACTCATCCACCGTCATCAGCGTCCCTCGACTCGCATGAAATCGCGCACATTTCACCGTCTCAAACGCTTTCGCGTCGTCGTCGTCCGCGCCACTCGCACCGTGGTTGTCGTCTCGCACGCGTAAGACATCAAACGTCCCAGTTCCGGTTCCGCTCGCCTCCTCGCTCGCCGCGCGCGCGACTCCACACCCACGCCGTCGCGTCGTTTCGCACCCCACGTCCTCGTACACGATCGCGAAAAGCGCGTCGCCATTGTCGCCATCGATGCCGTCGATGTCGAACGCCGCCGCAGCGTCAGGGAGCGTGAAAAGCGTGTGAGTTCGCGCGCGTTTGGTGTCTGGGATGTAATCGATCGCCACGACGACGTTTGCGCGCGTTAACGCGTTCGTGACAGCGACGAAACGCGAGCGCACGTCGGCGTCGAGCGCGCACGGATGCGCGATGAGCGCGCGCGCTGGGGCGTCGAGAGCGACGTCCACCGATGCGGACATTGCACGAGGAGGGACGCGCGCCGG
>Ga0181552_10002450_pt1 | contig 13532 bp, 20 predicted proteins | sample 011ome_18_FD_130583 | JGI IMG/M metagenome (GOLD analysis project Ga0181552, IMG submission 130583) | Coastal salt marsh microbial communities from the Groves Creek Marsh, Skidaway Island, Georgia - 011501BT metaG (megahit assembly) | ecosystem: Environmental > Aquatic > Marine > Intertidal...
GTTGGTCATACAGACGAATGGCAATACAAAACAAAAGACGAAGAGGAAAATCCTGTTGGCTAAAGATAAAATTAAGATTAAAAGAACAATAGAATATAACGGACCAAACAAAAGAGATTACTTTTTAGTAGATCTGTTTAAAAAATTACAACCTACTGTAGGTTGTGAGGTTGGAGTTCGTAACGGTAGAACAACTTTTAAACTGTTAGAGTCATTTCCAAACTTAAAAATGTTTGCTATTGATTTTGATATCAAACTATTCTATAAAGATTCAGTTATATTAAAGTATGGTCCAAGACTAAAAGCAATACAAGGACATAGTCATGAAGTGCATAATCAAGTAGAAGATGGCAGTTTAGACTTTGTTTTCATTGACGCAAGTCATGACTATAGTAGTGTTAAAGGAGATATAGAATACTACACGCCTAAATTAAAACCAAATGGCTGGTTATGTGGACATGATATGGATTTCCCAGGAGTCAATCAAGCAGTAAATGAACTACTGCCAAACGATCATCATATTGGTCCAAATAACGTTTGGTTTAAATGTTTAGATAATTCTGTGCCAATTCCGTTCAAAGTACTTGACATCTAGCATAAATCTATATATAATATAACTCAAATAACAAAGGAGTTTCACATGAGTGATAAAGTATTCGGTGCTGAAGAAAAAGCAAAACTTATACAAGTAGTAAATGAAGGTGTAAATGTTTTGCAAGAAGTTTCAGACCTACAAGAAGGTTTACGTGATACAGTCAAAGCAGTAGCAGAAGAAATGGACGTAAAACCTAGTCTAATTAATAAAGCAATTAAAATTGCACAAAAAGGCGAATGGCATAAAGCCGTTGATGAATTTGAAGACCTAGAAACCATTATGGTTACTACGGGCAGAGACAAGCAATAGTTGTTTTGCAAAAGATAAAAGATTTTTGGTCTAACTCATATCGTAGTGATAAAACTGCGTTCTATTTTGAACTAGTAAGTTTTATATTTACTGTTGGTGCGAGTTTGACCCTTGCCGTAAATGCAAGAGATCCAAATATGCTTATAGTATATCCAGGATTTTTTGTAGGTAGTGTTACCCAATGTTATGCGGCAGTACGTAGAGGAGCCGCTTGGGTTATGATGTTAACATTCTATTTTAGTTGTGTTAATGTTTTTGGTTACGCAATAGCGGCAGGGTGGTTGTAATATTTAGAGCACAAAAAGAAATATTATGGCATCTTACTTGTACGGAATGTAAATTTTATTTTACATATCCTACAATGGAAGAAAAATACCAAATTGATAGAGGCACTTGGACTTGTCCAAAATGTAAAAAAGAAGGCAGAGCATTTGAAGAAAAAAGTACTTGATTTATTTAGGCATAGAACATATAATAGTAAATAGTGTTGATGAAGGTCAGTCGGCCATAAACGACATAACTGGTTTTTGCCAACCGAAAGTGGCATGTATAGGAGAAAATATTGAGTTACGTAGACGCACTTTGGGATCGTGATAAAGACATTATCAAGGTCGTAGAGAGAAACAAAAAAGGTGAACGAGAGTTTCGTGAATTTCCAGCAAGATATGTTTTCTATTATGGAGACGCAAAAGGAAAACAAAAAAGTACTTTTGGAGACTCTGTAAGTCGTGTTGTATGTAAAAGTTGGAAAGACTTCCTAAAAGAACAAAAAATTAATAAACATCGCGGACTATTTGAAGCAGACATCAATCCTGTATATAGACTGCTTGAAGAAAATTATCTTGGACAAGATGCTCCAAACCTAAACGTTGCATTTTTTGATATTGAAGTTGACTTTGATCCAGAACGTGGATATAGTTCACCTGAAGATCCTTTTACTGCAATTACTGCCATTACAGTTCATTTACAATGGCTTGACAGTCTTATTACACTTGCACTTCCGCCAAAAACACTTACAATGGAACAAGCCAAAGAAGAATGTAAAGAATTTGATAATACATACTTGTTTGAAACAGAAGCAGAAATGCTTGATACTTTTTTAGATCTAATTAAAGATGCAGATATTTTATCAGGTTGGAACAGTGAAGGTTATGATATTCCGTACACTGTTAACAGAATTACAAGAGTACTTTCAAAAGAAGATACAAGACGTTTTTGTTTGTGGGATCAATATCCAAAGAAAAGAACTTATGAAAAGTTTGGAAGAGAGCAAGAAACCTATGACCTAATAGGCAGACAGCATTTAGATAGTTTGGAATTATATCGTAAATACACATATGAAGAAAGACACACTTATCGACTTGATGCCATTGGCGAAATGGAAGTTGGCGAAAAGAAAACTGTGTACGAAGGTACGCTCGATCAACTTTATAACAATGACTTCAGAACGTTCATTGAGTACAACAGACAAGACGTTGCACTCTTGGACAAGTTGGACAAAAAACTAAGGTTTATTGACCTTGCAAATGAACTTGCTCATGCAAATACTGTTTTGCTACCCACTACTATGGGTGCTGTGGCAGTTACAGAACAAGCAATTATCAACGAAGCACATAGACGTGGCTATGTAGTACCTAACAGAGTACACAGAGAACCTGGATCAGCACAGGCGGCTGGTGCCTATGTAGCATATCCTAAAAAAGGACTACATGATTGGATTGCAAGTATGGACTTGAACAGTCTATATCCTAGTGTTATTCGATCATTGAATATGGATCCTGCAACAGTTGTAGGACAACTAAAACAAAATCATACAGAAAATTACTTGTCAGAACAAATGAACTTTAAAAAGAAATCGTTTGCGGCGGCATGGGAAGGAAAGTTTGGTAGTCTTGAATATGACTATGTAATGGAACAACGCAAAGATGTTGAAATTACTATTGACTGGGAAGGTGGCGAAAGTGATACTTTAAGTGCCGCCGAAGTTTACAAACTTATTTTTGACAGCAATCAACCGTGGATGGTTAGTGCAAATGGTACTTTGTTTACTACAGAGTATGAAGGCATTATTCCAGGACTACTTAAACGTTGGTATGCAGAACGTAAAGAAATGCAGGCTAAAAAGATTGCGGCACAAGATGCAGGTAATAAAATTGAAACTGCTTTTTGGGATAAAAGACAACTTGTTAAAAAGATTAACCTAAATAGTTTATATGGAGCAATCCTAAACCCAGGGTGTAGATTCTTTGATCATAGAATTGGGCAAAGTACTACACTCACAGGTCGTGCTATTGCAAAACACATGAGTGCTAAAGTTAATGAAATTATCACAGGTGAGTATGATCATGTAGGTAAGAGTATTATATATGGTGATACTGATTCTGTTTATTTTAGTGCATATACAAGTTTACGTGCTGAAATAGAAAAAGGTGATATACCTTGGAATAAAGAAAGTGTAATTCAACTCTATGATCAAATTTGTGAAGAAGCAAATGTAACGTTTCCAAAATTTATGGGAGATGCTTTTCATTGTCCTAAAAGCAGAGGAGAAGTTATTGCGGCTGGTAGAGAAATTGTTGCTGAAAAAGGTTTATACATTACAAAGAAAAGATATGCGGCATTAATTTATGATAACGAAGGATTTAGAACAGATGTAGATGGCAAGCCAGGCAAAGTAAAAGCAATGGGTCTTGATCTTAAACGTTCTGATACTCCTGTGTTTATGCAAGAGTTTTTAAGTGAAGTATTGTTAGCAGTACTAACAGGTGCCAAAGAAGATCAAGTATTAGAAATGATTACAGATTTTAGAACAAAATTTAAAGCACGACCTGGTTGGGAAAAAGGTTCCCCTAAACGTGCTAACAATGTTACTGATTATCTTGCAAGACTTAAAAAGCACGGTAAAGTAAACATGCCAGGACACGTAAGAGCAAGTATTAATTGGAACTCATTACGTGAAATGCATGGCGACAAATTTAGTATGCAGATTGTAGACGGTATGAAAGTTATTGTTTGCAAACTAAAAAATAATCCTATGGGATATACTTCGGTTGCATACCCAACGGATGAACTTAGACTTCCAAAATGGTTCCAAGAACTTCCATTTGAAGATGACGAAATGGAATCAGCAATTATCGATAAAAAGTTAGATAATTTGATTGGAGTGCTAGATTGGGATATAAAATCAACCGAACAGAAGAATACATTCAATAATTTATTTGACTTTGAATGATTTTCTAAATATAATAGTATAAGGAACGGAGAAAACTATGAAAGACATTTTACAAGATATTGTTGCACATACACATGCACTTGGCTTTCTTAACATTGTTAAGGTCAACGGTGATGATGCACAAACAGGTATTGATAGCATGGCAGAGGATCGCTCTGTGATCATGCAGGCAAATACTAAAAACGCCCAGTTAGAAATGAAGGGTACGTTTGGTATGCCTAACCTAAATAAACTAGACATTCATTTGAAGTGTCCAGAATATAAAGATGGTGCAAGTATTGATGTTGTACGTCAAGACAGAAATGGTGAACAGATTCCAACTGGCATTCACTTTAAAAATGCATCAGGAGATTTCAAAAATGATTATCGTTTTATGAACGCAGAAATCATTAATGAAAAACTTAAAACTGTAAAGTTTAAAGGTGCAAGTTGGGACGTAGAAGTTTCGCCAACAATGGCAAGTGTACAAAGATTTAAAATGCAGGCAACTGCAAATGCAGAAGAAACTGTGTTTACTGTAATTACAGATGGTAGTGACATTAAATTTAAGTTTGGTGATGCTAGTACACACGCAGGTGAATTTATTTTTGCAACAGGTACAACTGGCCAACTTAAAAATGAGTGGGCATGGCCTGTACAACAAACACTTGCTATTCTAAGTTTAGATGGCGATAAAGTAATGAAGTTTTCAGATCAAGGTGCTATGCAAATTAATGTAGACAGTGGTTTGGCAACTTATGAATACATTTTACCAGCACAGAGCAAGTAATATGACACCAAAACAACAAGCACAACAACAAGCCGAAGAAGCAATGGATCAATTTATCCTTTGGAGTAAACGTGCCTGTGCTTGGATTGGGATTGGATTACTTGTTGTTGTAGTTGGTTGCAACAATGGCGTTGATGGCACTGGCAGTGGTTACAACGGAGAGCAATATTCCCCAAGGATTAATTAATGAACACAAACTTAACACACGAACAAAAGGATTACGCAATATTTTTGCCAGCAATAAGTGGCTTTTATGCTACATTTATTGGTAAGCAACGTAGAGAAGAATATGTGGAAAAGAATCGTATTCCTTTTCCAAACAATTCAATGGAAAGTCTTAATTGGTTTAATACTAAAGAAGGACTGTTCAAATACCATTGGAGTTTGTATTCAGCAGGACATGCAGAGTTAGATATTAACAAAGATGCTCCTAAAGAAGATATGATTCGTGATAGGGATAGAGAAAACAGTTGGTTACTAGGTGATAGTGGTGGCTTCCAGATAGGTAAAGGTGTGTGGGAAGGTGATTGGAAAGATCCTAATTGCCCTAAAGCAAAAAAGAAACGTGAACAAGTTCTTGCTTGGATGGACGCTTACATGGACTATGGAATGATATTAGATATTCCGGCATGGGTAGCACGTTCGCCAGCAGGTGCAAAAGCAACTGGAATTGACAACTATCAAGATGCCGTAAATGCAACACGTATTAACAATGACTACTTTATGAAGAATAGAAGTGGTGCTTGTAAATTCTTAAACGTATTACAAGGTGAAAATCATACTGACGCAGAAGATTGGTATCAACAAATGAAAGACTATTGTGATCCTAAAAAATATACAGATCATTTTAACGGATGGTCAATGGGTGGTCAGAATATGTGTGATATTCATCTTGTGTTAAAAAGATTAGTAGCACTACGTTTTGATGGTTTACTTGAAAAAGGTAAACATGACTTTATGCACTTCTTAGGTACAAGTAAACTAGAGTGGGCAACTTTACTTACAGATGTACAAAGAGCAGTTCGCAAGTATCACAATGAAAACTTTACTATTACATTTGATTGTGCTAGTCCGTTCCTAGCAACAGCAAATGGTCAAATATATTGTGAATTAGAAACACAAGATAGAAGTAAATGGGTATACAGAATGGTACCTAGCATAGATGATAAAGCACTTGCTACAGATACTACGCCTTTTGGACAAGCATTTGTACGTGAAGGTAAACATAGAAGTTTTAAAGATTCTCCAATCACACAAAACCTACAAGCAAAAGATGTTTGCATTTATGCTCCAGGTGACCTAAATAAGATTGGTAAAGAAGGTAAAACTTCATGGGATAGTTTTTCTTATGCGATCCAAATGGGTCATAATGTATGGAGTCATATTAATGCAGTACAAGAAGCAAACAGACAATACGACAATCAGGTCATTCCAAACATGCTTGTGGAAGAGTCCTTTGACAGGATATTTTTTAGAGATGTTGTTGAGGCAATATTCGCAACAGATAAAAGAGACGAAGCAGAAGCAATAATTGAAGAATTCAGCAGATTTTGGATGTCAATTATTGGTACAAGAGGTGCTACTGGTAAAAAGACAGTTAATGCTAGTACACAATTCAGTAACCTATTTACAGAGGAGTAAACTATATGAATGTAGACAAACTTAAAAATAGACTTGCAAGTTTACAAAAGCAACATGCAGACGCACATGAAAGATGTGAAGTCGCAGAAATAGAAAAGACACAAGACAAATATATTAAAGATTTGAAAAAGAAAAAACTTGACTTAAAAGATGAAATTGTTAAAATAGAAAGACAAATAGAGGAAACTAATGAAGCGTGATTATTCAGATGGTGTTAAAGATGATGTAGTATACTTCACAGGTTATGAAGTAGAAAAAACACCTGCTTATGAAATGGACACACTATTTGTTGTTGGCATAAGGCCATTGGAAGAAGTATTAGAACGTGCAAACAAAGAACACGTAGATCACATTTATTTAGGTGCTAATCAATCATTCTTTGAAGATGATGATTGGGACAAACTTGTATTTGGCTTGTTAGGTGAAGGATATACTGTTACACTTGATTATGATGTAAAACATCATGAATGGGTATTAGAAGCAGGATATAATGAACACAGTAAGTTTATAAGTCAAATAAGTGTTAAACTTCCTAACATCAATCAATTAAACTACAATGCATGTGTTAAGATTGATGACAAGGATTTTAAAGCATCTAATACTGGCGTTTGGATACATCAAGTACATGACTTGCAAGATAGAGACAAGTTTACTGATTGGTCCAAATACGAAAACGATAATTCAATCGAGTAAAAAAATAATTGACAATAGCATAGAAAGAATGTATATTAAATGGACAATGAAAGAGAATCTTATCACAACTATATGTTAAGACGTATGAAAGAAGACAACGAAAAGGCAATTATGGAAAACGCAAAACGAATGATATGGGTAACTTTTAGAAAAGAAGGTATCCACAAGTATCCTGCGGCACTGGAAGATCCAGCACTTGCTACAGGTGATGAATATGATGTTTCATTTTTGGGATATCCCCATAGACACATATTTCATTTTAAAGTTGGTATTACTGTTACACACAACGACAGGGATATTGAGTTTATTCAATTTAAACGATGGCTAGAGAAACTGTATCAGGAGAAGACACTTGAACTAGATTATAAGAGTTGTGAAATGATGGCTGATGATTTGTATGAACAAATTAATGCCAAGTATCCGGGCCGTGAAGTACACATCGACGTAAGTGAAGATGGAGAAAACGGTGCACATATTGAGTATGCAAAATATTAAAGGAGATTACATTGTCTTATTTTGCAAAGCATCCAGAGATTGTTAAAATCTTTGATGACCTCGAGGCCTTCCGTGACTTTTGTCGCTATGAAGGATTTAAGTTTAACGAGAAGTTCCTTTACAGAAAGGACTCAAAAGAGTGGAGAGCATACGAAAATCGTAACAATCCACGGAAAGCAAAACAACGTGTTCAAAAGAACCGCAGTAATAGAAACCGCAAAACAAAGCACTAGAATGCCTTACCAAACTGATGCCCAAGGCAATTCAGTAGAAGGTGGTGCTTTAAATGCAAACTACACGACCGTAGATGCAGTTGCCAAAGTGTGTAATACACTTGGAAGACACGGCTACATTTACGGTCGTGATTTTAATTGGAAAGATCAAGGCTATACAGAAGACCTTGAAGATGCTATACTAATAGAGTATAATGACGAAAAAATTAAAACACTACTAGGATTAAGTTAATGGCTAATATTTGGTTAATAGATTTAGAAAGTGTAGAAACTAGATACACTAAAGAATGGAAAACATATTTTCCTGCGTTACTTACTAAACAAGGACACAATGTGAATATCATTGATGGTCCAACAGATATTCCTAAAGCAAATACTCCAGGTGCGTTTTTAAACTTTGGTGGTACAAATATCTACAAAGCAAGTCAAGTAGAAAAAATTAGTAGAGCATTTACTACAGGTCAAGTTAAAGAAGGTGATCATATTATCTTTACAGATGCATGGCATCCTGGTATTACAAATATAAAATATATGAGTGAACTGCTAGGTGTTAAAGTTATTACACATGCACTTTGGCATGCTGGAAGTTATGATCCACAAGATTTCTTAGGCAGACTAATAGGCAATGCTAGTTGGGTAAGACATGCTGAGAAAAGTTTCTTTCACAGTTATGATCACAATTACTTTGCAACTGACTTCCATGTAAAACTATTCTTTGATGAATTGCTTTTAGATGGACACAACGAGCCTTCTGAAATGTACAACGAAGCATACAATAGACGTTTTGATAATGGTAAAATTGTACGTTGTGGTTGGCCAATGGAATATGAAAAAAGTGAACTTCAGCCATTTATTGGAATGCAAAAAACAAATAAAATTTTGTTTCCACATAGAGTTGCTCCAGAGAAACAACCTGAAATATTTTTAGATCTTAAAGACACACTTACACAGTATGAATTCGAAATTTGTATGGACAAAAACTATACAAAAAAAGAATACTATAACGCACTAGGTGAAGCAAAACTAGTGTTTAGTGCAAATCTACAAGAAACACTTGGTATTAGTTGGTATGAAGGTGCTATTGTTGGAACACTGCCTATGGTTCCAGATCGTTTAAGTTACACTGAAATGGAAAACACAGGCAAGTTTTTATATCCAAGTGAATGGACAGAATCATTTACTGCATATAAAGAACACAAGGATAAGATAGTTGAACGCATAATTGACTACATGGAAAATTATGAAAACTATCTTGTTGACCTAAATAAACTTACAACTCATCTAAATGAAAACTATTTTAGTTGTAAAAATTTACTTGAGAAGTTAAAATAAAGATGGCAATCCACTGCCTAAACATCGGAGAATAAAATGAACGTAAAAGATAAAATTAAACAAAGACTAGTAGATAACAATGTTAGATACTGGGCCAATGATAACATTGCTGATTATATTGAAGAAGGTGAGAAGCAACAACTTATTGATGAAGCAGTTCCTGCTTTTGAAAATATGTTACAACACTTGCTGATTGATACTAAAACAGATCCTAACAGTCAAGATACTGCAAGGCGTATGGCTAAGATGTATATCAATGAAATTATGAGTGGCCGTTATGATAAGATGCCTAATCCAAGTAGTTTTCCTAACTACATTGAAGGCGGTTATGAAGGTATGCTTGTAGTTAGAAGTGAACTTACAAGTTTATGTTCGCATCATCATCAAACAGTAAAGGGTGTAGCATACATTGGTATTATTGCAGGTCCTAAACTATTAGGTTTGAGTAAGTATACAAGAATTGCACAATGGTGTGCAATGCGAGGTACACTACAAGAAGATCTTAATGGTATGATTGCTAACGCAATACAGAAAGAAACAGGTAGTGAACACGTAGGTGTTTATGTTCAAGCAACACATGGTTGTTGTGAGAATAGAGGCATTAGAGCAAAAAGTAGTTTGACACAAACTACAGTATTACGTGGTGCTTTCAAAGATGATCCTGCTACTAAAAAAGAATTTATAGATAACATCAAAATGCAACAACAGTTTGCACACGGATCGTAATCTATAAAAATTCAACACATGGATGTGTTGAAACGGTGCGTGGCACCATAATAAGAAAAGGAGAACATATGTTCACAAAACTTTTAGAAGGTGTCGATAAGGCACTCGTAACAAAACTAGTTATTTTGCACACACTTGTTATTGCGGTGTCAAACTATCTAGTTACAATTAGATTTGATCTATTTCCAGGAGCAGAATTGCCCTTGTTTGGATCATTTCCATTAGCGGCGGCGGCATTTACTTTTCCAATCGTTGTCGTAGCAACTGACCTTACAGTACGTATGGTTGGTAAAGAAGCAGGTAGAGCCGTTGTAGCAATGGCAATTATTCCTGCTATCGTAGCATCAGTACTTGTACTGTTGGCATTAGATGATCCACATGCATACAGAGTTGGTTTTGCAAGTGGTACTGCTTATGCTATTGGTACAATGCTTGACGTTTATGTATTCCAAGCAATAAGAGAACGTTCAAGTGCATGGTGGGCGGCTCCAGCAATTTCAACTATTGCGGCCAACATCATTGACACATATTCATTCTTTTATGTGGCGTTTGCAGGCTCGTTAGATGCTGAAGGCAACCTATCATGGATTGGTGCTAACTGGCACGTAGTTGCACAAAACAATACACTTACAAAAATTGTAGTTGGATTGATTGTGTTCCTTCCTGCATATGGTGTTCTTTTAAAATACTTAAAGGGCAGTCTTTCAGACAAGAAGTAGGCTAACATCAATTACAGTGGGGGCTTCGGTCCCCACTTACTTTTTAAAGGATCCAAAATGAATGACGAAGATAAAACTTCACAAAATACCTATACAGTTTCAATCGGCGGCGACACTCAATCAATGACATATACATTTGACGACTATAGTGGTAGTTCAATTAGTACTATAGATGCAACTTCAATTACGTTGGACAGTGGACTTTGGGATAACGATTCAAATTGGGAAAGTATTGATATGGATTTATTGGAGAAATATCCGACTGCAAAAAGTCTTTACAATGAGTTTAAAATAGTGTATAATATGTGTAAAGCAAATGAAGAATTAGAAGAGTAGGACAAAAAAATGTTGAGTAAACTAATGGACAAACTGGGTCGACGCAGAGTGATCTTTGATCGTTCTGGAAAGATACCATATCTAATCCGTTATTACTTGTTCTTAAAAGAACGTAAGAGTTTTCCTTTTAATATTACATTGCACAAGGTTTTAGAAAGTGACGAACCTGTACTACATGATCATCCATGGAGTTGGGGTGCTATTATTTTAAAAGGTGGATATTGGGAACACATTCCTGTACATTCGCAAGAAGGAAAAGTTGTTGGTTCTACTGCAAGATGGAGAGGACCAGGACATATTAGATTTAGAAAGGCAAGTGATCTGCATTGGTTAGAACTTGCAAAAGACGAAGAAGGAAATAACATACCTTGTACAAGTATTTTCTTTATGGGAAGAAAACAAAAAGAATGGGGTTTTGTTAGATGGGTTAAACATGTGGGTTATAGATGGATTCACAATGAAGAATATTTAAAAGGAGCAGATGGTGGAAACAATTGAACAATTAAAAGAGTCAACAGTAGCAAAACTAAAAGAAGGTAGTGTTATTGTTACATTTAACAAACTTAACGGTGACAAGAGAGTAATGACTTGTACACTTAAAGAAGGAGTTATACCTCCTGCAACAAAAGAAGATACTGCTAGTCAGAAAAAGGTACGTGCAATTAGTGAAGAAACACAAGTTGTATGGGACACTAATGCAAATGGCTGGCGTAGTTTTAGATGGGAAAATGTTATAGAAGTTAATGATGCATAAATTATTTGCCATTGCAGTTTTATTTTTTTGCACAGGTTGTTCTACAACTGTAGCAGTATTAGATGTAACTGCATCTACGGCAATTTATGCAGGTAAAACAGTAGTCAATACAGTAGACGCTATTACTCCTGATATTGTAAACAAGGATTAAAGATGATTAAGAAACATTATTATAGTTGGACAGATGTAGAAGCAATGTGTACAAGCATTGTAAATCAAATGTATAAGGACAATTGGCGTCCTGATTATATTGTAGGTATTACACGAGGTGGCAATGTACCTGCAACTATTATTTCAAACATGACTGGCATTCGTTGCGAAGCAATCAAAGTAAGTCTACGTGATGATAATAGTGAAAGTGAAAGCAATGCATGGATGGCAAGTGATGCATATGGCTATGATGAAGAAACAGAATATGCTCCTGAAATGGGACAATTTAAAAATAACCCAGAAGGTGCAAAGATATTAATTGTAGATGATATCAACGACACAGGTGCTACATTTAATTGGATTAAAGAGGACTGGAAGAAAAGTTGTTTACCTCAATCCCCTATATGGGATCAAGTGTGGGGTGAAAATGTTCGGTTCGCAGTATTAACAGAAAACTTAGGAAGTAACTTTGATCAAGTATCATATAGTTGCCATGAAGTTAACAAAACAGAAGAGGATGTATGGTTAGTATATCCCTGGGAGAACGTAGGCACTTATGGCTAAAAAAGAAATACAACAGCCACAAAACATAGAATCAAATGGTATATATGTTTTAATGGATTCAATAACTCACGCATCATGTCGTGACGCAATTAAGTGGATAATGAATCACAACCTTAGTGATAATCCATTACCACAATTAACACTAATTATTAATTCACCAGGCGGAGATGTACATGCCGCATTTGCATTAATAGACACAATGAAAGCAAGTAGTATTCCTATTAAAACAGTAGGATTAGGCTTAATTGCAAGTTGTGGCTTTTTAATCTTTATAGCAGGTGAAAAAGGTAAACGTATTCTTACACCTAATACTGCAATACTATCACATCAGTATAGTTGGGGCAGTAAAGGCAAAGAACATGAATTGTATGCTCGTGTGAAAGAATTTGAATTAAGCACTGAACGTATGATAAAGCACTATAAAAAATGTTTAGGAATGGCTGAAACTAAAATTAAAGAAATTTTACTTCCGCCACAAGATGTTTGGTTAAGTGCTGAAGAAGCCAAAAAAATGAAAATCTGTGATAAAATTGAGGAGTTATACTAATGAACAGTAAATTAGACGGACCACTTGTAAGTGCGTTTGAAAGCAATGTAGAAGGTGTAGTTAAACAAGAATTAATTACCTACAGAGTTAAAGACAATATGTTACGTAAAGAAACTGTAACACGAAAATTTAATCATGATCAAACTGATTGGCATGATACGAGTAGCGTTGAACCACTGATCCATTTGGAGGAATAGTTCGATGGCAAGTCTCCAAGAAAAAGAAAATCTTGTAGAACAGATAAAAGGTCCACGATACTATAGAATCACTCTGTCTGGTTATGGCGGCGAAGCAGAATATATTTCCCTTACTAAACAACAACATCACTTCTGGGATAAACTTATTAAAGAACACGGTGATAGTGATGCAGTAGAGTATTGTGTTAACAGTGAAGAAGATGAGTATGAATTTGAAAACATTGATAGCATACCTCCTGA
>Ga0181552_10002453_pt1 | contig 13520 bp, 10 predicted proteins | sample 011ome_18_FD_130583 | JGI IMG/M metagenome (GOLD analysis project Ga0181552, IMG submission 130583) | Coastal salt marsh microbial communities from the Groves Creek Marsh, Skidaway Island, Georgia - 011501BT metaG (megahit assembly) | ecosystem: Environmental > Aquatic > Marine > Intertidal...
GCAGGTTCGCAGATAACTATCGGTGACAATCGTACCATTGGCGCGCAGAGGAATACCCAAAGCCTCAAGGCCGAGACCACTGGTGTTAGCTCTGCGCCCAATCGCGATTAGCACGCGATCAAACTCGATAGTCTTCAGCTCAGTACCCTCCGAGGACTGCAACGACGCAGTGCAGTGATCTCCGAGATAGGTAAACTGTGTCGCGCTGTGACCAGTGAGGATGTTTACCCCCTCGGACTCGAGCTTGTCTTGCGCAAAAGCGGCAACCTTATAATCATCACGCGGCAACAACTGCTGCCGCATTTCCACCAATGTGACCTGAGAGCCAAGTCGCTGAAAGGCCTGAGCCAGCTCACAACCAATAGCCCCACCGCCGACAATTAATAGCCGTTTCGGTAATAGCTGCAGCTGCCAGAGTGACTCCGAAGTCAGTGGCTCTACCTGGTCGAGGCCGGGAATAGTTGGCATCGCAGGCCGCGCGCCAGTGGCAATAATAATGTTCTCGGCGCTGATTTCACGACCATCCACATCCACCACCCAAGGCGAAACCAATTTAGCAGTGCCGTAGAGGCAATCTACGCCCAGCTCGGTATAGCGCGCCACTGAATCATGCGGCTCAATGGCTTTAATAACCTCCTGAACCCGACCCATAACCCGCGTGAAGTCAACGTCGGGCGAGCTGACATTTATTCCCAGCGCAGAGGCTTTTTGAACCTCCGCCATCGACCTGGCTGCACGAATTAATGCTTTGCTCGGCACACAGCCGGTATTGAGGCAGTCTCCACCCATCTTGTCTTTTTCGATCAATGTGACGCGAGCCTTAAGCGTGGCCGCAATATAAGCGCTGACCAGACCGCCACTGCCGGCGCCGATAACAATCAGATTAGTATCAAACTTACTCGGCTTGGTATAGGCGCTGTAGCGCATGTGCCGTCTATAAACAGCCATCAGCGCGCGGACCACAAAGGGAAATATTGCCAACAGGGCGAAGGATGCAATAACCGCCGGCGTCAAAATAGCAGCGGCAGAAAATTCATCGATACTGCTTAGAGAGGCACCGGCGTTGACATAGACCAAGGTGCCGGCCAACATCCCGATCTGACTAACAAGATAAAATGTAGTGGTTTTCAAAGGTGTCAAACCCATTACCAGATTGATCATCCAGAAAGGGAAAACCGGAATCAAGCGCAAGCCAAACAGATAGGAACCGCCCTGATTTTCGACACCTTGGTTAACTGTATTGAGGTGCGCCGCAAATTTTTGTTGCACCCAGTCGCGAAGCAAAAAGCGCGACACCAAAAAAGCCAGTGTTGCACCAATTGAGCTGGCGAAGGACACCAACAATGTGCCGACCCACAAACCAAACACCATGCCACCAATAATGGTCAGCAGTGCAGCGCCTGGGATAGATACTGCCGTCGCAATAACATAAACACTAAAATACACCGCCGCGGTCAGGACGGGCCGCTGCAGATAGAGCTCACGAAAAAAATCAGCGGAGAGATAGCGCTGACCATCCAGAGCAAAATAGCTCCACAAAAGCCCGCCAATTGCCATAACCAGTATTATTTTTTTAACCACCGATTCCACCTCTGGATAAATGCTCTGTCGACCTCAGCCGTTCAATAAAAAGATCGCGATTGTGGCGCGTTTTTGCATTGAGCCCTGTGCGCAGTGAATGGTAACATGAGTCCCTGAAACGTCTTCTGACTATAATCCCACAAATTACTGGAGAGCCCTATGAGCGACGCTATCGTTCACACAACCGATTCGAGTTTTGAAAGTGACGTGCTGCAGTCTGATGTTCCTGCACTGGTAGACTTCTGGGCGGCCTGGTGTGGTCCGTGCAAAATGATTGCCCCGCTGCTCGACGAGCTGTCAACCGAATATGCCGGCCGTATCAAAGTGTGCAAGGTTGACGTTGACAGCAATCCGGAAACTGCTGCGAAATTTAATGTACGTGGCATTCCAACACTGCTGGTATTTAAAAACGGCAGTGTGGAAGCAACCAAAGTAGGCGCCCTGTCAAAAGCTCAACTGGTAGAATTCGTCGAAAGCGTAGTGTAATCAAATCGCATCCCCGCCCACGCTGCAGTGGTCGGGGATGCAGTTTTTCCTTGCTCTTTGGTTATTGCGCGCTATACTTCAGATTATTCAAATCTTTTATTCCATGTGGGCTTCCCCTTTTAAACGTTATTTCAGACGTTACTACTCGCGCAGATCAGCCTTTATAGGCATTTAGGTAATCGCTTGAGTGCAGTAAAACCGTTATGGAACGTGCCCCAACCAATGAGTCAGGTTCAAAAATTTAAATAACTACAATAACTTTACAAGACAAATCTTTTTTCGACTGAGTTGACCAAATAACATCCATTCAGTTAACCAACATCTAAAACAAACTTAACCCCTATAGCAAACCTAGAAAATCCCTCCTATGAATCTATCCGAACTAAAACAAAAACCCATTGATGAGCTTTTAGAAATGACCGCCGCGGCCGGCCTCGACAATTTGGCTCGCTCGCGCAAACAAGACATTATTTTTGCCCTGCTTAAGAAGCACGCTAAAGGGGGCGAAGATATTTACGGCGATGGCGTTTTGGAAATCCTTCCTGATGGATTTGGATTTTTGCGCTCCGCCGGCGCCTCCTATCTGGCCGGCCCGGACGATATTTACGTTTCTCCTAGCCAGATCAGGCGCTTTAACCTGCGCACCGGTGACGGCATCTCCGGCAAGATTCGGCCACCCAAAGATGGTGAGCGCTACTTTGCGATGCTTAAAGTTGATGAAATCAACGGCGACGCTCCTGAAAATGCCCGCAACAAGATTCTGTTTGAGAATCTGACACCGCTTTTCCCCGACCAACGCCTTGGCCTCGAAGCCGGCAATGGCTCCACCGAAGATCTGACTGGTCGCATTATCGATTTGGTTTCACCCATTGGTAAGGGTCAGCGCGGTCTAATTGTTGCGCCGCCCAAAGCCGGTAAAACGATCATGATGCAGAACATCGCCCAGTCGATTATTCGCAATAATCCCGAGTGTACTATTATTGTGCTGCTGATTGATGAGCGTCCGGAAGAAGTGACAGAAATGCAGCGTACTGTGCGCGGGGAAGTGATTGCATCAACGTTTGATGAGCCGCCAAATCGTCACGTTCAGGTAGCTGAAATGGTGATTGAGAAGGCCAAACGCCTGGTAGAACACAAGAAAGATGTGGTTATTCTGCTCGATTCCATCACCCGACTGGCACGTGCCTACAACACCGTTATTCCGTCGTCAGGCAAAGTGCTGACCGGTGGTGTCGATGCTCACGCTCTGGAAAAGCCCAAACGCTTCTTTGGTGCCGCGCGAAACATTGAGAATGGTGGCAGTCTGACGATTATCGCCACCGCACTGGTCGATACCGGCTCGAAGATGGATGAAGTCATCTACGAAGAATTTAAAGGGACCGGCAACATGGAGCTGATCCTGGACCGCAAGGTGGCAGAGAAGCGCGTTTACCCATCGATTAATATTCGTCGTTCGGGCACTCGCCGCGAAGATTTGCTGATGGATGAAGCCGAGCTGCAACGCGTCTGGATCTTGCGCAAACTGTTACATGATATGGAAGATATTGCAGCGATTGAGTTTATGGTCGAAAAACTCAAAGGCTTTAAAAACAATGCTGAATTCTTTGGCGCCATGAAACGCAAGTAAGCTTGCGCTGAAGCCACTATGAAATACGCTGACCTTCGCGAATTTATCGATTACCTCGAGCGGCGGGGCGAGCTTGTGCGTATTAGTCAGGAGGTCGATCCCAATCTTGAGATGACCGAGATCAGCGATCGTACGCTGCGCGGTAAAGGTCCCGCGCTGCTGTTCGAAAATCCCAAGGGTTACGACACGCCGGTGCTGTGCAATCTTTTCGGTACCCCTGATCGAGTCGCGATGGGAATGGGCCAGGAAAGTCTCTCGGCGCTGCGCGATGTGGGAACACTGCTGGCTTTTCTCAAGGAACCTGAACCGCCCAAAGGACTCCGCGATCTCTGGGAAAAACGTCATGACTTCAAGCAGGTATTAAATATGCCTGTGAAACAGATCAAAAATCCGCCCTGCCAGGAAGTCGTGCTTGAAGGTGATGAAGTCAATCTGGATAAGCTCCCGATTCAAACCTGCTGGCCCGGCGATAAAGCACCTTTGGTGACCTGGGCGTTATGTGTAACTCGCGGACCAGAAAAAGAACGCCAGAATTTAGGCATCTACCGGATGCAGAAGATCGCTAAAAACAAGCTGATTATGCGCTGGCTCGCCCATCGTGGCGGCGCACTCGACTACCGCGACTGGCAGAAAAAATATCCCGGCAAACCCTACCCGGTAGCCGTCGCACTGGGTGCCGACCCGGCAACAACCCTGGGTGCAGTAACACCTGTTCCAGATACACTCTCGGAATACGCCTTCGCCGGGCTGCTGCGCGGTGAGAAGACTCAAGTGGCTAAATGTCTGGGCAGCGATCTGCAGGTACCCGCCAGTGCGGAATATATTCTCGAGGGATATTTATATCCGGGAGAGGAGGCCGATGAGGGTCCCTTCGGCGACCACACTGGTTATTACAATGAAGTAGAACGCTTCCCTGTGTTTACCATTGAGCGAATAACCCATAGAAAAAATCCTATCTATCACAGCACATATACTGGCCGGCCGCCGGACGAACCTGCTGTGCTCGGCGTTGCACTCAACGAAGTATTTGTGCCGATACTGCAAAAACAGTTTCCAGAAATCGTCGACTTCTATCTGCCACCGGAAGGCTGCTCATACAGGATGGCTGTGGTCAGCATAAAGAAACAGTACCCCGGCCATGCCAAGCGCGTAATGATGGGTGTTTGGTCGTTTCTGCGGCAGTTTATGTATACTAAATTTGTTATCGTCACCGACGATGATGTCGATGTGCGTAATTGGGAAGATGTTATCTGGGCCATGACCACCAGAATGGACCCCGTTCGCGATACGGTCATGGTAGAAAACACCCCCATCGATTATCTCGACTTTGCCTCGCCAGTCTCCGGTCTGGGCTCAAAAATGGGAATGGATGCGACCAATAAAATGCCAGGTGAAACCAACCGCGAATGGGGCGAACCAATTGTCATGGACGAAGCCACACAACAACATATCGATAAGCTTTGGGATAGTTTGGGCATTCAGCTCAAGTAAAGCGCAACTGCGTTAATAATATCTTGGGCAAGACAACCACAGCTTTTTTTCACAACCACCCTTTTATCGTTACTCCCGAGCAAACCAGATCTTGAATCAGTAGCTAAATAACAGCTAGGTTGTGCACAATGCAACGTTCAGAGGAAAATTTGGAGCCATCGATGAAAATGTCCGCGAGCACAAAGCAGAATAACAACTCAGTGTCCTCACTGCGCAAGCCCATTAAGGATTTTGTGACAGTCGGCTCGGGTACCGCGTTGATTTTACTGGTCCCATTTACAGCCAACTCACTGAGTGACGAGGTCACTTGGAGCGGCGGCGATTTCTTTTTTGCGGGAATTTTATTGTTTATGTCTGGCACGACCTATCGGCTGCTAGTACGGCAAGAGCGACAAACTCACCACAGGGCGGGTATTGCGTTGGCGCTGCTCAGCACGGTTATTTTAATCTGGACACATTTTGCGGTGGGCCTAATCGGCACTGAAGATAATCCGGCAAATCTTATGTACCTTGCAGTGCTCGCTGTTCTGATAGTAGGTGGAGTAAAGTCGCACTTTAATCCACGAGGTTTGGCGATAACATTGTTCGCGTCAGTCGCGGTGCAGAGTGTGATCACGCTGATAGCGCTTGCCAATCAACTGGATTCAGCTAGCCAACTGCTAATGGTTAACGGTCTTTTTATTATTCTATTTGGCCTCGCCGGGGCGTTGCTTCGGTGCGGGGCGAGTCGCTGACAAGAAGTATGTTTGATTATCGGCTGGCAACCACCGACAGGCTCGACGAGCTCAGAGGCTTTTTATTTGAGCACGGGACAAATCCCTGGAACTATCTTCCAGTAGATGGCGTGGATAATGAATTCAAGTTGATTAGGGCGCTAAAGGCATCTGCTCTGGCGGCGCATTGTGACCAGCAGCTGATTGGCTTTGCGATTTTTTATCATCCGGACGCCCTTCCTGACCCTTTTTTGAAGTACGCCAACGATCGGCATGCCATCTACATTGCCGAAGCTGTGGTGCACAGAGAGTTTAATGGGCGGGGAATTGGCAGTGAACTTCTCAAACAGATTATCGCGATAGCGCCCTCTTATGGCGCCCAAACAGTACTGCTAGATCGCCACGCAGAGAATGCCGCTTCAGCGGGTATGATGCAAAAAGCCGGATTTAAAGCATTGGCGACCTTTGTGGATCGCCCCCGTCGTAACCATGGCAACTGCAGTACAACTGTTCTCGGATACGATTTAATCTGAGTACGTTTTTAATAAACAGGGTGACATAAAAAAGGGGGTGCCAATTGGCACCCCCTTTTTGTCTTACGCTTACTACTTGTACTGTTACATCTTAAGCTTAACTCATTATGAGTCGCTTAGAAGTTGTAGCTGTACTTGGCATACCAGAACGCACCACTGAATCCCATAGGAGCGAATTCACTGTAGGTGTTGCCCGCACCAGCGGCACCGTTGTGTTTCTTGGAACCAGCTTCGTCAAACACGTTGTTACCACCGATCATGATCGCAGAGCTCTCATTGAGATCGTATGCAAGCTCAAGATCCACTACGTACTCGCCGTCAAAAACCATATCCTGGTTTGAGTCATACCAATCATCGTAGTAAGAAACACGAGCAAGGGCACGCCAACCGTCCATCATATGGTTAGCCGATACGTTGTAGCGGGTATCAGGTGACATTTCTTCGATTGAACGCTCGCGAGCGTCATCGATATATTGACCACGTGAAGTCACTTCAGTATCGGTTTGGTTATAAGCCAGATTCCAAGCAGTAGTCCCGCCCATCCAATCAGTGCTTGTAGACATAACCAAATCAAAACCACTGGTCTCTGTCGCAAAGTCATTGGTGAAGAAACGGAAGACTGCAATATCATCGGCTCCAGAGACACCAGCGGCGGCCAGAGTAGCAATATCGCCTGCAGACAATTCGAAGTCTCTTGAAAGCGTCAAACGATCGGTCACCTCAATATTGAAGTAGTCAAACGTGATGTCGATCTCACCAATGCTGCCATAGAAGCCAACAGTGAAGTTCTCAGACTCTTCTGGCTGCAGATCGGTAGCGCCGGCAAATGCAGCAACCGGGTTAGAGGCTGGGATAACACCTTTGTTGACCAAAACGCCGTTATCGATCAGTGTTGAGATGTTAGAGGCATTGAGCTGACCAGAAGTCGGCGCCTTAAAGCCCGTACTGACTGTCGCGCGCACACCCATATCTTCACTCAACTTGTAGTTACCACCGACTTTATAGTTGGTAGTGCTACCGAAGCCATCAAAGTCTTCAAAGCGAACCGCAGCGGCCACCAGAAGTTCTTCGCTTACATCCCATTCCATATCCACATACAGGGCATCGTTTGAGCGATCAAAGTCACCGGCGATATCAGGAGAGAAGCCAGGGAAACCGTTGGTTGAGGTACTGAAACCCTGTACACCCAGACCGCCGTCAATGTAAGACTCTTCCTGGCCAGCGCCAATCGTAAATTCTTCAGTACGGTGCTCAGCACCAAAGGCCAAATTGACTGTTTCACTTAACGCGTAGGTAAAATCAACGTTAAAGTTCACGTCAGTCTGACGGTACAGGCCTGGATCAAAGTTACGTGGCGTATTCTCGCCAAGGCTGGCATTAACAGTGTTGTTAATGTAGAAATCGCCTTCGTTTTCACCACGGTATGCACTCACATCCCAAGTCAAACCGTTGTCCAGCTCACCACGCAAACCCATCATAAAGGTGATATCGGTTACGGTGCCGCCAAAGCGTGGAGTAAAGCCACCGGGAATAGTTTCGTTGAAGTTGAAGCAGTTATTATCCGCTTTCAAACCAGCAATTGCGGAAGCAAGTGCAGCACTGGTTGGGTCTGAAGCATCTACCGCATATTGATCACAGTTACCGGACATATCGCCCGTTGTGTCAGCAACTAACAGATTGGCACCATCAGCATAAACACCGCCACGGTTAGTCGGATTACGGAAATAGAATCCACCATCAACATCTTTTTTGGCATAGTTGGCGTAACCGTAAAGCTCTACGCTGTCATTCAGCTGGTTGCCAAAGTTAACAAATAATTTAAGATCGTCGTCTACAATCGGACGTCCCCATTTCTGGGCTGGGTTGGCAACCGGGAAGCCTGCTGCGATAAGCGCGGCAGCATCGTCACGCTGTTCTGAACGCACAGTCTCATCAGATGAGCCGTATTCCAGAGTCACGTTAGCAAAACCGTTGGCGCCAAGTTCCATACCCATATTGCCTGCGAAGTACGCCATGTCACCATCGCCTGCAGAGTATTGACCCATACGAACTTCAGCAGAACCGCCCTCGCTGGCATCTTTCAACTTAAAGTTGATTACGCCGGCCAATGCGTCAGAACCGTACTGAGCCGCGGCACCATCACGCAGAACTTCGACGCTTTGCAGTGCCATACCTGGAATCGTCGATACATCAGCACCGTGAGAACCGTCTGAGATACCACCAGCAGACCAAACGATAACGCTGCCTCTGTGACGACGCTTGTTATTTACCAGAATCAAAGAGTGGTCTGGGGCCATGCCACGAAGCTGGAATGGACGAACCAGGGTAGCCGCGTCACTGATAGGCTGGTCATTTATCGAAAACGAAGGAACAGAGTTGCGCAGAAGGTTTGCAATGTCCACGTCACCTTGGTTGGTCAGCTCAGAGCTGCTGATTACATCAACTGGCGCTACTGTGTCAGTGGCCGATCGTGCTTTTGCACGAGTACCAGTGGTTACAATTTCTTCGACCATTGCCTCTTGTGCAAAGGCGACGGTTGGCAGCATAGCGCCGCCAGCGATCATAGCCGCGGCTAGAGAAGTTAATTTTAAAATGGATGTCTTTTTCATAGATCTCCCCCGAGATACTTAGGTGTGTTTTGCTGTAGTTGGGATGCATTTTGGGCGGTTAATCACGCCCAACCGCGGACAATATCATATATCGCATCAAATGCATTGTTTTTTTGGTTTCGGAAATACACTTGCTATGTAGACTCAGAGCAGCGGTATTAAAAATCTTTTGCCTCAGAGTCTCACCAAAATAGTGATTGAGTCGCAAGCGCTGTAAAGCCATTCTGGTTACACAAATTTAGTTTGGCGGCAATAGTAGTGATTCAGTATTTGTTAACCGGACCATCCAAGAGCGATAAATGAGGCGCCATTGTTGCCTTGTCGAATGTCGACTTTTAGGATGACTCATTTTAGGATAACTCATTTTAGGATGTCATTTTGTAGGCCACGCGGAGTAAAGTTTCACCATGACACAATACAAAGTCCATAAAGGTTCCTGCCACTGCGGCGCGGTTCAGTTCGAAATTGATGCGCCAGACCAGCTGCATGCGCACGCCTGCAACTGCTCAATCTGTTATCGCAGCGGAGGCGACCAGATGATTGTGCCGGCGTCAAAATTTCGACTGATCAGTGGCCAAGAATCCTTAACCACCTATACCTTTAACACTGGCGCTGCACAGCACACTTTTTGCAAACACTGCGGCATCAAAGCTTTTTATACACCGCGTTCTAATCCAGACGGCTTCAGTGTCAATCTGCGTTGCCTTGACCGGACTCATGTTGAATCGATCGAAGTAGAGATTTTTGACGGTCAAAATTGGGAGCAGAATGCCGGGGCACTGGCACATCTGTCTCAAGATGACTAATCCCGAGTAGTCACTAATGTACAACACGTATAGTATGCTGAGCGTGGGCTGATTATGTGATCGGCAACAACAACGAATAGGGCAAAGCTGTGGAGACACAACAGGGGCAGTTCTATCTATTTGGCCAACGGCGATTTTTGCCGTTTTTTATTACCCAGTTTTTGGGTGCGCTGAATGACAATTTATTTAAGAATGCGCTGCTGGTGATTATTGTCAGCAGCGGCATCTCAACGTCAGCAAGCAATACCAACTTTCTCACTAATCTCGCCGCCGGCTTATTTATTCTGCCCTACTTTTTATTCTCAACAACTGCCGGTCAGTTAGCCGACAAATACGACAAGGCATGGCTGATTCGACGCATCAAGTTTGCCGAGATCCTTATTATGCTGGTGGGTGGCTATGCGCTCTACACTAGCAATGTAATGTTAATGATGAGCATTCTTTTTTTACTCGGCGTGCAGTCCGCCTTTTTTGGGCCGATTAAATATTCCATTATTCCTCAGCATCTGTCCCCCAAGGAGCTAATGGCCGGTAATGCCCAGGTTGGCATGGGCACTTTTGTCTCCATTTTGATTGGCACACTGATGGGTGCATGGCTGGTGAGTTATCAGAGCGGAGCGCTGCTGGTTGCTGCTGTTGCCGTCTTGTTTGCACTGGGCGGCTGGTGGGCCAGCTGTGCCATTCCCGACGCACCAGCGGACAAAGGTGATATTCATATCGGCCTTAACCCACTCTCTGATGCGATACGCAATATCAGCCTCGCGCGGGAGAATCCGACTGTCTTCTTCTGCATTATGGCCATTTCCTGGTTCTGGCTATTTGGCGGCAGCTTTTTAACTCAGGTGCCTAACTTTGCAGTCACTGTGCTATACGGCCATCCGACGCTGATCTCGGTGCTACTCGGCGCTTTTATTATTGGTGTAGCAATCGGCTCAGTGCTCTGCGCAAAAGTCTCGGGTGAGCAGGTGGAACCAGGTCTTATACCATTCGGAGCAATTGGATTGAGTCTGTTTAGCGCTGATCTTTATTTTGCCTCAGGCAGTTATCAACTTGCCAACAATGGTATTGAGAATATTGTACCGCTGACATTCTTCGGCCTCAGCGGCGGCATTCGCGTGTTCGTCGATCTGGTCTTTATCGGCATGTTTGGCGGGATTTTTATTGTGCCTTTATACGCGATGGTGCAATCTCGCAGCGCAAGTAATAAGCGCGCTCGGATCATTGCCGCAAACAATGTGTTTAACGCGATCTTTATGGTCGCTGGTGCAATTCTCGGAATTGTCTGTTTAAGCCTGATACAGATGTCCATTCCACAATTTTTTGCATTGATATCAGCAGCCAATGCTGGCTTCCTTATCTTTTTGATTTGGCAGGTGCCGGAATTCAAGCTGCGTTTTCTTGCTTGGATCACCAATAATCGCGACAAGCAACACTAATAAAAACAAGGGACTCGAATATGACTCTGTCGTCAAAAATAATACTCGGTATGGTGCTTGGCGTTATCGTCGGGCTGATCCTTAATGTGGCCAATGATGGCAGCGGCGCAGGTCCGCTCACCGACTGGACGGTGGAGTATATTTTTGATGTGGTCGGGCGTATTTTTATCGCGTCGTTAAAATTACTGGTCGTGCCGCTGGTGTTTGTCTCCCTGGTCTGTGGTTCTGCCGCGATGGGCGAAAATATCAAAATGGGGCGCATCGCATTTAAAACGCTGGCTCTGTATATGTTTACCACTGCCGTGGCCATCACTATTGCCTTGACCCTGGCGAATATTATCAACCCGGGCATTGGTATCGATATCACTGCGGTAGCAACCTTTAATGCACCGCCACCACCCTCATTTAAAGATGTGTTGATTGGTATTTTCCCAACCAACCCTGTCAAAGCGATGTCTGACGGCAATATGCTGCAAATTATTGTCTTCTCTATTCTGGTGGGCGTCGCCATCACTCAGGCCGGCAAGGCAGGTCAATCTACTCTCTCTGGATTCCAGAGTTTTAATGATGTGATTATGCGTATGGTCACGATCCTTATGCACCTCGCGCCCTATGGCGTGTTCTGTCTGTTAGCCAAGCTATTCACGGAAGAAGGCTTCTCGGCGATACGCAATCTGGCTCTCTATTTTATGACGGTCACGCTGGTATTGGTTATCCACGCAGGCGCGGTATACACCAGCCTGTTCAGTCTATTTACTCGCTTAAACCCCTTGGTGCTGCTGAAAAATATGCGTCCGGCAATGCTATTTGCCTTCAGCACCTCATCAAGCAACGCAACCATGCCGGTAACCATGAATGTGATGGAAAAGCGTGTCGGAGTGGACAACTCTATCGCCTCCTTTACTGTGCCTCTGGGCGCCACGATTAATATGGATGGCACCGCTATCATGCAGGGCGTTGCCACGGTATTTATCGCACAGGCTTACGGCCTCGATTTGGGGATAAGTGAATACCTCGCTGTGATTGCCACGGCAACTCTGGCATCGATTGGCACCGCCGGTGTCCCCGGTGTTGGCCTGATTATGTTGTCCATGGTATTGCAACAAGTGGGCCTGCCCGTAGAGGGTATAGGTCTGATTATCGGTGTCGATCGCTTGCTGGATATGATGCGCACCGTGGTCAATATCACCGGCGACGGCATGGTCACGACAGTTGTTGCCAAAAGCGAGGGCTTGCTCGACGAAACAGTTTTTCATGAAGTGTCGGATCGCGACGAATACGCAAGCTAAGGTGTGGCACAAAGCAATACTTACTGTGGTTGCCTAACCAGACAGGGAGGGCATCCGCCCTGATTAGGTCTGCGTATATTGGCATAGACAACATTTTTAAGGGCTTTTGAAACATAATCGTCGTTTAATGCGTCCAAATTGCGTTACAAGCGCTCGCTGCAGGTTTGCAGTCAGATACTCATCGTTAATAAATGAAAAGGTTTATCCATGCCATTGTCTAACCGCAAAGGGAAAATAACATTTATCGTCCTGGTGGCAGGCCTCCTGTTTATCACTGCTGTGGCAACCCTTAAGTCAAAACCTGAGAGAAATAAGCGTCCGACTCCCCCATTGCTAATGGTCGAGGTTATCGATGCCGCACCGCAGGCATTAAAGCCGAGTGTTCTTTCTCAGGGTACAGTGGCCCCCAAACGTGAAATTGATCTGGTATCACAGGTGGCAGGTCGTGTGGTATCGGTCTCCGATCACTATGCCAACGGTAGTTTTTTTCGCTCCAGTGACAAACTGATCGAGCTCGAATCGGACGACTACCGGTTTGCCGTAGTGCGCGCCAAGGCTCAGGTTGCCAAAGCCGAAGAACAGGTCGCACTGGAAAAAGGACGCTCTCGTCAGGCTAAACGTGAGTGGCGCGACCTGGGTGATCAAACCGCGAATGCACTTTTCCTGCGCGAACCGCAGCTAGCGGCGGCCAAAGCTGCTTTGGAGTCAGCCCGCGCCGATCTGGCCAAAGCCAATCTGGATCTCAGCAGAACCTCGATTAAAGCCCCTTTTCAGGGCCGGATAAGAGAGACGTATGTCGATCTTGGCCAATACATAACACCAGGGACACGGATCGCAAAAATTTATAGTACCGACGTCGTGGAGATACGCTTACCACTAACCGACCGCCAGGCCGCTCTGGTCGACCTGCCAGTCAACTTTGAAGATTCAGAAACAGCTATCTACCCAA
>Ga0181552_10002469_pt1 | contig 13464 bp, 12 predicted proteins | sample 011ome_18_FD_130583 | JGI IMG/M metagenome (GOLD analysis project Ga0181552, IMG submission 130583) | Coastal salt marsh microbial communities from the Groves Creek Marsh, Skidaway Island, Georgia - 011501BT metaG (megahit assembly) | ecosystem: Environmental > Aquatic > Marine > Intertidal...
ATATTAAAATATGGATTTCTATGAGAATCTGTGACTGTAACCACTAAATCATAGTTATTATTTTTATATTCATCAATACAATTTTTTAAGTCTTTAGGAATTCGAAGTGGTGCTGTGGTTGGTACAACTATAAGGATATCAGGTTCATAATTATCAGTCTTTTTTAAATACTCAATAGCATGTTGCCATACAAGCCACTCAGGACTATTATCATTAGACAATTCTTGAGGGCGAACAAAAGGAACTTCTGCGCCATAATTTTTTGCTACTGAAGCAATTTGATTTGAGTCTGTTGAAACAATAATTCGATCTATTAGCTTAGTTCTTTTTATCACATTGATGGCGTGAGCAATTAGCGGTTTGCCGGCAAAAAGACGGATATTTTTTCCTGGAAGTTTTTTTGAGCCTCCTCGAGCACAAATTAATGAAACAATCTTCATTTAAATTATCAAAAATTTACTTTTTGTGTTTAGCTTTTTCATAAATAAAGTTTTATTATTTTTTGCTGACTTTCGTAGAGAGTCGATTATTTGAATGACACGTAAGCCATCTTGGCCTGTAACTTTTGGAGAAATATTATTATTTATACATTTAATAAAATGTTTCCACTCTTCTTGATAACTGCTATCCGGATCCTTTTTATCTTGAAATAAAATTTCCCATTTATTTGTTTGTTTTTTAAATACTTCGATAGTTCCTAAAATTGCATTCCATCTTAATGTACCTTTTGTACAAATTACTGTACAATTTCGTGCAATATCATGACGTATAAAATCCATATTTAAATTTGCTGAAACAACATTCTTATTATATTTTGATTTAAAACCCATAGTTAAATAAGCAGTATCTTCAACATTAATTTTTAATTTACTATTTTTTTCTAAAATTCCATTTACCCAAATAATATCACCAAATAACCACGTAAGATAATCAATATCATGACTTAATTCTAATAATACTCCTCCACCTAATTCTTTTTTTGCAGAAACACTATTTTGATAATCAAAATTTGGACGCCATGAAGGTAGATATTGACCAATTTCAGCTCGTACAGAAAGTGCCTCTCCTAAAGCCTTAGAAATAATAAATTTACGAAATTTTTGTAATGAATTAAGAAAACGTAAATTGTAACCAATCATTAATTTAAGATTTTTTTTTTTGCAAACTTTAATCAAACTAGATATGCCTTTAGCTGAGTTAGAAATAGGTTTTTCTATAAACAAATGAACACCTGCATTTGCTAATAGTAAAGAAATATTAAGATGATAAGTAGCTGGATTAGCTATTACTGCCAACTGAGGCTTCAATTTAATTGCATCTTTAAAACTTGTAACACAGTGATAAATGTCATAATTTAAAGTATCATCACAACTTTGATGTCTTAAAACTATAATTTCTACTCTCGGTAAAATTTTTCTTACGACTCTAGCATGACGTTTTCCAATACTTCCAAAGCCTACTATCAAAAGTCTTTTAATCATAGCAAATGATTTTGATACATAAAGCCCATAATGTACAAATTAGAAACTCATAAAACATTTTAATATTTTTAACCCAACTTTTCCACTTTTTTCTGGGTGGAACTGACATCCAAATATTTTTTTTTTTCTTATAAAAGCTGCAATCGGTAATCCACCATAGAAGCAATCAGCAAGTCTATTTTTTGAGAAAGAAGGATTGGCCATAAATGAATGAGTAAAATATACTTCTTCATCTTCTTTAACTTTGGCTAATGGGGTTTTTTCCCAATTTTTAAAATCTTTACTTAACTTTAGAGAATTCCAGCCTATATGAGGAATTTTTTGTATATTGCCATTAATAGTTGTGATGGGTATTGGTATAACTTTTCCCGAGATTAAACCTAAACCCTTAGTTTTTCCAAATTCCTCACTTTCATCAAGTAGCATTTGCATGCCTAAACAAATTCCTAATAGTGGTATTTCTTTATCGGCCACTTCTCTTACTACTTCATCAAAATTGTTTTTTTTTAACTCTCTCATACCATTTGAAAAAGCACCAACACCAGGCAATACAACTCGTGATGAAGAAAGAATTTGTTTTGGATTTGAAGTAATGGACACTTTTGCTCCACAACTTTCTAATCCTCTTGCTACACTAAGTAAATTACCTACACCATAATCTATTATTGAAACATCATATCTGTTCATAAGATCTTATTGGAATTTTAGCTTCATGTGCAGCTTTTCGGATATCTTCAATTGTATTACGCTTGTAGTGCAAAATATCTGCCATTGCAATTGCTTCAGCTTGTCCCTCTTTTACAGCTTTAATCAAATCATCACATCTTCCCATACCTCCACTTACAATAACTGGGACATTTACTTCTTTTACTGCTTTATTAATTAACTCAATATCAAAGCCTTTTCTTGTTCCTTCTTTATCAACAGAGGTAAGTAAAACTTCTCCTGCTCCAAGTTCTACCCCTTGTTTAATCCATTCTATTACATCTTTGCCTGTTTTTTCACGTCCATTATTTGTTAAAGCTTCCCATTTACCATCTGCAATTTTCTTTGCTTCAATTGAAAGAACCACACATTGACTTCCAAAACGTTGAGAAATTTCACTAATTAATTTTGGATTATTTATAGCTGCCGTATTTATAGCAACTTTATCTGCACCAGATCTAAGCAGATTTTTAACATCATTAACCGAACGAATTCCGCCACCAACAGTAATTGGGATAAAAATATCTTTCGAAGTAGTTTTAACAATTTCTAGTAAATTATTTCTTCCATAAAGACTTGCAACACAATCCATATATATTAATTCATCAGCACCTTGTTGGTAGTAAAGAAGAGCATATTTATTTGGTGACCCAACCACTCTCAACCCTTCTAGATTAATACTTTTTATAAGGTTAGAACCTTTTATATCCAGTCTTGGGATAAGGCGTATTTTTCTCATTAAATTATTTTACTAAAAGCTATTTATAAATACTTTTACGTAATTTCCATTCATTATTCTCATTAGTCCAAAGGTGAGGAGATCTAAAGCTATCAGTCAAAAGTCTAAAGTATTCTCTATCCATAATGGGACTTTCAAACATTTGGCTAGCCTTAGGAAATTCTTCTTCAGGAATGCTTAAATATTTAAAAATTTCATCTGCAAAACGTTCTGGAAACTCTAAATCAAACTGCTTAACCAAAGCTATTCCTTCTTTCCTATTAATATCACCTGATCTAATTTCTTGTGAAGCATCATATGTTGCTCTACCAAGTCCAAATTTGATACCAGTAGTATAATAATGAAAGTCATCAATCCGATCATCAATACTATTGTATTTACTATATGTTCCAGGTGTACGTTCAGGTGATGGTTCAAATCCCCCATGTTCTACAGCATAATAATAACAGCTCTGAGGATGCCATTTATGATAATAGCCCAGATAATGTATTTCAATATTTTTTTTCTCTAAATCCTTTGGATTAGTTGGCAAATAAGGGTGAAGATCATTTTGCTCAATTCCAAAGGAACTTTTAAGATCATTAATTGAAACACCACCTAGATAAATTTTTGATTGGTCTTTAGCTGAGAAGTAAGACCAATCACGTTTTGCATCCTCCGTATCAGCAATTGGATTGCCATATTCAGCTTCATTTTCTCCAAAAAAAACTAGCGGGATATTAAACAGCAAAGCCATTTTGGGTGCCAATGATTTTTGACCAATCATAAATGGTTGAAAAGGATGAAAAAGTAACTCTGTTGCTAATCTAGTTAACAATCGATGTACTCGACCATTAGGCGTCATTAGATAATTATCATGACCTGCGTTAATCCATGAATTAAAATTTTTTAAACCCCAATTAGTATAAATATGTGGTGCCCAAGTTACTGTAAGAGGATGCATACCATATTTATTTTTTAAAATATGAGAAGCATAAAAACTATCTTTGCCTCCTGAACCAGGCACTATACAATCATAGTTTCCATCATTTTTACGATGTTTGTTACACAAATCAATCAATTCTTGCTCACGTTTTTCCCAATCAATTTTATTATTTTTTATTTCTGTATATTTGCATGCATCACAAATACCATTTCTATCAAAATTTATAGTTTTCTTTTTAACATCTTTTGTATGGTTGTATTCTATGGCTGAGTTTGGGCGCTGATTTGAAATAACACATCTTTTACAATAAAATACCTCTTCAGGTAGCCCATAAAAAACCTCTTTCTGACTAAGATTTTTGATATATTTAGACAAATCAATTTTATTTGGTTTTTGCAAAATATTCATCTTTTAATTTATTTTAATTTTAAATTTTTTGGGCTTTTTTAAAATCATTTATTCTTCCAAGGTCCAACCAAGACTCGTGGATAGGATATACAATTGTTCGTTCTTTATGTTTTTGTAATTGATTAAACAGATCCGATATATCACAGTTTTGATTAACTTGTAAATATTTGAGTATCTTGGGGTCAAATACATAAACACCAGCGTTTATATGACTTCGGGAAATAGGTTTTTCTTGAAATCCAACTAGCTTAATTCCATCAGTTTTGACGACTCCATAGGGTTGCTGAGACTCATAGACTTGAACTGCCATTGTAGCTTTAGCTTTATGAAGAGAGTGAAAGTTAATTAATTCAGAGTAATTAATTTCAGTTAGCACATCTCCATTTGTAACCAGAAAACAACTATTGGGCTTTGGTTTTAAAAGACTTAAGGCACCAGCTGTTCCTAATGGAGATTTTTCTTTCAAATATTTAATATTTACATTCCAATTACTACCGTCTCCAAAATATTTTATAATTTTATGTGAAAGATAATTTACCGAAATAATAAAATTTTGAAAACCCTGCAATTTAGCTCTTTCAATTATATGTTCTAAAATTGGTTTATTTCTAACTTTTAAAAGTGGTTTTGGAAAATTTTTAGTTAAAGGATACAATCGTTTACCTTTCCCACCCGCCATAATCACAAATATGTTTGAAAGATTAGTAACAATTTCAGATTCATTTAAAAAAATCATATCAACAACCTGATGTTTTTTGTTAACTAACGGTAAATGATATATCTTATTTGATTTCATTAACTGTATTGCATCTTTTTTTTTAATCTTCTGAGGTGCAACCACGGGGTTGATATTAATTATAGAGTTAATTGGACTATTAAAATCTAACCCTTTCAATAAACCACGCCTAATATCGCCATCAGTAACTGTCCCTAGCAACTTATCATTTGATGAAACTATAAGAGTTATTTGAAACCCTGTATTATTAAGATTTCTAATTACATCTTTTAGCTTAGCATTCTTTTTAACCAATGCTTTTTTCCAAATTTTTTTATTTATCATCTATTTATTTTTTTTATTACTAATAACAGTTTTTCTTAGATCACAAGTTATAAAATTTTTTTTTTAAAATATTGTCTATAGAATGATTATGTAAAATTTTTAAAATTTTTTCACTTGCACCACCATTTCCATAAGGATTTATAACAGTCTTTAGTGATCTCTGAAAAGAAATAGAGTAAAGCTTTTTTATTGCATTATAAATAGATTTAAAATTACAATCACAATCAATAACACTATCTGCTTTAATTCTACCTTTTTGTCTATCTCCAATATTAATTGTACCTTTCTTAAAAGTTGGAACTTCTGTTAATCCACTTGAAGAATTACCAATTACACCATCAACATACTGAATACACGAAAGGTACTGTAACTGACCAAGAGAGTCAAAAATATGTACATTCTTTTTTTTAGCATATTTTTTAATTGTTTTAACTATAATTTTATTGTTTGTATCAGCATTAGGCATTGTAAAAATAAGATTAACATCGTCTACCATATCGAATGCTGATAATAATTCTGAAATTTGATTATCGGAGCTTTGACTATCTAGGGTAACTGGATGATATGTAATAAGAAAATTTTTTTTTTTAAATTTTAAATTTAACTTTTTTTCTAATTGAGTACGACTATATAAATTTAATTTTTTTATACTATCAATACCCAGACCACCTACTAAAAATACGTTTTTAGGATTTTCACCTAACTGAATAACTCTATCACGATACTCTTTGGCCGCAACAAAATGTAGATGGGACATTTTTGTTATTGAATGCCTCAAAGACTCATCAAAAGCACCTTCTGTAGTTTCTCCACCATGCAAATGTGCTGTAGGAATACGATGAATAAGCGCCGCACAAACTGCTGAAAAAATTTCAAACCTATCGCCTAAAACTAACAACATATCAGGTTTAATATGTTTGAACACATCTGCAAACCCAATCAAACCTATGCCTATAGACTTTGATATTCCTGACTCGGTGTCAGAGCTCATTAACATTTCAATTTTATGATTAATAGAAAATCCATCATTCTCTATTTCTTTATAAGATAAACCAAACTCAGGTGACAAATGCATTCCCGTCACAACTATTTTGAGATCTAATTTTTTTGAGTCTTTAATCCCCTGCATAACCCATCGCAACAAACCATATTCTGCTCGTGAACCTGTGACTACGCAAATTTTTTTCTTCATCATAATAAATCATCTTTCTTATATTCTTTAATTGCTATTGTTCCTATTAATTCTTCCCATTTCATAGGACTGATTCCAGTTCCAGGTCTTTTTGTAGTAAGATTATTTTCATTTAAAATATCTCCTATTTTTATTTTGGTTTTTGCAACAATAGATTTTCTTACAAGTTGAATATTGTGTATTTCACTTTTTGATGGTTTCTTAATTCCATTTCCAAAAGCTATTTCGATATTTCTTATTGCTCTTACCATCTTTTTAAATTGATCTGGTTCAAGACTAGCTTTATGGTCTGGACCATTAAATTTCCTATCTAAAGTAAAATGTTTTTCAACACAGCTTGCACCTAAAGCAACTGCCGCAATACTAATTTCTATTCCCAAAGTATGATCACTATATCCAAAAGCAATATCAAATGTATTTCCTATTGTTAACATGGCTTTCAAGTTTACATCCTCTATAGGTGTGGGGTATTCTGAATTTGCATGTAAAACTTTAATATTATTTTTGTTTGTGCCTGATTTAATCAAAATATGTAATGCATCTTTTATTTCATTTATTGTAGACATGCCTGTGGAAAGTATCAATTTTTTATTAAGCCTGCCTAGATGCACGAGATAAGGTAAATTAGTTATTTCACCGCTTGGTATTTTAAAAATATCCAAGCCAAGATTTTTTAAAAGATCAATGCTTTCAAGATCAAATGGGGAAGATAAAAATATAATTTTTTTTTTTTTACAATATTTAATAAGTTCTTTATGAGTATTTAAATCTAACTCTAATTTTTTTAACATTTCATATTGAGATTCCTTTTTTTTCTTAAATCTTTTTTGATACTTGGCTTTTTGCGCTCTTTTTGTAACTAAATTTTTTGCTGTAAATGTTTGAAATTTGACAGCATCTGCACCAGATATAGATGCTTCATCTATTAATTTTTTTGCTATCTCAATTGATCCATTGTGATTAACTCCAGCTTCAGCAATAATAAATACGCTCATTTAACAACACTCCCAGCTTTAATAAAACTATTTTTTTTTATTTTAATAAACTGTTTAGTTGAAACGTTGCTTCCAATAAAACAACCATGTTCAATTTTAGTTCCACCATTAATATTTGCATTTGTAGAAATATGACAATGACTAGATATTAAACAATCATGCTCAACCAATGCTTTGGAGTTTATAATGCAATTATCCCCAATAGATGCATTTGCATTTACTATTGCATTATGCATGATAATAGTGCCATCTCCAATAGTTGAATGCTTCGAAACATATGCATTTGGTGAAATAATAGAAGGCAATAAAAAGCCTGCTTTAGTTGCTAAATCAAATAATTTAATTCTTAAAAATGGAGATTTAATTTGTCCTACAGTTATCAGTGCATTTTTATATTTTTTTGCAAGAGTTTCTAGGTTTGAGTCATTATCAATGACAGAATAACCTAAAATTTTAGAACCTATTAATTCTGCTTTATCAACTATTCCTTTAATTTGAAATCTATCCTCTTGTTCGATTACATCTATAACTGATTTACAATGACTTCCTCCCCCGATTAAAATAATTTTCTTCATAACATAATGCTACTTGGTATGTTCACCACCCTATCAACAAGCCACTTTGAATTTCTTAAATTATCACATTGAGCATTTTTAAACATTGGCAATTTATTCATCAAAGTCCAAATTGGACGTGTCGTCACATTATTAGAGTTTGTTTCCTCAAGAAAATTATCACGTTGTTGTTGACTATCAAGCACAATTGCATTTAACCAATAATTGGATTTACTATTTTCTGGTTCATTAAAAAAATTAAACTCATTTCTATCAAAAAATGTTTTATAATGTTGAGCTAACTTACGTTTACTAATAATAAAATTATCTAAATTTTCTAATTGGGCCACTAATAGAGCTGCATTTATATTTGGCATTCTATAATTATAACCAATCATATCATGATTAAAATTCCACTTGTGAGGTACTTTAGCAGTAGTACTTAAATGTTTAGCTTTTTTAAATATATTTACATCATTAGTTATTATTGAACCTCCACCGCCTGCTGTAATGATTTTATTTCCATTAAAACTAATAATTCCTATTTGGCCAAAAGTTCCTGTATGCTTACCTTTGTAAAGGCTTCCAACGCTTTCTGCTGCATCCTCTATTAAAAATATATTATGTTCATCGCATATTTCTTTTATGCTATCAATTCTACAGGGGTGTCCAAAGCAATGCATTGGCACACATGCTTTGATTACTTTACCAGTTTTGCTGTTTATGCATTGATTATTTTTAATTTTTGTATTTTTTTCAAGAAATGCTTTCAGTGCAAATGGTGAAAGTCCCATTGTATCTCTATCTACATCAATGAATATTGGTCGCGCACCACAATAACTAATAGCATTGCTAGATGCGATAAAATTAAGCGATTGAGTGATAACTTCATCGTCTTGCCTTACATCGCCTAATAATAAAGCAATATGGATCGCAGATGTGCCATTGGTGGTTGCAATACTATATTTTGCCCCTGTGTATTCGGCAATTTTTTTCTCAAATTCATTTACAAAACTTCCTATTGAGGAAACGAATGTTGATTCCACACACTCATTAAGATACTTTTTTTCATTTCCAATAAATTTTGGCTCATGTAAAGAAATAAACTTTTTAGTCTGATAAATATCTTGAATGAACTCAATAACATTTTCAAACATTACATTTTTCCATCAAGATATTTATTTTTATCATGATAACTAAACCCAGGTATCATTTTTAAAAATTCATTCACGATTAACTTTTTGTTCCAATTCATGCTAGATTTTAATTTAAACATATTTTTTTCAAAATTATTTAATTTATCCTCATTGTATTTGAAGGAATTTAATATAATTCCTATATTATCAAAACGATCCATATCGAGTATCTCTTTATCAGTGTAAAATTCCTCCACATCCTTTTCACCAGTTGTATCACTATTTGTAAATAAACATGGCCACATTTTATTTTTTGGTAAAGTTTTAATTAATTCTCTTGCTTCATCTTCAGAATTACAAACATAAGCTTGGTATCCTATGTCTTTAAGATATTTTATTGCTAAATCAGAAAATGATAACAAATCATCTGTCTTGTTTAATTTTGGAAAAAATACATCTCTATTTTTACCAAAAATACAACTCATAAGACAAAGTTCACCACTTTCCCTTGGAGTTAAAAAATAACGCTTTATATCTCTTGGTGCTGCTATTGGCTGTATTTTTTCAATTCGCTTATTAAATCCATATAAAAGTGATCCATCACTAAAGGCTACATTTGCAAATCTAGCTGTTGACACATCAATAGAAAAGGACCTACGCATTAAAAACATCTCCATTATACACTTAGATGCTCCCATGATATTAATTGGGTTTGTGGCTTTATCGGTACTTACACAGAAATATTTCTTAGTATTATTTTCAATAGATTGCTTAATAGTTTTATCTATATTTAATATATTTACATTTATCATTCTCATTAAAGTATAAGGATCTTCCTCGCTTCGAACATGCTTAAGTGCTGATAGATTTAAAACATAATCATATTTGCCATCTGAACTAATAAATGCATCATATTCAATTGAACCTATGTCTAATGCAAAAGTATTAAACACACCACTAATATATCCTAATGAACTTCTAATATCTCTAACTAGCTCAGTTAAATTATTTTCGCTAATATCAACTACATGTAGTTTTTTTGGGTTTCTTTTAAAAATTTCTTTAACTACAGATTGACCAATTGATCCTGCCCCTCCCAGGACTAAAAAACTTGAAGACATTACCTTTTCACAAAGATCTTGCTCAAATTTAAGAATATCTGAGGTAAGTAATCCAGTGGTTCTTCCAATAAGCTTTAATAATTTATTATCATTCATTATAAGAGTTTATTTTTATTTCAAACAAAACATATATTATTTTTATAATCTTATAAAGAAAGAGCTAGTTTTGATAAAAACTATCTTTATATCAGCTAATTTTGTTAAGCGTTTATAATCTTCAATTAAGTTAATAAAGTAAATAATTATAATTAATTTTTTGATATTGGTCTCATTTGATTGTTAATATCAAATAATTCATTAAAAGTTCCTTGCCTAACAATCTCTCCTTTTTCAAGCTGATAAATAAGATCACAATCTTTTAGAGTATTTATTCTATGTGCTATTAGTATTATTGTAAGTTGATCCTTATTAATTTTATTTATATCTTCCATCAAAGTTTTTTCAGTATAATTATCTAAAGCACTAGTCGCTTCATCAAAAATTAAAATTTTTGGATTATGATATAAAGCTCTAGCAATTCCAATACGCTGACGCTGTCCACCAGATAATCTAATACCACGCTCACCCACAATTGTTTGATATTGGCTTGGAAGATCACTTATAACAAAATCATGTAAATTTGCAATTTTAGACACTTTATCAACTTGTCCTTGATTAATTTCTTTTAAATCAACACCAAAAGCAATGTTAGATGCAACGGTATCATCAGTTAAATAAATATGTTGAGGAACATATCCAATTAAACTTTGCCAAGACCTACAATTAGTATTTGTTATTAACAGATCATCAACTATTAGAGTACCCTTTTGAGGTTCAAGAAGTCCAAGAATAATATCTACCGCAGTCGTTTTGCCTGACCCTGTTGTACCGACTATTCCAATAGTTTTTTTTGCCGGTATAGTTAAGTTGAAATTTCTTAGAGCTGATTTAGATGAATTAGGATAGTTATAACTAACATTATTTAAGCAAATGTTTTTATTAAATTTTATGTTATCTTTATTCTGATTTGTTGTAAATTTATTTAAACTATTAAAATCATCATATAGCTTATCGATTGCTGGTATAGAAAATTTTATTGTGGTACTTGCTGCATAAATTTGTTGGACCGATGGCATTAATCGATAACCAGCAAAGGCAAAAAGAGAAATAGTTGGTATTGCATTAATAAAGGAGCCTGATTGAACAATAATATAAAGCATCAAAAGTATCATTCCTCCAAAAGCAATAGCTTCTATAAAATAACGAGGTAATTGACCTATTATAGATGAGATTGCTTGATGTTTTGCAAAAAGTTTGGCATTTTTAGAAAATTTTCTAATAAAAATTTTTTCTAATCTACCAAATTTTACTTCTTTTGATGCACCAAAAGCTTCACTAATAGCCTTAAAACGCATCTCATTAGCTTTAACACGCTCCTCTCCAATTTTATTAAGAAACTTACTGGATCCTTTAAAAATTAGCCAATAAGCTGCCACAATAATCAGAGCGATAATTAGGGTTAGTTTTAAGTTAACTAAAATTAACAAAACTATTAAAAAAACTGAAACTATACTTTGTGATATTAAAATTAGCGCAGGTAATAAGGCTTGGCCAGTAACAAATCCAACCTCAGATATAATCGACTTTCCTAGATCGGCACTATTACGGTTTAAAAACCAACTATAAGGTTGATGCAAATAACTTTCCATTAATCGTTTTCCAATTTTGTATTCTATTATTTGAATAAAATGCAATTGAATATAAGTTGTTAGAGCCTTGAAGCTTAGTGAAAAAACTAAAAGTCCAAACACTACAATACCCAGGGTAAAAATAAAATCTGTATGATTTTCTATGCCAATTATATATGAAGCTTTAAATATAGTGTTTAAAATTGAATTAGTTTCAATTATACCAGGATTAGTTAATACAGCTATAAATGGCATAATTGAAGCTACACCAATCATATCTATTAAAGCCATTATTAACACCATAATCAACAATAAAGCTGCATGTTTTTTTTCCTTAGATGTTAAAAAATATAAAATTTTTTTTTGAAAGTTCATCCTGTATTTTATACTTCTTTTTTTATATATTTTCGACTTTTTATGTTGAATAAACTTTTTAAATATACAATTAACTTACAAAATTTACTCAATAATTGTAAGACTAAACCTTAAAAGAATATTATGAAAAAAAAAATTGGAAAAATATTTTGGATAACAGGTTTATCAGGTTCAGGTAAATCAACAATTGGTGAAAAACTAAAAACTTTAATTAAAAATAAATATGGTAAGACAATAATCATTCATGGGGATGATATAAGAAATATCTATAAATTTAAATCTTATTCAAAAATTCAAAGATTAAAACTTGGTAAAGCTAACTCTGACCTTTGTAAGCTTTTCTCTGAACAAGGTTTAAATATCATATTTACAACTGTTGGATTATTTCATTATTTATTTGAATATAACCGTAATAACCTTAAAAATTATACAGAAATTTATATAAAAACAGATATAAAAAAATTATTAAAAAATAAAAAAAAATTCTTTTATAAAATTAGAACAAAAAATGTTTGGGGTTTAGATTTAAAACCTCAGTTTCCTAAAAATTCAGAAATAATAATTGAAAATAATTTTGATAAATCCACAACTAAATTAGCTCAAATTATTTATGAAAAGATAGAAAAAAAAATTAATGATTAATTTTTATAATTTAGTACTATTTTTTAAAAATTAGAATAATATTACAATTAAAAAATAGTTAAAATTTATATGAAAAAAAATAAGATTGTCTATATTGGTCTATCTGCAGATATTTTACATGAAGGCCATATAAATATTATAAAAACTGCAAAAAAATATGGAAAAATTGTAGTAGGTCTATTAACTGATCATGCAATTGCTAGTTATAAAAATATACCTCATTTATCCTATAGTCAAAGAGAAATAGTTTTAAAAAATATTAAATTTATATCTAAAATTATACCTCAAAAAACATTAGATTATACTTACAATTTGAATTTGATTAAACCTAATTATGTGGTTCATGGCGATGATTGGAAAAATGGAATTCAAAAATCAACAAGATTAAAGGTTATAAAAACACTCAAAAAATGGGGTGGAAAATTAATTGAGCCTAAATACACAAAAAATATCTCATCAACAAT
>Ga0181552_10002472_pt1 | contig 13444 bp, 14 predicted proteins | sample 011ome_18_FD_130583 | JGI IMG/M metagenome (GOLD analysis project Ga0181552, IMG submission 130583) | Coastal salt marsh microbial communities from the Groves Creek Marsh, Skidaway Island, Georgia - 011501BT metaG (megahit assembly) | ecosystem: Environmental > Aquatic > Marine > Intertidal...
ATGCCATCTTCAACGCAACTGGCGAACGTGTTCGCAAGATGCCGTTGTACGAGTCAGGCTACAAACTGGTGTAATTCACCAGGCAAGGTCAAAAAAGCCGGATCATCTGATCCGGCTTTTTTTGTGCTTGAATTCCGGATAAAAAAAGGCCGGATCCAATCCAGCCTGATATTTACAGTGCTATTAACCTGGCCGTTAATTATAGGAATAGTAGTAGCGCAGTTTGACGTTTTCACCACTGGTAGCGGAACCGTCGATAAAGGCCGGGCGGAATTTTTCCCGGCGAATCTTTCGGACCAGGGCCTTGGTGACCGGTGAAACATCCTGTTCTGATGTGGCGATCACTTCCGGGCTAGAAGCGATACCAAACTTGCTGACTTGGAACTCCACATCAATATAACCGTGATATGCAGTGGTTGCCGGGTTGGTGGTGTCAGGGGCTATAACTGGCATGCCCGGCGTCATGATACGACTGATGTCCTGGTCGGATGCCTGAACGGCATCGAGGACTTCATAAGCATCTTCATAAACTGACAAGGCCGCAGCACGACGGTCAAACAGCAGATACCAGTCACCCAAAGCCATCATTTGTTCGGCGATAGCCAGGTAATCAGGCTGTGGGTCTTCAAGTGAATAGGCGATGGCGCGTTTAAGGGCATTGCTGCCGTTAAAGAAGTAGGCCATTTCAGACTGGTTTTCCCGTTGGTTATCCGATGAAAAGCCATCATTATTACTGAATGCGGAACCTGAGGAGGCTGCCATGGATGATGCCAACTGGGTTTTGCTGTTGGCGATATAGTTGATGGCCGCCAGTTTCTTTTCAGCATGAACGAGGCGCTGTTTCTGATCAGGGGTTACAGCCTCGTCTGTACGAATCATTTCAATCGCAGTGATATAACTTTCCTGAGCAGATACCAGCATAGATCCGATATCACCGGCGCCCTGGCCGCCGAGGCTGACATCTTGCATCAGCAGACGGTCAACATTCCAGTCTGCCCATTCGAGAATACTGGCGACATATCCTGATGTGCCCTCTTCATACAGATTTTGTTGCAGGTAAAGCAGTGATTCATGAAGTGAGTGGGCTTGATCATAAGCATTGTTAGCGACCTGACTGCTGATCATTTTACGCAGCAGAGATTCCTGGTGCTCGCTATAGAGTCCATCATTGACTCGTTGCACATGCAGGCTTTTCTCATAGGCCTTGATAGCTTCGTCGTGATTGCCCAGTTTTGCCTGCAGATCGCCGAGTGCCTCAGCCTGTTCGGACAGCGCAATGGCGAAGGGGCCTTCATCCATTTCAAGTTGGCGCATATTTGCCTGGTATTCTTCGGCGGAGATTCGAGCCGTATCGTTACTCGATATGTTAAAGCGTGAGGATGAACCCAGGATTTCCAAACCGGCCAGTTGCAGGGAGGCGGGTTTTGGTTCTTCCTTGAGGGGGACCGGGTAAAACGCGATATTTCGGTAATCAGGTGCTGCAACAGCAAAAGAGGTGACGAGACCGGCAAGCACGCAGAGTAGGCTGCCCCGGAGGGTAGTGTGGTAGTTCATATGGCTCATCCCTTGGTACCTCTGCCAGTAAATGGCAAGCGCTCATTCGAGTCGGTGGAAATTCATACAGTTACAAATGTTAAGTTTAAGTAAAGATTTAATGAGCATCATATAAAGAATAATGAGAGAAAGGGAGCCCTTATTTACGTAACGCTATGAATTCATGCACATAATCAGGAAAGATTCCCATAGTGACAATATGGGGCAACAATCAGTCAGACCTGTGGGAGAGCGGTAAGGGGGCTGTTCTTGCGGGTTAAGGCTCTGGAATGGCCTTAAAAAAGGCGAAGGGGTTCGCCAGGAGCGGTTCGGGCGATCAGTAGCTGTAGTAGTACCGGGCTTCGATGGTTTCGTCTCCCACCGGCTGGCCGTCGCGGAATCGGGGTCTGAAGGAGGTGGCGTTGCGTAATTGCCGGAGCAGGCGTGTTTCTACCGTGTCTGTGGCGTTGGGACTTTTGTCCAGGATATCGATACCTGAAGGCTGACCGAAACGGTTCAGCTCTATACGGACATCAAACCAGCCAAGGTAATCAAGCGCGATATCAGCAGGAATATTGAGAGAGGCGCGCGTGTAGCGGTAATGAATGAACGTGGGGATGGTTTGCGGAAGTTCCGGGGAAAATAACGCATCCAGTGCGGCCTGATCCATGCCGGCGGCCATGGCTTCTTGGTAGGCCTCTTCATAAGTTTCCAGTGACGTCAGGCGTTTCTTGAACAACATCAGCCAGTCACCCAGATCTACCCGTGCCAGGGCCATGTCGGCGGGAGTCATCTGTTCATTGCGTAACATGTATTCCAGTCGACGCTCGAGTGCCTCGCGGCCATGTCGGTAGCCCATGGAATTCGATGTGACCTGGGAGAAATCGTAATAACCCTGGGATGAAGCCATGGTGAGTTGCGAGTTATTGCCGCTTTTGAAGGCAGAGCTGTTGATGTCCAGGTTGGTGGCAAAGAAATAATTGGTTAATGCCAGACGCTTTTCGATATCCAGCAAACGGGGATCGTCCGTGCCAAAGTTGTTCAGCAATATCTGGATAATTGTGCGGTAGATATTTTGAGCGTTGACCAGGCGCATGGTTTTGAAATCTTCTGCGCCGATGGAATTACTGACACTGTTTTCCTCGTAAATGTGCGACTCAGCAGCGTATGTCAGTGTCGGATCCATGGAGATGCGTGAGTCAAAGGCAAAAATATTCCATTCGGCGTATTGCGTCAGCGCCGGTAGCAGATCAACACTGGTGCCACCATAGGCTTTGCGCTTCAGGTAGAACAGGTATTCCTGTTGCAGGTCGGCTTCCTTCAAATCGCCCATGGCGACATGGCTTTCAATTTTCTCCTCGATGATGGTTTCCTGGTCCAGATTGAACAGGCCGAGATTGACGCGGTTGATATGCAGGGCATGGTCAAGGTACTCCAGGGCTTTTTCGTGCTCGCCCATAGCCTGCTGAAGCGATCCCAGTGCCAGCAATTCCTGGGCCAGTGAGGATTCATAGACTCCGCCAGCCAGCTCCAGATCACGAATGCGCTTCTCATAGTCTTCAATGGAGCCATCCAGATCCAGATCAGGAGCAGCTTCCCTGGCCATGGCGATAGCCTGGGTCACGAGATATTCCGAAGCAGAGACAGCGTGTTCGGCGCTGGGCAGTGAAGTGAGTTCGTTGACGATAATGTTGTCTTCGCCGAGGGTAAGGCGTTCAATGAGTACCGGTTCAAAAACCAGATTGTCCAGTTCCTGGTTGCTTTGCGCGACCGCCGACATACAACAGCCTGCCAGAGTCATCATGAGGACAGTGTGCAGTCCTGATGCGCTGAAGGCATGTCTGAATGTGTGCTTGCCGGTAAACATCCTGGATACTGATTCCAATACTCACTTGAACCGGATCGTGGCAGAGGACGGCCTGTTACTAATAGGCATAGTAGTACCGTACCTTTATATCACTTTGCTCGACCGTTTCGCCAGCGACGAAAAGCGGCCGCATGATGATGTCTTCCAGATGGTCGAGCAGCATGCTGCGCAGTCGTTGTCCGGTATTTTCCGAAACGTTGATTATGTCGATGCGACGTAATGTGCCATTGGTGCGGACATCAAAACTGACATCGATATAGCCCAGATAGGGTACGTCTAGGCTCTCGGGAATACTCTGAAATTCACGGGTATATTCGTGCGACACGAACGTCGGGATCAACAGCGCCGGTTCGGGTGAAACAAACCCGGTGATCTCGGCCTCGGTCATGCCCTGTGCCAGAAGTAGGTCCCTGGCCATGTTGTAGGCCGCGAAGGCCCGGACCGCGCGCTCAAAGGCCAGTTCCCAGTCACCCAGATCAAGATAAATGGCAGCCGCTAGCAAAGGGTCCGTGGCAGCCGCCGCCTCCGCTGCGGTGGTGAGGTTTTCCCGGGTATCAGCGTATCCCCGTCGGATCGCTGCCACGGAGCGCACCATCCGGTTGCGATTCAGTCCCATGATCGTGCCGTAATTGCTGAAGCCGCTGTGCTCCTCGAGCTGTTTTTTAAACAGGTAACTCAGGTTGGCTTTGCGCCTGAGAATCTCGGGATCATCCGGTGTGCTTTCCAGCATGTTGTCGTAGACATCATCAGCCTGTTCCAGCTTGGGATCGATCAGCTGGTCAGCGGTATAGGACTGCATCGTGATCGCGGAAGGGCTGCCAGCGAGCAGGGCGGTGCGGGGCACAAAGCGTGTCTCGCTGAACTGGTTATCCTCGACCGCTACCAGCTCACCTCGGCGCAGCATGGTGGCACCGATGTTGCTGTTCGAGTTGTCATAAAGACCCTCTTCACCAAGAAAGGCTGTACGCCGGTAGGCCTCCAGGTTCCACTCGGCCCATTCCAGGGAAGCGGTGGTCATGGCATCGCTGCCGGGTTCCAGGCTGCGGGACAGGATGTAGTACAGGTATTCGTGGTACTTGTCTGCATCGGCAAAATTGCGGGTTTTTTTGCTGATATCAATCAGTGCCCTGACCGCATCACGCTGTGAAAGGGTATACAGACCTTCATTGACCCGATTGATGTGCATGGCATTTTCATAAGCGGCAACAGCGCTTTCGATATCGCCAAGCTGCTCATAGAGGTTGCCCGTGGCCAGGTATTCCTGGGCCAGGCTGGTATTATAGATGCCGCTGGTTTCAATCTGTTGGTTGATGGCGTCTTCGTAACGCTTGATATCCGCCAGGATTTCAGAGGGCAGTCGTGAGGGCGCTTCGGTGGTCGCCTCAGCGGTCGTCGTGATATCCCTGTTGGCCGCCCCGGGACGACCAGCTGACGTCAGCAACACGTTTTCATCAGACGCATCCAGATAGACCGGGTCAAAGAACAGGGTTCTCAGTTCGTTGGTCGATTGTGCAAACACTGGCATGCAGGACGCCAGGAGTCCCAGGCACACACCCACCCCGCGCAGGATGGCGGCGGCGCGAAAGCTGCTGGCAAAGCAGCGTGTTGTGATGGGCGTTATCATGGTGTCAGTCAGGTGTGATCTTTTGCGGGTCGTTGTTTTAAGATGGTCGGCCAGTCTCAAAACAGACCGGGATACGCACCCAATGTTACACCCGGCACTCGGAAAAACCAGTGCCTTACCTTTTCAATCCGGAGTTCCCAAGCTATGAATACAGTTCTCATCACCGGCACCAATCGCGGAATCGGCCTGGCCTTTACGTCCCGGTACCTGGCTCGCGGTGACCGCGTTATCGCCTGCTGCCGCCAGCCCGACACGGCGCCCGAATTGCAGGCGCTGGCCCATGACGCCCTGCGCATTGAAGCCCTGGATGTCAGTGATGCTGCCAGCCGTGAGGCGCTGGCGGACCGGCTGGCGGATGAGCAGGTCGACCTCTTTATCAACAATGCCGGCATCTATGGCAGCGGCCAGCAACTGGATGAGGTGGAGGAAGCGGAATGGCAGCGGGTGTTCAGCGTCAATGTCATTGCCCCGCTGTTGCTGACGCGGGCGTTGCTGCCAAGGCTGAGCGTCAAGCCGCCCGCGAGACTGGTGTACCTGAGCTCCAAAATGGGCTCCATCGCCGATAACAGCGGGGGTGGCACCTATATCTATCGCTCATCAAAAACCGCCCTGAACCAGGTGGTAAAAAGCCTGGCCATCGATCTGGAACCCCGGGGCATGGCGGTGGCCGCGCTGCATCCGGGTTGGGTACGCACCGACATGGGCGGCCCCAACGGCCTGATTGATGCCGATACCAGTGTCAGTGGCTTGATGACGGTCATTGATGGCCTCGATGCAACCGGCAGTGGCCGATTCTACAACTATGACGGCCAGGAGATACCCTGGTAGCAAATATTGATAATTAATAACTATATTATTTTGATATAAATTAGTTAATAAATATCAAGTCTTTTTACTCAGTCAGCAGAGTCCGCATATGCGGATAGAACTGGGTGAAGGTGCCGTCAAAAGCGCCTTCGGGGATATGGCAGTGAATACATGCACTGTTGTCGGGAATCTTGTTACTGGCCGTGCCCGGCATGGCCTCGGCCGGGTACATGTAAAAGGCGCGGCCCTCATTGAAACGGTCGCGGTCGATCACATGAATTTCCTTGGCCTCCAGCTCGCCCTGCACGAACCCGGGCAGCTGTGGGCTGGATTCAGCCGCAGCAGTGTAAAACGACAAAAGAAAAAGGGTGCCATCGGCGTACTCCTGGTGTTCCTTGAAATAGCGGTAGGCTTCCGGCTCCATCTGCACGACGCCCATTACGCCGGGATCGGCAGCATCAAAAGGTTCATCACTGTATTCACCACCCAGGGACGTGCCGACATGAATCCACGTGTCGGTATTCTCCGGAAACATCAGCTGGTTGCCGTCAGCATATTGCGCTACACCAAGATCCTGCGCGCTGGTTAAAGGGGAAACACAAAGGGCCAGCACTGCAGTGCCGAGTACACGTCTTGTCATCATGAGAAACACTCCTGTCTATCGCTGGATGATCACAGCCAACAAGCTAACCCGCAATCGGGTAATGAATAAGAAAAAAGCCGGGCTTTTACCGGAGTGACTTTACCAGCAACAGGGCGTCACCGGTGTAATGAATCAGCGGATGGGGAATGATGAGTTTGCGCATGGTCTCGCGATAACCCAGGCGCTGGTAGAACTCATAGGCGATGGTATTGCCCTCCAGCACGATCAATGACAGGGCAGGCAAGCCTTTTTCGCGGCACTTTTCCTCGGCCATCTGCATCAGGATGCGGGCTATGCCGCGCCGACGCCAGCCGGGTTCAACGGCCAACCCGGCAATGTAAAAGCTGTTGGGTTCCTCCAGTAACCAGAAGGGTTTCAGGATGGGGTCTTCTTCCACGTAGTCGTCGTCTTTCTGCATTTCATACGCCAGCAGCACGGCAACCACTTCATGGCCTTCGACCTCGGCCACCAGGCAATTCTCATAGCTGAACGCGGTGTTGCGCCGCTCATAACGCTTCTGCCCAATGTCGAGCAGGTTGTCACCGGGACGGGCCTGCTTCGACCAGATGTAATCGGAGATGCCGTCAGAGGCCACCGAATACAGTTCGGCGATGCGGCGCGCGTCCTCCTTCTTGGCAGGACGGCATGTGATCGACCAGCCTTGCGACATCAGTCCTGGCTGAGCTTGCGTTCGTCGGCCCAGTTGCCGTGCAGACCCTGCCGCAGGCGGAACGGCAGTTTCACACGACCGATCGGGCCTTCCTCGATGCGCTGGGCATCCAGGATGGCCAGGCCGGAATAGTTGTTGATGATGTCATCGACCAGGGCAATCAGGTAGCCATCCCCCTGTGGCGCATCCGGCGTGCGTGGTACAAAGCACGGTTCCTGGATGACACTGTCAGGGCCACACCACCATTCGGATTGCTTGCCGTTCAGGAAGTTCATGTAGCCCAGCTTGTTGATCATCAGGCCGGAGGCGCGACCGCCGGGGCCGTTGAACTGCAGCGTTGGATCGGTCACCAGCAGCCAGCCATAGTCGTGTTTCTGCGTGGCATAGCGGTCATCGATGCGTGGGAACTCGCCGACCATGTCGGTCATGCGGTCCATCTGGGTGAGCTCGAGTTTTTCACTGTTATAGTCCACGGTCCAGCGCGTCATGTACGACAGGGCTTCCTGCGGTTTGAAGGGCTCGCCATGCACGTCAGGGAAGAACGGGAACATGTTGTTCTTGGCCACTGGCACATCAAAGTGAATCTTGGAGCCTTCATTGAAGGCGTTCATCACATGGGAGCAGAACAGGTTCGGGCCCTTGAACCACTTCATGTCCTTGGCATCACCGTTTCTTGGCATCACGCCAAAGTAAACCGGCATGGTGGTATCAAAGCCGAAAAAGGGCATATTCTTTTCCAGGCGTTCCCAGTTGGAAATGATGGGAATGATGTGGAAGCACACGTAGTCTTCCGTCACACCAAAGTCGTGCATCATGCAGTAGTACGGTGCCTCGAACCATACTTCCTTGAGCAGCTCACCCTTCGGGCTGATTTCCATGTAGGTGCAGTCTTTCGTGCACAGGCCCTTGGAACCATAACTGAAGGCCACCATGTTGCCGGTGACCGGGTCGATCTTGGGATGGGCGGTAAAGGTCTGGCTGGTCAGCTTGCCGTCAAAATCCGAGTAACCAAAAGTTTCCAGGGTCAGCGGATCCATCAGCAGGGGCGGGCTGTCTTCTTTCAACGCAAACAGCTTGCCGGCATGCACTATGGGTGTGGTGTTGGCGGTGCCGCGGATGGCGCCTTTCACGAAAGGATCATCGGTCAGCGGGTTGCGGTAGGCACCGAACAGGGCGTGGTCGGCCTCACGCTCGAGCTTCCATTTGTCGGTATGGGCATAGCGCTGCTTGAAATCGACTTTGCCGCCGCGAAAGCGGAACAGCGAGATCATGCCATCGCCATTGAAAAACTGGTCGTCATCAAAGCGCGGCGGAAATTGCTGGTCGGGGTGAACGCGGTGGAAAGTACCGTTGAGCTGTGAAGGAATCTCGCCCTCTACTTCACAGTCATGGATATCGCCCTCAAACCGCACCATGTTTAGGATGCCGGAAAAGGCTCGTGTGTCAGGGTAATGTGCCATGGATAAACTCCGAATCGGTCATACTGGTGCCGCCTGTAGCAGGCGGTTTGGCGGTATTGTAACCCGCTGTTTGCACCGGGCTAAATGCAGGCGTTGATATGCATCAAGGGTTGTGATGGCGGGCTAGTTTGCCAGCGTGTCGAGAATGGCCTGGCAGACCTGCTCTTGGTTAAGGTTGTCACAGGCGATGGTGATGTCGGCATAGCGGTTATAGAGGATAGCGCGTTCCTCAAAAAGCTCTTCAAAGCTCTGGTCAGGACGCCGGGCAATGCCGCGTTCCTCATAGTCGGTGATGCGCTGCTTCAGCGCCGCCAGTGATACCGACAGGAAAATATTCACACCCCGTTCAGCCAGGTGGGCCATGCTTTTCTCGCTGTACACCACACTGCCGCCGGTAGCAACGACGGTTTCACTGACATCCAGTGTGCAGACCCATTTTTCCTCAATCTCGCGCAGCGTCATGTAGCCGTCACTGTCGAGAATATGCTGCAGGGAGCGGTGCTCATGGGTCTGGATAACGACATCGGTGTCGACAAAATCTCGCGAGGTGCGCTTGGCCAGGATGACACCAATGGTGCTTTTGCCGGACCCCGGCATGCCAATGAGAACGATGTTGTCTTTTACTGGGTTGTCAGTCACTGCGGTTGTGGAAACACGAGTTGGGAAAAGAGGCGATTATACGTGGCAAACCGTAACAGGCGAACTGTATTCAATCGCTCGTGAGGCCTGAAATCTGGAAGGGCAGGCTGCTGCGTTCGAACCCCTCCCGGTCATAGAAGCGGTGGGCATCCTTGCGCTGGACGCCCGAGTCCAGGTGCAGCAGGTCACACCCGGTCTGCCGGACATAGGTTTTCAGTCACGCCATCATGGCCTTGCCGGCACCGCGTGACCGCGCACTTTCGGCTGTGACCAGGTCATCCACATACAGGCACCGCCCCCAGGCCAGCTTTTCGCTGATGACCAAACTCGCCTCTCAGGCAGGGACATTGTCGAGAAACAGACACGCCACCTGGTAGCCATCACTGGCCTGCTGTTGTTCGATACGGGCGACCAGGCTGTCTGCTGAATACCGGGGCCTCAGCTCCAGCAGTACCGGGGCAATGGCCAGCATTGCCGCCTTGCCGGTAACCAGGCGAATATTGGGATGTTCAACGGTGACTGACATCAATCAGGGCGGCGGTATCAAAACCGTATTGGCTGGCCAGCGTCTCGAAACGCTCGCGCACGCCCGGATCAATATCGGGTGTTCGTGACAACAACCACAGGTACGAGGTGTCTGGACCGGAAATGAAGGCGTAGTTGTAATCCGTTTTGTCCAGCTCAAAGACCACGTAGGAACCATAAAACGGGCCAAAGAAACTGACCTTCAGGTAACCGGTATCTTCGTCCTCGACAAAGTATGCTTTGCCTTCGGCTTCTTCCCAGGCCTGGTCAGCTTCGGACCAGCCACGATTGAGCACGCGCATGCCCCCATCCTCACGCATCGAGTAGGTGGCGGTAATACTGCTCAGGCCGCGTTCAAAGGAGTGGTCTAACCGGGCGATTTCATACCAGGTGCCGAGATAGCGCTCCAGTTCAAAGCCGGTGACCGGGGTGACCCCGGCCGGCATGCCCATGCAGCCTGTGAGCAGCAGCACGAGCAAAAAGAAAATTGTTTGACGCATCATGGTCTCAGTCCCAGTGACATGGGGGTATGCCGTATGCCGGCTTCCGTGAAGTTGTCTCCGGTCGCCTCGAACCCCAGCTTTTCATAAAACGGCACGGCAGTGACCTGGGCATACAGGTAGACCTCCCGGAAACGTCGTGCCCGGGCTGTCTCGATCAGTGTCTTCATGAGACCAGCTCCCACGCCTTTATCGCGATATTCCCTGAGCACCGCCAGGCGTCCGATATGGCCATCGTTGAGCATGCGGCCCGTACCCAGCGGCAAGCCCTGGTCTGTGCACAGTACCTGGATCGCCTTGTCGTCCAGGCCATCAAAATCCAGCGTTGTGTCCACCTTCTGTTCTACGGTAAATACTGTGTGACGGATGTGCCGGATGGCATCCTCGTGGGCGGCAAAGGAAACGACATCAAAGTGCATGGTGTGGGGACTACGGTGAACAGTAAGGATCAGAGGAAAGCATACAACATGAACCAGCCGAACAGAAAAGCCAGCACACCACCGGCGCGGCTGAAAGGCGTAATCACTTTCAGGATCCATTTCAGCATGGCCGTGAAACGTGCCTGGCTGATCCAGGCAAACACCACGGCAGCAATGACGGCAATCCAGCCGATCACGGTGATGGCTGTCGGAAAACGTGACTGCCCGGCATAGGTGATCAGCAACAGGCCAAAGAAGAGACGTATCACGACGGCACTGGCATACAGCGGCAGCGTTGTGCTGAACCGCGCGATGAACCCGAGCACGATGTCAGGCTTGATCACCAGCAGGAGACCGGCGAACAGGATCAGCAGGGACAACAGGCTGATGATCATTAACATGCAGTTTCAGTCTCTTCGTGGCGCATCTGGCTTATCTTTATGACTGGACTGCCAGAACAAGGCGTCACGATAGTCCGTCATGGTCACATCCAGGCAGTGCCATGGGCGGAACATGTCACCTTGTGCCAGCAGGAGAATCGCGCGTTTGACCCGATGCGGTTCTGGTCCGGCGTACTGACCAGGGTGCCAATGACCTCGGCTACCTGGTGGTCAGCAAAATGGCGGGTGATGTCATTGATGGCAATCATGGCCTGCCAGCCTGACACACTTTACCGGCTTTGCAAACATGAATGGCACATGAACCGGCCGTGCTCAATGCTGGCTGAAAAACGGTAAAAGGCAGATGCGCATGACAGTTATGTACGCTGGGTAAAAACGGTTCAGAAAGCATTCGCTTTGCCCGCGCTACGGTCATTGCTCCTGATCTAAAGGAGAAGACCATGAACAGGTTACTGATTGCTGCAGTGCTGGGGGTGTTCTTTACAGGATGCGCCGGGGTCGATGTCAGGGTGCCTTATCACACAGACTCGTCGCGAACCACTGTTTAGACAGGCAACCGCAGCCACTACCACGAAGCGGGCATAGCCTCTTACTATGCTGACAAGTACCAGGGCCGGTTGACGGCGAATGGCGAGCGTTTCAACCAGGGAGCCATGACCGCCGCTCACATGAGTCTGCCGTTTGGCGCGCATGTGCGGGTCGTCAATCGCGACAATAGCCGCAGTGTCGTGGTGCATATCAACGACCGTGGTCTGTTTATCAGGGGGCGTATTATTGATTTTTCCTACGCAGCGTTCAGCTGGATTGAGCACCCCCGTGAAGGGTTGGCGGATGGGGTGTTGGAGATACTGGATTGAAAGGATTACGCCTAGCTAGGGAGAGTAGTCTGACGAACGTACTGAACGACCTTGAGCAATTAGTCAAGCATAGTGTCAATCCTGCTTGCGCGTGAGTTTCTGCAGGGCAGCGACACGATCAGAATCTGGGGCAAAATCCTTAACCGTCAAATGAAAGTCCAGTGTGTCTTCAGTGATTGAAAATGCATGAGCTGACTGACAGCTGCCCGTACCTGCGGATCGCACAATAACGATGACCGGTTGCGTTTGTCGCCATCGATATCAGCAAGAATCGCTTTTTCGACAATTCCATCCCGTGCGCGGATGAGCCCGGCAACGAAGAAGGTAGTTTCATCCGACGCAGCAGCGGCCTCACAGAGCCGTACGCTGAAGCTCCCAATAGAACGAGCCTCGTCTTCACCTTCCGCGACGACCAGTGTTTGTCCGCTTTGGGTTGTGAGCTTTGACGTGAGGTGGTCCTGGGCCTAGACACCGACTGGAGCTGCCAGGAGCAAAACGATTATGACTCGCCAGATCTTCATCAAAACGTCTTATCTGTAATTCAGATGACCAGAATGCGCACGATAGATGCCTGACCCTATGTTAAGCGGCATCATATGATGTTCGCTGATTTGAATGTTTGTTATGTATGGATGGAATAATCAACCTGCTAAAGGCTCATGAAACACTTTATGAATACCGCCATAGCCAATTAGTACCATCATGAAAACATATAAAAATAAACGTTAACGTTCATTGATTTTTGCTTTTGAAAAAACGTATGAGAAAAACCAGAAGAGCGGCAAACAGTAAAATACAAGACAGAAGCCAGCAGAGGATGATCAATAAACCCGTTAGGTGGGAGTCATGGGATGCGTGAACAAAATATTCGTATAAGGGGAAAGTGGCAATGACACTTCCTGCTATGAGTAGAAGTCTCATGGTTCATTGGATAAGACTGATTCAATAAATAGTAGAGCATGGAGTATTCGCAGGAAAAAACTTTTATTGCATAAAAAAGGCCCCGGAGGGGCCTTTTTATCAGTCGCGCTGAAACCTCGAACTTCTCAGGACTAATCCGTCACACACCCTTCACTGGCACTTTTCACCAGCGTGGCGTACTTGTACAGCACACCGGAGGTGGCGGGCAGCGGTGGCTGTTGCCACGCGGCGCGGCGTTTTTCGATCTCGGCATCATCGATGTCTGCCACCAGGGTGTTGGACTCGGCATCGATGGTGATCATGTCGCCGTCCTTGAGCAGCCCGATGAGGCCGCCGACCTGGGCTTCTGGGGTGATGTGGCCGACCACGAAACCGTGGGTGCCGCCGGAGAAGCGGCCGTCGGTAATCAGGGCAACGGTCTTGCCCAGGCCCTGGCCCATGATGGCGCTGGTAGGCTTGAGCATTTCCGGCATGCCGGGACCACCTTTGGGGCCGCAGTAGCGGATCACGACGACGTCGCCGTCCTTGATTTCTTTCTTGGCAATGGCTTCGTTGCAGGCCGGCTCGCTGTTAAACAC
>Ga0181552_10002474_pt1 | contig 13429 bp, 13 predicted proteins | sample 011ome_18_FD_130583 | JGI IMG/M metagenome (GOLD analysis project Ga0181552, IMG submission 130583) | Coastal salt marsh microbial communities from the Groves Creek Marsh, Skidaway Island, Georgia - 011501BT metaG (megahit assembly) | ecosystem: Environmental > Aquatic > Marine > Intertidal...
CCAGCGATGGGCAGGCGACCGTGAGGAGCCGACCCAGCGATGGGCAGGCGACCGTGAGGAGCCGACCCAGCGATGGGCAGGCGACCGTAGGTGCGGAATTCGAGAAGGGCAGCCGATCATGATCCGTCTGGACGACACGAGTGGTGGCGCGGTTGCTGCGGCCATTGCGGCTGAGCGTCACCGAAACGGGTCCCCCGCGACCGGAATGGTGCTGACCCTGCTGATCCTCAGCGACGAGGAGTACCAGGCTGATGCCACGTCGGGAGCCGTCTCGGCCGCACGGCAGCACCCGATGCGCATCATCACCCTGATCCCACGTCCGAGTCGCCAGACAGCGCGCCTGGATGCGGAGATTGCGGTTGGTGGAGACGACGGCCCCGGCGAGGTGGCGGTGCTTCGACTTCGGGGCGAATTGGCCGAGCATGCGACATCGGTGGCGATTCCGCTGCTGCTGAGTGACACCCCGGTGGTGGCCTACTGGCCCGAGGACGGGCCGGATGTCCCATCTGACGACCCGATCGGGCGTCACGCGCAGCGTCGGATCACGGATGCGGCCACCGCCGACGACATCTACCGCGAGCTTGCACGGCGCAAGGCCGGCTACCGCCCGGGCGATACGGATCTCTCCTGGACACGGTTGACTCCATGGCGGTCGTCACTGGCCTCCGCCATGGACCATGGGAATCCCCACGTGCTCGAGGCCTCGATTCACGCCGAGGAGTCGAATCCCAGTGCCCTTCTGCTGCAGTCGTGGCTGTCGTCCACTCTTCAGGTGCCCGTCCATCTTCATGTCTCCTCCGGGCCTGGCATAACCGAGGCTCGCCTGGTGACTGGCGAGGGCGACATCGTCGTCCAGCGACCGGATGGTGAGACCGCGACCCTGTCCCGCCCGAACGTCGCTGACGCACGTATCGCGCTCCCCCGGCGCGGACTGGCGGGCCTCCTCTCCGAAGAGCTCAGACGCCTGGATCCCGACGATGTCTACGGCTCGGCTCTCACCCACCTCGACCTGTCATGATCGTCGACGTTCTTCGGCACGCGAACGCTGAGGCTCTCGCCGAAGATGCGGCGGCACGAACCATCACGACGCTCGTGGGACGCGTGGTCGACGCGGGCGAGGCGCATCTGTGTCTCACCGGAGGAGGCATCGGGACGGCGGTGCTCGCCGCGATAGGCCGAAGCCCATCGGTTGATGCCGTGGACTGGACACGAGTCCATGTCTGGTGGGGGGACGAGCGATTCCTCCCGGCAGGTGATGAGGAGCGCAACGACACTGGAGCATGGAGCGCACTCCTCGATGGCATTGCCATCCCTCGGGAGAACGTGCATTCCATGCCGACCCCGGTCGAGTGCCATGACGATGTCGATGCGGGTGCGGCGCTCTACGCCGACATCCTTCAGCAGCACGCGTCCCGCGATGGCGACCCAGCAGTTCCGTCCATGGACATCCTCATGCTTGGCATCGGCCCGGATGCTCACGTCGCGTCGCTGTTCCCTGAGCATCCGGCCGTCCACGATCAGCGCACCGTCGTCGGAGTCCATGGCTCACCGAAGCCGCCCCCACTGCGCATCTCACTCACTTTTCGCAGCATTCAGGCTGCGCAACAGGTGTGGGTGCTCGCCTCGGGAGCGGAGAAGGCGGAGGCCGTCAGGTTGGCCCTCACTCCACAGGCGGGAGAGTTCCAGGTCCCGGCCGCTGGCGCACGCGGCCTGCAGCGCACCCTGTTCATGATCGACGAGGCAGCAGCCTCAGCCCTGCCCGGCGACTTCGGCAGGCCCTCACCCTGAGGGGCAAAGCCCGGCCGACGCGGTCTCCCCACGTCGGCCGATCAGGATGGGCGCGCTCAGACCTCGCCGCGCAGCTTCGCGAGGGCCTCGTCGAGGATCGCTGCGCCGTCCTTGTCCGAACGACGCTCCTTCACGTACGCCAGATGCGTCTTGTAGGGCTCGATCTTGGGCGGCGCCGGCGGGTTCTCCTTGTCGGGACCAGCTGGGAGGCCGCAGCGCGGGCAGTCCCATTCCTCAGGAATCGCAGCATCGGCTGCGAAACTCGGGCGCGACTCGTGACCGCGCGAGCACCAGAATGAGACATGCGTACGCGGAGCCGCCTCTCCCCGCTCAGCCTCTCCCATGGGGCCTGCCCCGACGCGACTACCCCGGATTGCGCTACCACCAGCCATGCGTGTTGCCTTCCTGTCAGGCCGTGCTGACCAAGAGCCCGACGGCGATGATGCTGGCCGCCCACACGAGGCCGAGGCCCACGGTGAGCCGGTCCAGGTTCTTCTCTGCGACGGATGAACCACCCACGGATGAGCTCACGCCACCACCGAACATGTCCGAGAGGCCGCCACCCTTTCCGCGATGCAGCAGGATCAACGCCACCAGCAGGATGCTCGTCACCACCAAGATGACCGCCAAGACGATCGTCAGTGCAGTGATCATTCAGGTCTCCCAGGAATCGAGGTCGCAGGCTGGCCGGGCCAACCTGTGAAGAATAGTCGTACGCCTAGCTGACGAGTTCGGGCGGGTGCAGTCGGAAGCGCACAATGCCGACGAACTCGTCGGGATCCATGCTGGCACCACCCACCAGAGCGCCGTCGACGTCCGGCTTGGCCATGATCCCGGCGACGTTGGAGGACTTGACCGAGCCGCCGTACAGGATCCTGACCGCTGCGGCTGACTCGGCCCCGAACGTCTCAGCCACCCGCCCACGAATCGCTCCGCACACCTCCTGAGCGTCCTCAGGAGTCGCCACCTCACCCGTGCCGATGGCCCAGACGGGCTCGTAGGCGATCACGAGTCCGGCCACCTGCTCCGGTGTCATGCCCGCGAGGTCTGCGTCCAGCTGAGCGAGGACGTAGGACACCTGGTCACCTGACTGGCGAATCGGCAGTCCCTCCCCCATGCAGACGATGGGCGTGATGCCGTTGCGCAGGGCGGCCATGGCCTTGGAGTTCACGACTTCGTCGGACTCGCCGTTGTACTCACGTCGCTCACTGTGTCCAACAGTCACGTAGGTGCATCCCAGCTTGGCGAGCATTGGGCCGCTCACCTGTCCCGTGTAGGCACCCGAATCCTTCTCCGCGATGTCCTGAGCGCCGTACAGGATGTCATAACGATCACCATCAATGAGCGTCTGGATCGACCGAATGTCGGTGAAAGGCGGAAGAACAGCGATGTCGACCGATGCGTAGTCGTCGTCCTTCAGCGCGAAGGCCAGCTTCTGGACCAGCGCGATCGCCTCGAGATGATTCATATTCATCTTCCAGTTGCCGGCCATAAGAGGCTTGCGGGAATTCGCCATCAGTTGTTCTCCTCCAAGACTGCGAGCCCGGGAAGCGTCTTCCCCTCCAGGAACTCAAGGCTGGCACCGCCACCGGTGCTGATGTGGGTGAAGCGCGTCTCGTCGACATCCAGTTGGCGCACCGCCGCCGCGGAGTCGCCACCGCCGATGACCGTCAGCGCGGACGAGGCGGCCATGGCTCGCGCCACGGCCAAGGTCCCCGCTGAGAAGGCCTCCATCTCGAACACACCCATGGGGCCGTTCCAGACGACTGTGCCGGCGTCGGCAATGCGAGAGGCGAACAGCTCGCGCGTTCTCGGGCCGATGTCCAGGCTCATCCAGTCATCGGGAATCGAGTCAGCGTCGACGATCGCCGTCTTCGCGTCCGGAGCGAAACGGTCGGCGATGACGAAGTCCACCGGCAGGAGGAGTTCCACGCCACGTGCCTTCGCCTCGTCGAGGAACCCTCGAACCGTCTCGATCTGGTCCGCCTCGAGCAGGGAGGTGCCGACCCCGTAGCCCTGGGCCGCCAGGAAGGTGTAAGCCATGCCGCCGCCGATCAGCAGCCGGTCCACGCGGGTGATGAGGTTCCCGATGACGCCGAGCTTGTCGCTCACCTTCGAGCCGCCGAGAACCACGACGAAGGGCCGGGCCGGGTTGGCCATGATGCCGCCGAATACGGACGCCTCAGCATGCACGAGCCGTCCTGCCGCGCACGGCAGCAGCCTGGCGACATCCGTGACGGATGCCTGGTTGCGATGCACCACCCCGAAGCCATCGGACACGTAGACGTCGGCCAGGCCAGCCAGTTCTCGCGCAAGGGAGATGCGCTCGTCGGAATCCTTGCTCGTCTCCCGAGCATCGAACCGAATGTTCTCCAGCAGCATCACCTGCCCGGGTGCCATGCCAGCCACGAGTGCCGGTGCATCCTGCAGATCAGCCAGCAGCACGGGCGTACCGAGAAGTTCTCCGAGGCGAGCGGCCACGGGAGCCAGGCTGAGTTCAGGCACTCGCTCACCCTTGGCACGTCCGAGATGTGCGGCGATGACGACACGCGCACCCTTCGCGCGCAGATACTCCACCGTGGGAAGTGCCGCCACGATGCGGCCGTCGTCCGTGATCATTCGATCGCCGGACGGCCCATCGGTCAGGGGGACATTGAAGTCCGCCCTGACCAGCACGGTCCGCCCGGCGACATCGAGGTCGTCGAGTGATTTCATCCAGCAGTCCTCAGAGCTTCGAGCCCACGAGGCCGACCAGATCCACGAGGCGGTTGCTGTAGCCCCACTCATTGTCATACCAGCCCAGCACCTTGACCATGTTGCCGTTGACATTGGTCATGGTCGCGTCGAACGTGCAGGACGCAGGATCGGTCACGATGTCGGTCGAGACGATCGGATCCTCGGTGTACACGAGAATCCCCTTGAGCGGACCGTCTGCCGCAGCCTTGACCACAGCGTTGATCTCCTCCTTGGTGGCAGCCGTCTTCAGCTCGACAGTCAGATCGGTCGCCGAACCGGTGGGCACCGGGACGCGCATCGCGTAGCCGTCGAGCCTGCCCTTCATGTTGGGCATCACGAGACCGATCGCCTTGGCGGCGCCCGTGCTCGTCGGGATCATGTTCAGAGCGGCAGCCCGAGCACGACGAAGGTCACTGTGCGGGTAGTCGAGGATGTTCTGGTCGTTCGTGTACGCGTGAATCGTGGTCATGAGGCCACGCTCGATGCCGAACGCATCATCGATTGCCTTGGCCATCGGCGCCAGGCAGTTGGTGGTGCAGGAGGCATTCGAGATGATGTTGTGGCTCGCAGGGTCGTAGTTCTGGTCGTTGACGCCCATCACGATCGTGATGTCCTCGCCCTTGGCGGGCGCCGAGATGATGACCTTCTTCGCCCCGGCGGCAAGGTGCTTGCCCGCGCTCTCAGCGTCGGTGAAGAATCCGGTGGACTCGATGACGATGTCGGCTCCGACCTTCGCCCAGGGCAGCTGCGCGGGATCGCGCTCGGCGAACACGGGGAGCGACTTTCCATCGATCAGGATCTCTCCGTCACCGGCGACCACATCGCGGCCCAGGCGGCCGAGGATGCTGTCGTACTTGAGCAGGTGCGCCAGAGTAGTGGTGTCGGTGAGGTCATTCACACCCACCACCTCGACGTCGGCACCGCTGGCCAGCAGCGCCCGGTAGAAGTTGCGACCGATCCGACCGAAGCCGTTGATGCCGACCTTGATTGTCACTTCATGCTCCTTGCTGACCATCAACCCTTGTGGGGTCCGGGCTCGGTGCCCGTAAGCGCTTCCATCCTAGCCATGGCACGTTTCGCGGAGATGACGCGCTCAAGGCCCCGTGAGCGTCCCATAGACGGACGTCCTCGCTTCCGAGAGTGGCGCCGGGTGCCTAGCTGCGACCCTCGGCCCGCGAGAGTGCGTCACCGAGTCGCAGGACATTCCGGTGCCAGTCAGCCCGCTCCTGCACCTGGGCACGAGCCCGCTCGACCACCGCCATCGGGTAGTGCGCAGTCACCGACACCAGTCGCTCGGTCAGCGCGGCGACGTCGCCGGTCGGGAAGGTATATCCCGTCACGTCGTCCACCACCCAGTCGAGGTTTCCTGGCGTGGAGCTGGCGATGACGGGGGTTCCGCATGCCATCGCCTGCAGGAGGGTGACCGAGGTGCCGTCCACCTCCGAGGCTGTCACGTAGCAGGCAGCCCGCCCCAGCAGGGGCACCAGATCGCGCTCGTCGACCCGTCCCAGGAAACGTACTCGGTCCTGGATCCCGAGGCTGCTTGAGAGCGCCCTCAACTCGTCGGTCAGAGAGCCCTCATGGCCGATGATCAGGTAGGGGTCTGGATAGTCCTCATGGACGTCGAGACGTCGCGGCACCGCGGAGAAGGCGTGGAGGATGTCCGCCACGCGATACAACGGCTCGTGGGCGCGCAGGGAGAGCACCAGGGGTGCATGCGGAGGGACCCCCAGCTCGAACGCGTCCACCCATGGTCCGTGAAACGTGAAGACGGACAGGTCCACCCCCCACGGCAGGTAGGTGATGTCATCAGAGCGAACGCCAGCCTTCACGGCGATCTCGCGGTTCCAGCCGGAGTCCACCACCAGACCAGTCAGACGTGAAAGCCATGCCAGGTCGGCATCGTTGGCGTCAGCCTCGGTCAGGTCATAGCCCCAGGAGAGGCCGACGAGCGGCACATCCACATCGGCCAAGAACTCCGTCACCGTGTCGAGTGGCCCTGCCAGGACGGGCTGGCCGGCCGATGCCGCATCGAGCACCTGATCCCGAAGGTCGAGGACATCGACCGCATCCCGACCCAGGGAGACGACGAACGGCGTCCGCCCCAGTTCGAGGAGCGCCGAGATCCATCGTTCATCGTGGATCCCCCAGCCGCGGGTCGCGTAGACGCAGTCATGCCCACCGCCAAGAACGGTCACGGCAGGATGACGTCCGGCCCGAGTGCCGACTCAGTGTCCGGGATGCCCAGATCTGCTGCGCGCTTGTCGGCAAGGGCCAGCAGCCGGCGAATGCGCCCGGCTATGGCGTCCTTGGTCATCGGAGGATCGGAGAGCGCACCGAGCTCCTCAAGACTGGCCTGCTGGTGCTCCAGACGCAGCCGGCCGGCGACGAGCAGATGCTCAGGCACATCGTCGCCGAGAATCTCCATGGCGCGCTGGACACGGGCACCCGCAGCGACGGCTGCTCTGGCCGAGCGACGCAGGTTGGCATCATCGAAGTTCGCGAGCCGATTCGCCGTCGCGCGGACCTCGCGACGCATGCGTCGCTCCTCCCAGGCGAGGACGGACTCATGAGCACCGAGCCGAGTGAGCATGGCGCCAATCGCATCCCCGTCGCGGATCACGACCCGGTCGACGCCCCGCACCTCACGTGACTTCGCAGCTATGCCCAGTCGCCGCGCAGCACCGACGAGGGCCAGCGCGGCCTCCGGTCCCGGGCAGGTGATCTCCATCGACGATGAACGTCCGGGCTCCGTCAGGGATCCATGAGCGAGGAAGGCTCCGCGCCAGGCCGACTCGACGTCGCACAACCCGCCGGAAACGATGGCTGGCGGTAGTCCACGAACGGGGCGTCCGCTGCCATCGACGATGCCTGTCTGGCGGGCAAGGGCCTCACCGCCATCCACCACGCGAACGAGGTACCTCGAGCCCTTGCGAAGTCCACCGGACTGCACCATCGCCACATCGGACTCGTGACCATAGACGTCGAAGATGTCCTTGCGCAGACGCCGTGCCGTGGCGCCGGTATCGAGTTCGGCCTCGATGACGATCTGACCACTGACGATGTGCAGGCCGCCGGCAAAGCGCAGGATCGTCGACACCTCGGCCTTGCGGCAGCACGACTTGGTCACCTCGACACGACTCAGTTCGTCCTTGACCGCTGCGGTCATCGCCATGCCACTCCATCCCAGCCGCTGACGTGCGGCTCCGCACTGCTGTACTCGATCCGGGTGCCGGCGAGTCTGCCCCCGTCCGGAAGACCGGCGTTGGGGCCGATCCCAGAGCAGGCAGGCCCTGGCAAGTCCCCCACCCTAGGCGAGCACCGTATCGAAAGCCACGGCGAGGCGTTGGGGGTCGTGCATCCCCGCACTCTCCGGCTCTGACCGGCTCACATCCATCAGGAACGGCTCGGCTCCCAGATCCGCACAGGAGCGCCTGAGCGCCGTCATGTCCTCGACGTGCCGTCGATCCACGATCACGGTGTCGATTCGCAGGTCGGGAAGATAGTTGTAGAGGACATCGAGGTAGGTGTGCGCGGCGAAGCCCGTCGTCTCACCCTTCTGGGGGTTCAGATTGAGCACAAGGATCCGCTGCGCGGAGCTGTCGGCGATCGCACGCGCGAGGTCGGGAATGACGAGGTGGGGCATCACCGACGTGTACCACGAGCCTGGACCCAGAACGATGGCGTCGGCCTCGAGAACGGCAGCGATCGCCTCCTCGCACGCCGGGGGTGCGGGAGGGTCGAGCGCGATGTGCAGGACATCACCCGGTGTCGTCGCCACCTCCACCTGACCACGCACTTCACTCACCCGATCCGGATGGCGAGGGTCGTGCCCGAGCACCTCGGCCACGATCGTGAGCGGCAGAGTGCTGCACGGAAGGACTCGACCATTGGCGCCCAGCAGGGCCGCAACCCAGTCCAGGCCGGTCACCGGATCGCCGGTCTGCTCCCACAAGGCGGTGATGAGCAGGTTGCCCACCGAGTGGCCCGCCAGGTCTCCATCACCGCCGAACCGGTGCTGCACCACCTTCTCCCACGTCCGGCCCCACGAATCGTCTCCGCACAGTGCGGCAAGAGCCATCCGCAGATCTCCCGGCGGCAGAACACCGAACTCCGCACGCAGTCGCCCGCTGGACCCGCCATCGTCGGCTACTCCCACGACTGCCGTGAGCTGATCCGTCACGCGTCGGAGTGCCTGAAGCGAAGCCGCAAGGCCATGACCGCCCCCCAGCGCCACCACCTTGCGACTGGACGTCGACGGAAGTCGACTCCCGGCACTGCGCCAGCTCATTCACGCCCCAGGTCGCGATGGAACGTACGCGTGTGAACTCCTTCACTGGCCAGCCGCGCCGCGAGAGCCTCCGTCAGTGCCACACTGCGGTGCTTGCCCCCCGTGCAACCGATGGCAACCGTGACATACCTCTTCCCCTCCCGAAGGTAGCCACTGGTGACGGTGCGGACGAGTTCCTCGTAGGAGGTCAGGAACTCGTCAGCCCCCGGCCGTTCGAGCACATGGGCGGAGACGCGGCCATCCTGTCCGGTGAGGTCCCTCAGCTCCTCCTCCCAGAATGGATTCGGCAGGAACCGTGCGTCCGCGACCATGTCGGCGTCCACCGGGATTCCATACTTGAAGCCGAAGGACATCACCGTGCACGTCAACTGAGGCGGTTCCGCTTCCGCAAAGGCGGCCTCGATCCGCCGTCTGAGCTCATGGACGTTCAGAGCAGTGGTGTCGATCACCAGATCGGCGTTCGCTCGCAGATCGCCCAGAAGCAGCCGTTCCGACTGCAGCCCATCGAGGATGCGTTCATCACCTTGGAGAGGATGGGGGCGACGGGAACTCTCGAAGCGGCGGACGAGAACATCATCGGAAGCCTCGAGGAACACCGTTCGCAGGTCCACATCTGCCTGTGGCAGTACTCCGATGGCGCCCGACAGCTCCTCGAAGAACGCCCGCCCACGAGCGTCGACCACCACACCCACGCGTTCGATGTCCGGCGTATGACGCACCAGATCGACGGCCGCCGGAAGCAGGGACGGCGGCATATTGTCGATGACGAACCAGCCCATGTCCTCCAGGGCACGTGCCGCCGTGGAACGCCCCGCGCCGGACATTCCCGTGACCAGTGCCAGCTGAAGGGAATGGATGCCTGTCGCTGATGCCGCCTCTACGCCGCTCACAGTCCCATCATGGACCATTTGGCTCCACCGGGTGGAGAGCCGCATGGATGGTGGCCGCCAGCGCCTCCCCGATCCCCGGCACCTGCTGGATCTCGTCAACGGATGCGGCGGTGATCCCCCGGATCGAGCCGAAGTGTCGGCGCAGCGCCTTCACTCGGGCGGGCCCCAGCCCGGTAACACCGTCGAGCACACTCGTCGTGGAGCGCTTGCCCCGACGGTTGCGGTGCAGCCCGATCGCCCTCCTGTGCGCCTCATCCCGGACCCTTTGCAGCAGATACAGGGCCTCGCTGGTCCTTGGCAGGATCACCGGATCGTCCTCGCCGGGGAGCCACACCTCCTCGAGTCGCTTGGCCAGTCCCACCACCGGCAGATCACCCATTCCGACCCTCATGAGCGCATCCTGGGCAGCACGGACCTGGGGAGCTCCACCGTCAATCACCAGCAGCGCAGGAGGATATGCAAAGCGAGTGGGCTCTACGCTCGCGGACTCCTCCGGTGCGTCCGTGCGAGCGAAGCGACGCTCCACGACCTCCGCCACCGATGCGAGGTCGTCGGCACCCGGGGTCCTGATGATGAACGAGCGGTAGTCCGACTTCCGAGGCAGCCCATCCTCGAAGACGACGAGTGACGCAACGGTGTCCTGGCCCTGCAACGTCGAGATGTCGATGCACTCGATTCGCAGCGGCGGCTCGCTCAGCGACAGCGCGTCCTGCAGCTCCTTCATTGCCACGCTTCTGGCGGTCAGGTCGCTGGATCGGCGTGCGGTATGAGAACGAAGCAGGTTTCCTGCGTTCTCAACCGCCGTGGCCATGAAGGTCTTCTTGTCACCGCGCTGGGGAACCCGTATGTCCACACGGGACCCTCGCATGTCGGACAGCCACTGACCCACGGTGGCCGGCTCGTCAAGTGCGCTGGCGACCAGCACCTCACGTGGTGGCAGGGCAACCGTCGGGTCCGCGTAGATCCGCTGCAGCGCGCGCTCCACGTAGCCACCGGTCGACAGGTCCTCAGCCTTCTCGAGGACGAACCCACGCTCCCCGATGATGCGTCCAGCACGGACGTGGAACACCTGCACCGCCATCTGCAGGTCGTCCTCGAACGTGCCGATGACATCCGCATCCGTGGTGTCGTCGAAGACGACCGTGTTGCGCTCGAGGGCTCTCGTCAGAGACTGCCATCGATCCCGCAGACGGGCGGCCTCCTCGTAGTCCATCCGCTCCGAGGCCTCTCTCATTCGCTTCTCGACGGAGCGGACGAAGGAGTCCGACTGGCCACTCAGGAACGAACTGAGGTCGTCGACGAGCACCCGGTAGTCCTCAGGAGTGATCCGACCGACGCAGGGGGCACTGCACTTGTCGATATAGCCGAGCAGGCAGGGACGCCCCACCTGTGCGGCCCGCCGGAACACCCCATCCCGGCAGGTACGAACAGGAAAGACCCGAACGAGCTGATCAAGAGTGTCGCGAATCGCCCAGGCGTGCGCGTAGGGGCCGAAGTACCGGGAGCCTTTCCGCTTGGCCTCCCGCACGACCGCGGCCCGCGGGTATTCCTCCGAGACGGTGACCGCCAGGTAGGGATACGTCTTGTCATCTCGAAACTTCACATTGAAGCGCGGGTCGAACTGCTTGATCCAGGAGTACTCGAGTGACAGTGCCTCGACCTCGTTGCCGACGACGACCCAGTCGACCGACGCGGCCGTCGTCACCATCGACTGCGTTCGCGGGTGAAGCGTCATCGGATCCGCGAAATACGAATTGAGCCGGGCGCGCAGGTTCCGCGCCTTGCCTACGTAGATCACCCGCCCCTGCGCATCCCGGAACCTGTACACGCCCGGGTCAGTGGGGATCTCACCAGGCGCCGGGCGATACGTCGCCGGGTCAGTCATGGGTTCGCCTCGTTGACTTATCGGCGCAGTCAGCTGAGGACGACCGCCCCGCCGTCAACGGCAATCCCGGCCGACATGAGGCCCTGGCGTGCGGGTCCGGCGAGGACCGACCCGTCCGTACCCGAGAAGCGGGAACCGTGGCAGGGGCACACAATCTCGTTGTCGACGACCTCGGACACGAGGCACCCCTGATGGGGGCAGATCGCCGTGAACGCCTTGAAATCTCCCTCCGTCGGCTGAGTGACGACGATGGCCGGCTCGGCCGATATGACTCCCCCGCCCACGGGGATGTCGGATGTCTGCGCGAAGGCACCGGCAGTGCCACCCGCGGCCGCATCCCCAGCGTCATCGGAACCGCTAGCTGCGGGCACGGAATCAGGTGACGCCTCGCCGGCGGACCCGCAGGCTGCCAGCACGCCTGCGGCTGCCACCACTCCGCCTGCCTGAAGTACCTTGCGACGGTCAAGCTCCACGACGGTCTCCCTGTCTGCCTCGGATTCACCACTTCCCCACGAACGCTACGCCACGATCCGCCGGCAGGCACGGCGGCCACGCACGTCATTCGAGGGGCCACCGCGCAGTCCGTCAGGCCTTCTTCGAACGCCTGGTCCGGGACACCTTCTTGGGGGCGCCCAGCATTCCGGCAAGAAACATGCCCGTGTGACTGCTCGCCACTGTCGCCACCTGTTCCGGGGTCCCCTCGGCGACCACGACGCCTCCGCCTGAGCCGCCCTCCGGGCCCATGTCGATGATCCAGTCTGCGGTCTTGATCACGTCCAGGTTGTGCTCGATGACGATCACCGAGTTGCCCTTGTCAACAAGACTCTGCAGGACACCCAGCAGCTTGCGAATGTCCTCGAAGTGCAGCCCAGTCGTCGGCTCGTCAAGGACGTATATCGTTCGACCGGTCGATCGCTTCTGCAGTTCCGCGGCCAGCTTCACCCGCTGGGCCTCGCCGCCGCTCAAGGTCGGGGCGGACTGGCCCATGCGCACGTAGCCCAGGCCGACGTCGACCAGGGTGGCGAGATGGCGGGAGATGGCCGGCACAGCGCGGAAGAACTCCAGCGCTTCCTCGATCGGCATGTCGAGGACCTCGGCAATGGTCTTGCCCTTGTAGTGCACCTCGAGCGTCTCACGGTTGTAACGATCGCCGTGGCATACCTCGCACGGCACGTAGACGTCCGGCAGGAAGTTCATCTCGATCTTGATGGTTCCGTCACCGGAGCACGCCTCGCATCGCCCGCCCTTGACGTTGAACGAGAAGCGTCCTTGGAGGTAGCCGCGCACCTTGGCCTCGGGGGTATCCGCGAAGAGCTTGCGGATGTGGTCGAAGACCCCGGTGTAGGTCGCCGCGTTGCTGCGCGGAGTTCGGCCGATGGGGCTCTGGTCCACGTGCACGACCTTGTCGACATGCTCGAGACCCGTCACTCGCTTGTGGCGGCCGGGAACTCCTCGCGATCCGTTGAGCTCACGAGCCAGAACAGTGAAGAGGACGTCGTTCACGAGTGTCGACTTGCCCGAGCCGCTGACTCCCGTCACCGCCACCAGTACACCGAGCGGGAATTCCACCGTGATGTCCTGAAGGTTGTGCTCGCGGGCACCGTGCACCGTCAGTGCGCGACCGTCCAGGGGGCGTCGCTCCTGCGGAACAGCGATCGTCCTGGCACCGCTGAGGTACTGCCCGGTGATGGACTCCGGGCTCGCAAGCAGGTCCTCGACGCGGCCACTGACGACGACCTCGCCGCCGTGCTCCCCCGCACCCGGCCCGATGTCCACCACCCAGTCGGCCGCAGCAATGGTGTCCTCGTCGTGCTCCACCACGATCAGGGTGTTGCCCAG
>Ga0181552_10002476_pt1 | contig 13426 bp, 4 predicted proteins | sample 011ome_18_FD_130583 | JGI IMG/M metagenome (GOLD analysis project Ga0181552, IMG submission 130583) | Coastal salt marsh microbial communities from the Groves Creek Marsh, Skidaway Island, Georgia - 011501BT metaG (megahit assembly) | ecosystem: Environmental > Aquatic > Marine > Intertidal zone...
ATTAAATTTAATAATTGGTTTAAAATTAGGAAATGGAGGGTCATATGTGCTTCCTGAAACATAAACGGTCGGACCTCCATCACATTCATCAAATTGATAAAAAATACTTGTAGATGAACCTACGACACAAGAAGTTGTTACAACGTAATCACCATAATAATCTGTAACTGTTGCAGAATAAGTTCCAGGTGATAAATTTGTTATAGTAGTACCTTGTCCACCATTACTCCATTGAATAGTATATGGAGCAGTACCTCCTAATATTTGAACTTCTGCAATACCATCTGTCGCTGTCGGTGAGGACGCATCTGTTATTTTACATTCAACCTCCATCGGTATGATGGTTATTATTGTACAATTATTTCCTGATAGTGTTGCCATTTTATTTATTTTTTAATTAACAGTCGTTATAAGTTCCGGGTCCAATAGTGATAAACGATGTACTACCACTACTTAATACTGCCACCCAAAAAGCATTCATGTTTATACAATCATTAACAGTTAATTCACCTGAAGCTGGAATAGTTAATTGAATTGTGTCACCCGCACAAACTTTAGCGTTTAGTGTTATTGGTGAACTACTAGAATTTAGAACTGTAAATCCTGTTTTACAACCGCAATAATTGTCTGAACAATTAGTCACGACTGCTGTTCTATTTGATGTATCAGTCCAATCAACACCCGTAGAATTATTATTTTGACTAGTAGTTATAACACTAGTCTTACCACCTAAAGTATAACAAGTATTAGTACCTTGAGTCTGTATAATCGGAGTCGCGACTGATGCAATTCCCGCTAATCTAGCCGCACTTAAAGTATCACCACTCACTAATGTGGCTGCGTAAGCCGTTCCCATTTGTACTATTATATTTTTTCCACCAGTACAACCTTCAGCCAATACATGTACTACTTCACATTTAGTACCATTACTACAGTCACTATTAATAGCACTTATAGTTGGATTGAGTATTGATTGTGATTCATCATAATCAATTTTTTTGTAACATTCGGTAATAGTAAATGTTTGGTTTTGAACATTTGTAATTGTAAATTCAAACTCGACAAAATCAGCATCAGTTACTGTAGTATTGAAAGATGTTGGTGCAACCATTAAATCACCTGTACTAGGTGTAGCGTCTGCTGCACATGCAATATATGTCGATATAGTGGCATTAGTAGGTGTAGGAGTTTGAGTACTTGTAGGGGTTACTACAGGTGTATTAGTAGGTGTTGAAGTGACTTCAGGCGTTTGTGTTTGAGTATTAGTCGGTGTCACCTCTGGTGTATTAGTTGGCGTATCTGTAGGATTTGGTGTAGACTCAGGAGTCGGAGTAGGTGTAAGAGTTTCTTTAGGGGTTCTTGTTGGTGTATTTGTAGGTGTTTCTGTTGGTGTTCGTGTTATTTCAGCAGTTACTGTAGGAGTATTAGTAGGTGTAACATCAGGAGTTTGAGTCGGTGTCAACGTTACCTCAGCAGTTACCGTTGGTGTATTAGTAGGTGTAACACCTGGAGTAGATTCAGGAGTTTGAGTAGGAGTATTAGTAGGTGTTTCTGTTGGTGTAGACGTAACTTCAGCCGTTACTGTAGGAGTGTTAGTAGGTGTGGTACCAGGGGTAGATTCAGGAGTCTGAGTCGGTGTTGCAGTAATAGTTGAAGTTATGGTAGGAGTAACCTCAGCTGTTACTGTTGGTGTTAAAGTATTAGTTGGAGTTGGAGTTGCACTTACACCTGCAGTGTTAGTTGGTGTTGCAGTTTGAGTAATAGTAGGGGTATTAGTTGGAGTAATAGAAGGAGTATCAGTTATAGTAGGTGTAACTGTCGGCGTCTCTGTGGCAGTAGATGTTGGTGTTGGTGTTGGGTAACCACATCCACTTGAGGTAAATGATACTGCACATGTGAATCCTCGGAAACATCCTTGATAGTTCCAATTAACCGTATCGGGTGAATTAGGAGTGGGGTTAAGATTATAAAATATTAATGTAGCCAAATTCCATCCTGTTACTTCCCATCTATTTCCCGTCCATTGTATAGACCCATTATTAGGTGACACCCATTGAGCTCTTCCGTTATGTAATATAGTAGATAAGGTATATGTCGCACTATCTGTAAATCCGTTTCCTGTAAATGAACCGTAATAATAGGTCGGAGTTGGACATGGACCTGATGGAGTAACAGTTGGTGTAGGTGTAGGAGTGTTAGTGTTTGTAGGAGTAACAGTAGCAGTAACTGATGGTGTTGGAGTTGGACCAAAACCAAAACATTCACAAACCTCACAATTATCACTATCAATTAACTTAACACAAAATGGTACATTTTGATACGGTGTAGGTACAGTAAAAGTATATGGAAATACAGTAACTGTATCAACAAATAATGTAGTTGCATTAGGGGTACAATCATTTGCCATCCATATATTAAATGGTGGTGTTCCTGATGCCGTATTTATTGTTACATTTGTCATATTTTATATATTATAATCACTCCGATTGTTAAGTGAACATGTTATTTTATTATAAGTATCTTTCTTTTTTTATTCATTTTAGTTTAAATTTTAACAACTTGTCGGACCACAATCACCATTCGTACATGGCGAGAATGATGTAACGACACCTCCACTAACATTATATGCACATCCCGCACTTGAAACAAAGGCTCCATTACCAATTAACTGATAATTTCCTGAAAAACTATTATAAGTATATACAGAATTACCTGTCGGACATCCTGAAAATGCGACTGGGGTTACATCTGTAAAATATTCTGTAGATGGTACATTTCCACCATTAAATGCTCCACATGGTTGTGATGAACCACCCCCATGAAGACCAAAGAAAGTACCCAATGAAGAATACTGTACTGTTGGTGTTGGTGAAGGTTGTGGTGTTGGTGAAGGTAAAGGTTGATTATCTGTTGGACATTGAGTACATGTTGGATAACCCGTATCTAATGTTAATGAATATGTACTACCAGTGTATCCCGTGATATCTTGTATATATTCCCAACATCCCGGTACCTCATTAAATGTAGATACGTTATTAGCTCCAGGATTATTAACATTTATTCCGTATAATGTATCTGTATTTGTTAATTGTGAACCTGAGAATATAATATCATAAAATTGGGTTTTTGGTTGAGAATATGTATGATATCCAATCTTACCTTTATTCGCAAATTTAATTAATTCATTACCTGTGGCGTAAGCAGGTGCCGCGGTCCAAGTATTTACATCATTTAGGTCTATAGAAACTAACTGAGTATATGGGTTAGGGTCTCCAGGCTCCACACAATCAGTACACTGAGGTAATATAGTACTAGTATCACCCATCATTTTAGTGGTAAATATAGTTATTGTTGTTCCCGTTTTAATAATCTTAACTCTTACATCACCTTGTTTTGAATAAAAATTGTACGTTGGGGTTCCTAAATTATTTGAGTCACCTGAGAAAGGTGATGTTCCTTGCCATACTGATGAAGAAAAGTCAGTACCATCAGTAAACGCCAATGTTTTATCATTACTATTATAGGTTATAGTCGCTCTATCATATTGTGAATTAAAGTTTAATAATAATGATTGTGTAGAACCTGAAGGGCCATATAAACCTTCATCATCTTTTATAGTTGATAAAACAATTCCAATATTATCATTATCGTTTGCGGTACTTCCGACTGTAACCTCATGAGTATAATTACTAAATCCACATGTTGAATAAAATCCATTGTTTAACCCACTGTTTTGTGAACACTCAATCATCTTAGGGACACCTCCAGCGTTAGTTATTTTGGCAATAGCCCCGACTACTGTATTTGAAGAACCTGAAACAGTATATTTAGTTTGTCCTACTCCACTAGTTAAAAGTGGTACATTCCAATTAGTTGACGTGGTTAATAATTGTGAGGCTGTTGGGTTACCCAAAGCCTGACCTAAATTAACTGTTGGATTAAATGTTGTCCAAGCCCACCCTGGTTGACCAACATTCCACCAAACCACAAACTTATTTATCGTTGTGTTAAAATAAAATTTACCATTATCACCCCCTGCATTACATCCTGTACATCCGAATGGGGCTGCTAATCCGGCAGGTCCAGTATTTTGTCCTTCTACCATGTTTGTATTATAAACACCTAAATATTTTGTATTAGTTACTCCCGTATAGAAATAATACTGTGGGTCATTAGTGATTATAGTTCCGTTAGGTTGTAACCCACTTTCTTGATTTGTACCAGGGAATATATGACTTGCAAAATATGAGAATCGTGTCCAATTATTCACAATATCTTCTGGGTTAGTTAGTTCACCAAATGTTATATCATTTTCAACACAACCAATCTCTCCACATTTTTCAAAAACACTTATTATATTAGGTGTTGGCGTTGGGTCAGGTGTCTGACAATCATTACAATCCGCATCAACACTATTAACTGAGGTTAATATATGGGTAGATGAACCTTCAATTTCCTCCACAAATGTTAAACACCTTTCAATAGTATCAATAGTACCATTAAATGTAGTACCTGAAGTTATTGTACCCCCACTATAACTTATTGGAAGTGTTACATAAAATTCTTGGTCTTTTTCATTGGGGTTACAGTTAATTAATTTTGCAACTTCACCACAATCAAAATAACCCTCATCAATTATAAATGTAACTTCACCACCAACAGGTGTACCTGGCTGTGGTGTTGGTGTTAATGTTGGAGTAGGTGTCGGTGTTGATGTAGTAGTTGTACCTGTTGTTATAACTGCAGTACATCCTGAAGAAGGTTCTGGTGGCGTTGGTGATGGTGTTAATGTTTGTGTTGGTGTGTTGGTCGGTGTTTCTGTTGGAGTATCAGTTATTGTTGGTGTTGGTGTAACACTTGCCCCTGGAGTATCAGTAGGAGTAATAGTCGGAGTTAATGTTGGAGTATTTGTTGGAGTCACTGTAGGGGTACTAGAAACCTGAGCCGTACCACTAGGAGTGTTAGTTACCGTAACAGTTGGTGTACTCGTTACCTCAGCAGTTACTGTAGGTGTATTTGTTGGTGTAGTTCCTGGCGTACTCGTAGGAGTATTAGTCAAAGTATTAGTAGGAGTATTAGTCGGTGTGACAGTAGGTGTACTCGTTACTTCCGCAGTTTGCGTTGGAGTATTAGTTGGTGTTTCAGTTGGGGTTAGAGTAACTTCAGCGGTAACAGTTGGAGTATTAGTTGGAGTAACCGTTGGTGTTGACGTAATTTCTGCAGTTGTTGTAGGTGTATTTGTTGGTGTAGTTCCTGGTGTACCTGTAGGAGTGTTGGTCAAAGTATTTGTAGGGGTATTTGTTGGAGTTACAGTAGGAGTTGATGTAACCTCAGCAGTTCCTGTCGGAGTATTAGTAGGCGTTTCAGTTGGTGTTAGAGTAACTTCAGCGGTAACAGTTGGAGTATTAGTTGGAGTAACCGTTGGAGTAGATGTTATTTCTGCAGTCTGAGTTGGCGTGTTAGTAGGTGTGGTTCCCGGTGTACCCGTTGGGGTAGAAGTCAATGTATTAGTTGGAGTATTAGTAGGTGTAACTGTTGGTGTTGATGTTACTTCAGCAGTTTGAGTAGGAGTATTAGTAGGAGTTTCTGTCGGAGTAGTTGTAACTTCCGCAGTCTGAGTAGGAGTATTAGTAGGAGTAACCGTTGGAGTGGATGTCACCTCAGCAGTTGTTGTAGGCGTATTAGTTGGTGTAGTTCCTGGTGTACCTGTAGGGGTAGTAGTAACTTCAGGAGTACTAGTAGGAGTATTGGTTGGAGTCTCTGTAGGAGTATTGGTTGGAGTAACCGTTGGTGTTGATGTTACTTCAGCAGTTTGAGTTGGAGTATTGGTTGGAGTTTCCGTAGGGGTAATAGTAACTTCCGCAGTCTGAGTTGGCGTATTAGTTGGGGTTTCTGTTGGAGTAACAGTTACCTCTGCAGTTACAGTTGGCGTGTTAGTAGGTGTGGTTCCCGGTGTACCTGTTGGAGTTAAAGTTGGACTAATAGTAGGAGTATTAGTAGGAGTTTCTGTCGGAGTAGTTGTAATTTCTGCAGTTTGAGTTGGAGTATTAGTAGGGGTTTCAGTTGGAGTTGATGTGACTTCAGCGGTTTGAGTTGGAGTATTAGTAGGTGTAACTGTTGGTGTTGATGTTACCTCTGCAGTTTGAGTAGGAGTATTAGTTGGAGTTACAGTCGGAGTAGTTGTGACTTCAGCAGTTTGAGTAGGGGTGTTAGTAGGAGTAACCGTTGGAGTTGTGGTAACTTCTGCTGTTTGAGTAGGAGTATTAGTTGGAGTTACAGTCGGAGTAGTTGTGACTTCAGCAGTTATTGTAGGAGTATTAGTTGGAGTCTCAGTTGGTGTTGTTGTAATCTCTGCAGTTTGTGTCGGAGTATTAGTAGGCGTTTCAGTTGGGGTTGATGTTACTTCAGCTGTTTGAGTAGGAGTGTTAGTAGGAGTTGTTCCCGGTGTACCTGTTGGTGTATTAGTCGGAGTTTCTGTAGGTGTGTTAGTAGGAGTTTCTGTAGGGGTACTAGTTACTTCTGCAGTCTGAGTAGGAGTATTAGTTGGAGTTACAGTAGGCGTTGTGGTAACCTCAGCAGTCCCTGTAGGTGTGTTAGTAGGAGTTTCTGTAGGAGTACTAGTGACTTCTGCAGTCTGAGTAGGAGTATTAGTTGGAGTTACAGGTGGTGTTTCTGTTGGAGTATTAGTTGGAGTTTCCGTAGGGGTACTAGTGACTTCTGCAGTCTGAGTAGGAGTATTAGTCGGTGTTTCAGTTGGAGTAAGAGTAACTTCAGCAGTAACAGTTGGAGTGTTAGTTGGAGTTACAGTAGGCGTTATAGTGACTTCCGCAGTTTGAGTAGGTGTATTAGTTGGAGTCTCAGTTGGTGTATTAGTAGGAGTAACAGGTGGTGTTCCTGTTGGGGTATTAGTAGGAGTTTGAGTAGGTGTTGATGTTACTTCAGCAGTTTGAGTAGGTGTATTAGTTGGAGTCTCAGTTGGCGTTGTTGTAACCTCAGCAGTTTGAGTTGGAGTATTGGTTGGAGTTTCTGTAGGTGTTTCAGTCGGAGTTACCGTGACTTCTGCAGTTATAGTTGGAGTATTAGTAGGTGTGTTCGTTGGTGTGTTAGTTGGAGTGACAGGTGGAGTTTGTGTCGGAGTATTAGTAGGGGTCTCTGTAGGTGTTGATGTTACTTCCGCAGTCTGAGTTGGCGTATTAGTTGGGGTTTCTGTAGGCGTACTAGTGACTTCCGCAGTTTGCGTTGGAGTATTAGTTGGAGTTTCTGTTGGTGTTTCAGTCGGTTTAGGAGTATTAGTAGGAGTATTAGTTGGGGTTTCTGTAGGTGTAGTTGTAACTTCCGCCGTCTGAGTTGGCGTATTAGTTGGGGTTTCTGTAGGGGTAGTTGTAACCTCAGCAGTTTGAGTAGGAGTATTAGTTGGTGTTTCTGTTGGTGTTTCAGTCGGTTTAGGAGTATTAGTCGGGGTCTCCGTTGGTGTAGACGTTACCTCAGCAGTTACTGTAGGAGTATTAGTTGGAGTTTCAGTAGGAGTAACAGTTACCTCTGCGGTTACTGTTGGAGTGTTAGTAGGAGTAAATGTTGGGGTATTAGTAGGCGTTTCAGTTGGGGTTGATGTTACTTCAGCAGTTTGTGTTGGAGTATTAGTTGGTGTCACAGGTGGGGTGTTTGGTGGAGTATTAGTAGGTTTAGGTGTTGGTGTAGCTTCAGCCGTAGAGGTAGGTGTATTTGTAGGGGTAACTGTAACGGTTGGTGTTACTGTAACTGTCGGTGTTGGACACGTACCACAAGACTCACAACTGGAAAAGAAATCGTCAGGACCAACTTCACCGTCATTACCTGTTGCTGTGACAGTTTCATTAGTAATTCTATAACAATCTCCATTCCATGTTATAAAACCACCGTATTGAGTACTCGGTTTAATACCATCAGGTAAACACGCCACTGTAACTCTAATAGTTAATGTAGAAAAATCACAACAATCTTCTAATTCTAACTCCCAACTATTACAACCATTTTCTTTTTCATAACATTCCTCACAATCTTCATAGTCATAAGTACTAAACTGACCAACAGGACTTGAACCACCTCTCTTAGCTGCGTAATAACAACAACCACCTATAACGAAAACATGACCATTAGTAATAGCATCATCTGCAAGCGCATCAGGATATAATATTACTTTAGTCAGTGTATTAGTACAACAATCTTTTATTTGTAGTTCTCTATAATCAACACTTGTGGTTGGAGTTACAGTTTGAGTTATAGTTGGTGTATGGGTAGGGGTTTCAGTAGGGGCAGGACTTGATTCGGGAGTAATTGTCGGTGTGACCGTTGGTGTCGGTGTTGGGTCTTCAGAACATGGGAATGCTTTTTCACATGTTTTACAATCCACTTCATTATCAGGATTTACGATAATACCTCCATTACCTCCTGATTGTATTATTTCATAACATTCATCATTAATTACAAAGGTCGCACCCGCAACTACATTTATAGGTGCATTAACTTCAATTAGAAAAGATTCGTCACAACATTTGCCTGCAATATACCTACCATAACTAACCGTTGGTGTAGGAGTAGGGGTAACAGTTGGTGTTGGTGTTACTTCTCCGTCTGCACAACATTCAGTACAATCCTCAAAAACTTGAGTAACTTGAACAGTTCCTACAGGTACGGCCTTATCGTCAACATCGATAACAACATAACAACAGTCGTCATTTGGTGCCGGACTATTTACTTTTACCACTGAACCAATATGGGGACATGGTACTAAAGACGGTGAATTCAACTCTACCCATTGATTATGTAAAGGGTAACTACATAAACCAGGTTCTTCACCTGATGGACACCCTGCACCTATATCCAATGAACATTTTTGTAATCTAAACCTACAAGGTGCACTAAGAATTTGTATATCACCACTATCAACAGGAGTTGTTCCAGAATCACCAGGACAACTAAAGCAACTATTCCCTAACCATATGGAAGCGATTGAACCTATAAAACTTTGTGTAGGCGTACAACTCAAACAATCACTTATTGCTCTCCAACAAGAACCATTACCATCAACAAAACCTGTAGTACCCGCGATTAAATTATTAGTATTATTAATACAAGCAATGAGTGAAGTATTTTGACAGTTTTGAATACATATAGTACCAACATTATGTACTACATATCCATCTAATAGATAATGAAAGGGTCCGTGTAAACTTATAGAGATTAAATCTTGTTCATCTGTGGATTGTTCGTAGTTATAAATGTTTTCTAATAGTATACTATCATCTGTGATTCTAACTAACTTATAGTCATTACCGATATATAAATCATTAACATTTTTAAATTGAAACTCTTCGGTTATTGTATTATAAACCAAAATCTCCTTATCCTTTAAAGATAATTCATTAATAGTTATATAATCTTGATTTTCAGTCGATACTTTGTTGACTTCCGAAGATGTAAATTCTAACCCTTCTATTTCCTTACTTGACCAATTTTTAGAATCTTTATGGTCTTTATCATTTGGTAAAACAATGGTTTGCAGGAACATACCTTCTTGAACATCTTCAATATTCAAAAGGGTACCATCAAGTAATAAAACTTTTTGTCCTACTTTATATCCTACCATATAACAAAATACTTTCTATATAAATAATCGCATATGCGATTTTGTGTCTTTTTTATTAAGACTCTTTTCTTAATTTCCCGTCATAGTGGTCAAATCTATCGTGTTCTGTTGGTGTAAGTAGTAAAATACCTGGATTAATATTACCTTTTACGGTTTCTTGAAACATATAAGACATCCATGTTTGTTCAAAAGGTCTTACCCATTTTTCAGTTAAAAACATTTTTTTATTACCGTGTTTAGAAACCACTTGAGGCCAATTACAATAGTAAATTTCACCATGAGCATAAGGTATACCTCCAAATGAATCTATTTTAGTGATTTTTGTCTTAGGTGCGTTAGGGTCTAGTCCTTGGACGGGAAGATTAGGTTTCTCAGGCCAATGGGATTCTCTAAAATCTTGTGGTACGTTATACCACGCCCACTGATTTCTATTATCACCATAGAATTCAGTAAAAGATAACTTTAAAAAATCAAAGTTATTTTTCTTTGCTATTTGTAAAGATTTTAAATACAGACCTTCAACATATCTATTAAATCCGTTTTTACCAACTTCACCTTTTTTAGGATAAAAGAACATATCGTCCTCAAAAAAGAAATAATAATCATAACCATTCTCATCTGCATGTTCCGCAACCCATTGTCTACCACCACAAATACCTAAATTGTCTTTTTTAACATGAATAATATCATATTCATCACATATTTTTTTATATTCAGGGGTCGTACTTAAATCTGTAGAATTATCTAATAAAATCCATTGTGGTTTTTTTATAAAATCCTCGTCATATTCTTTCATAGACTTAATTAAGGTTTTAACTTGATTAGGACTATTAAATGTTATTATATAAAGTGCGGTTTTATTAATATCTAACTTATTCTTAATTACTTTAATTTTAGATTCACTTAGGGGTTTGTGAGTATTATTTTTAACTTCCTCAAAGAACTTATTAATTAAACCATTACCATCTATTGGGAAGTACTGATAATTTTCAGGATATCTATATAATAGTATTGAAAACAGTGATTCTTCAGTTCCCATATATCCGTTATTTAAAGTACTTTTCATTAAATTATAATACTCCATATTAAAATCACCAATATCTTCAACTGGACCACCGAAAAAACCTCCTCTACAAACTCTCTCAACCTTTTTGGTTGCTAATTCATTTAATTTTTTATATTCAAACCCATGAATTTCAGTATTTGTCTCATAAGGAAAAGCAATAAATGTAATTTTATCAACAGTATTCATTTTATCTAACACCTTATCATTGATAAAATATCCACTATGTACTGTATTTGTAATACCAGCATCTAACCAAAATAAGTGTGTTGACTTAAATTTATCCATAATCTTAGCATCATGTAAGATGTAAGGTTTAGACATAACTAATGGATTATATAAGTCTAATTTAGCTTGTGTTGAATGTGCCAACCATCCTACTTGATTGAACCATTTTTCATCGGTTCTTATTTTTTGAATCGGCTCATAGAACTCTCCTTTAAACCAACTCTGAGGTCTTACTATAAATTGAGTATTTTCATGACTTCTTCGTTGGAAGACAAATTCTTTTAAATCTTCATCACCAAAAATAATCATGTTGTTAGGTATTTCTAATAGTTGTGAAAATTTTTCTAAGTAATAATCATAATTACGTGACCATCCTTCTGATAATTCTCCTCTTTTTATATCCCATAAACCTGTAACTATTGTAACTCCACTATTATTCATTTTTTCTTTTTTATTATAAATTTCATCAAATAAATCATCAGTTATTCCGACAATATCATCTGCCTCAATACCATAAATGTATTTAGCATTATCTAATTGAGTAATTAATTGTGATTTTTCTTCATCTGTAATACTTGACCATTCTGCTCTTACTACTTTTGGTCTATATTTTATTAAATCTATCTGTTTAAATATATTGTAATCATGACCTTCAGCATCAATCTTAACCACATCAAAATTTTCTATATTATGTTTACTTAATAGGTTATCGAATGTGATACAGGGTACTGTAATTTTTTTACCATATTTTTTAACAACTTCACGGTCACCCTCACTACCTAATCCATTCTTTGGTGGGTAAATTGCACTCATACCTAAAAAAGCTGGATGTACTAACCCTTGGTCAATTACTGACTTATCAATGGTTAACATCGTTATTTCACCGTCATAATCGGAAATTGCCGAATTTTCAAACAAATTACCTCCCTCACTATAATTTTCTTTTAATAAATCATAATAGACCGGTATAGGTTCAACATACAATCCTTTAAAATTATACATTTTTATGTAACCCGACATTTCATCGAATGTTATACCATCCATAGCACCAATATTAAGTGTAAAAAGTTTTTTACCTTTTTTACCTAAATAATGTAATGCATCATTAAAGTAATCTGTTTTTTTTAATTCTATCATTATGTTAAAACTATAAAGTTTTTTTGCCAACCTTCATATTGAGTCCACTCCTTATTTAATTCTTCTGCAGTTTCAATAGCAAAGTCATACTCATCTTTTCTATGAGTATCATCCATAATTATAGGTACTGAAGTATCAAATCTGTCCCAATATTTTTTAATATTATTTCTTGTTTTTTCTTGACCTAAATTAGGTGGTCCATCAACAATAATTAGTGAATATTCTTCAGGTAAAGAATTAAAAACTATTTCAGGTTCATACCAACCATCTACTAATTCTGTTAATATGTAATTAGCCTTACGAGCCAACTTTGTAAATCTTTCTTGATGTTCTAAACTGTAAGTGTTGAAATGTTTAGATAGTTCCATAGTACCATGTCCACTACCTATCTCAATAATGTTTGAACCTTTTTCAATATTGTTATATATCCAATGAAAACATTCTATGGATAATGACCAACCATCTAAATTATTTAGGTTAGTATCAAGGTTTCTTAGTTGTGGATATATTTTATTTAAATCTTTCATTTTTTTATTTTTTCAAAAAAAGTGTAAAAACTTATTTTTCCTTTTAAGAAATTTTCATCAACTCCTGGGTCAGGTGTGTCTTCGTGATACCATGTATCAAATATAAAAGTTTGGTAATCTTCGGGTTTATCGTATGACATTGTAGACATCATTGCTTCATGATTTAGTAAAAACTCTTTATTCAAACAAACCTGTGTATAATCTTCAAATCTTTTAAAAAAACTATTTAATTTACTAACATGACCTCCAATTATTCCTCCAACAGTTAATGATTTATATTTATGATTTTTTTCTAAAGTAGTGTTAAGGTCAGAAGTAGAATGAAAAAACTGCGTGTTAGTTAGGTTAATCAATTTTTCTCCAACCCATTTATTAATTTTATTAAATGTATCAGGATTAAAAATGTGACCAAAAGTATATCTATACTTATTTGTTGAAGTTCCTGTTATCAATTCAGGATTAGTATTATATCTATGAGGATATAATCCAACATGAGATAACCCTACATCAACCCAATATAGGTAATCTAAATCTTCTTCCATTTCTTCTTCCATCAGAGTAATTTTAGCCCATCCAACCTCTAAATAAAATTTAAATTTTTCGGGATATTTTTCTTTTATTTTTATCATATCCTTACTATGTCTAATATCTTCTAATTCTCTAACTTTTAATTCAACGTTTTTTACATCGTTGTTTATTAAATGTTTATTTAACTCGTCATATATGTTACCTCCACAATAACATACGATAGGTATATTCATTTTTGAAAGCTGTACTAGTGAGTGTTGGTACCTATGCCATCTGGCCTGTACTTTATGACCATAAAAAGGAAAATCATTTATACCA
>Ga0181552_10002480_pt1 | contig 13412 bp, 7 predicted proteins | sample 011ome_18_FD_130583 | JGI IMG/M metagenome (GOLD analysis project Ga0181552, IMG submission 130583) | Coastal salt marsh microbial communities from the Groves Creek Marsh, Skidaway Island, Georgia - 011501BT metaG (megahit assembly) | ecosystem: Environmental > Aquatic > Marine > Intertidal zone...
TACATTAGAATCTAAATCGGTAATGATATTATCTATTCTGGTCGCATTGGAGTCCAAATCAGTTTGAAGATTAGTGATTTTGGTTACATTAGAATCTAAATCGGTAATGATATTATCTATTCTGGTCGCATTGGAGTCCAAATCAGTTTGAAGATTAGTGATTTTAATCACATTGGAGTCCAAATCAGTTTGAAGATTGGTGATTTTGGTTACATTAGAATCTAAATCGGCTTCGAGTGCGACACCCGTGAGTGTTGTACCATCTCCAAAATAACTCCCGCTATTAACGGTTATGTTGTTTTGTACAAGAAGATTACCATCAATTTCTACTAACATTCTGTGATTTTCATCCGTAAAATCTAAAATGTGATCATCTGTAAATGTATTTTGTGTGTAGCCAATCGTAAACTTGTGATCAACGGCGTGATAAATGAGCCCAACGTTCGCATATGTGTCACCGTCTTTGTGTTCAATCATGAAACCCGAATCGAGGTTAGTCGAACTGTTGTTTGCGCCGACACCGAAAATTCTGTCTCCGATGATAACACTTGTGGAAGAAATTAATGTCGTGTTACCACCCAATGTAATGTTTCCCAGAAATTCAGCTTCGGCTGCTGTGATCACGTACGTACCATTTTCATTGACGAACACCGGTGAATGTATGAGTGTGCCATCGTTGTCCACCATCGGCAAATATTTGTTTACCGGATCTGCGAGGCCCGCAATCGACACGTTGCTTCCTATAGCGATGTTTCCAGACGTATTGAGACCTGTGAGGTTGATCGTGTTCGACACGGTGTTCCCGGTATTCACGACTTGTTCAAGCGTTTGGAGCTTCGTCAACAAGTTTTCGGGTGCAATCTTCTTCATGTCGTTATTGGTTTCATTGACATACACGTAGTTGGGAGATGAAGATATGGGTGCGTTTGGAATGTCATTCGAACGCCCGACACCCGTCACAAAAACGACACCGTTATTTTCATGCGCCCTAATACAAACACCCACGTTTTGAATTTGGTCACCCAAACCATATGGTTTTGAGTTCATGATATTACCCGCACTCGTGTTGCTCACGTAGACGGTTTGACCTTCTGTGTACCCAAGTGTATTAATACCGGTCACCTTACCATACGCCACCGCGACGCCTTCTTCTCCGGGAGCCACATCTTCGTGGATGAGACCGATGGCCGGCATGGTTGAACTCGAATCAGATTTTGCGAGTGCCACATTTGCGACATTATTATTGAATGAATCTACGATGTAGATGGCGTTACCTTTATGGAGTGTATCTCCGGTGTTATTATGAACTTTAATGAAGTTGTGTATATTGAAATCATTTACCCAATTCGCGCCATCGTATGTGAGAAGGTGATCCGTTTGTGGACTCGTGATGATTACATTTGACAATTGGTCGAGTTTGACGCCCACATTAGACGTGAGATCGGTGGTAAACGCCGTCGTTGCATTGTTTAGGTAGAGGGTTTGGGTCGTCACGTTCCCATTGAGTGCGATTTGTTCCAAATTACTCGCGATGTTAGACAAGAAACCACCGTCACCAATAAATGTGGTAGCTGTCACATTTCCCCCCACGACTACGTTTGCGTCTACAATTAAACCGGTCGTTACGTTAGAGAATGTGATCGTATTCGCTCTTGATATTTCACCTCTTAGTATACTCACATTCGACTGTAAATCCGTTCGTAGTTCCAATGTGTTTGAAGCCATCTCACCCCTGATGACACTTAAATTTGACTCCAATTCACTGTATTTGACGACGTTTGTTAAATTTGAGCCATCCCCAATAAAAGTTGTCGCAGTCACATTTCCACCCACGATGACGTTTGAATCCACCTCTAGACCCGTTGTCACGTTTTCTAAATACATTGTTTCGGTCGTGACGTTTCCATTTAGTGAAATTTGTTGTAGATTACTCGCGATATTAGATAAGAACCCACCGTCACCAATGAATGTGTCTGCTGTGATGTCACCATACACGTGTACGTTGATTGCATTCGATGTATCAGGTGTGAGTTCAGAATCATCGGGAGAACTGAGAGTGTGACCGATGATGAATTCATTACTCGCACCCCTGTAACCGAAGGCGACATTTGAACTTCCTTGGTACACGAGGACAATCAAACCCGTATCCAAAGATGAACTCGTGTTGTTCGCACCGAGCGCTAATATAGGGTCTTCTATGAGCAAGTTTTGTGTGGAGAGATACGTCGTGTTTCCGCGAACTTCGAGGTCTCCATAAATGAGCGTGTCTCCGGACACAGTGAGACCACCTGTAAAGGTCGCGTCATCACCATAAAAGTCTACACCCGTGATGTTATCGTCCGCCAATATCTCACCCGCCACGTGTAAAGTCTTTTGGGGCGTGGGTGTATTTATGCCCACACTCCCACTCGTAATCAGAGACAGTGCGTTTGAAATAGATATGGTTCTATCAGTCGCATTACCGTATTCAGTCACGTGTTGAAGGCTAATGTTTGAAATCGCGCCACCGTCACCTGTAATCACACCCGTAAACACGGGATTATCTACATTTGCTTTGAGAGCTAGATTTGATTGCATCTCTTCGCGCATAGATATGGTGTTCGCGGCCATCTCACTACGAATGATACTCAGGTTCGATTGAAGTTCCGAACGCATAGACAATGTATTTGCGGCCATTTCACCGCGAATGGTAATGGTATTCGCCGCCATCTCTCCGCGAATGATAGTCAAATTTGATTGAAGTTCGGAACGCATAGACAGAGTGTTTGCAGCCATCTCGCTTCTTAAGGTCAGTGTGTTCGCTTCCATCTCATCACGGATGATCACCAGGTTCGATTGGAGTTCAGAACGCATAGACAAAGTATTCGCCGCCATCTCGCTTCTCAAAGTGAGTGTGTTTGATTCCATTTCACCTCGAATGGTCGACAAGTTCGATTGAAGCTCCGAACGCATGGATACCGTGTTCGCGGTCATCTCGCTTCTCAAAGTGAGTGTGTTTGATTCCATCTCGTCTCTCAAAATATCCACATTGGATTGCAAATCCGAACGCAAAGTGATAGTGTTTGCAGCCATTTCATCACGCAAAGTGTCTACATTCGATTGCAAATCCGAACGCAGTGCTAGCGTATTCGCTTCCATCTCATCTCTCAAAATGTCTACGTTTGATTGAATGTCTTGTTGAATAAGAATCACATTCGCAGACAAGTCACTGTATTTCACAACATTAGATATGTTTGAGCCATCACCGGTAATGTTATCCGCTGTGAGGTTACCGTACACCCGCATCTCTATAGAATTTGACGTGTCTACGTTAATGTATCTGTCGCTCGCCGAACTGTATGTGTATCCTATCACGTATTCGTTGCTCGACTCTATGAATGCCGCCGTGACGTTAGATTCTGGGCGGGTCATCACGATACCGAGATCGAAACGAAAATCGGAATCCGTGTTATTTTCACCGAGTTCTACGATTGCATCTTTCACTCTAAGATTTTCTGAAGAAATGAGAGTTGTCTCACCCAATACTATGAGATTACCAGTTATGTAAGCGTCTCCTCCTACAGACAATTCATGCATCGGATTTGTGTTTGCGATACCAACATTAGATGCGGTCACAAATCCCGTCGTTGCGTTGTTAAATTCGACAGTTTCTGTGGTTGTATTTCCATTTTCGGTGACACCCTGTAGATCCTGTGGGGCTATGGGTGCTCCGGAGTCCACTATTTCTTTGGTGGTCACATCGTAACACAGTGCATTCGATGTTAGCCCCGTGTTTGTCCGAATGGGAGCCACATACAAACCCTCGTCTGACGCCTCTATGACGTTAGACGAAGCATTTATAATTATGGTGTTCAATGCTTGTTCATCTGGAACATGCTTACCTATCCTGATCCTTTCGGATTTTTCGATAGTGTTAAGGTTTTTCACCATTTATATTAGAGCTCATTTTATTTCTACCCACCCTGTCTTTTTGTATACATAAAGTCCGTCATTTTCCGTTTCATATACCATGAGACCCGGTTCAGGGTTTTGTATGTTTTCTATATCCGTTAGAGTCATTCTAGGCAATAAAAACCCACTCGTTTTAGAATTGAGTGTTAAAATTGCCGATGGATGACTTTTGTGTGTACCCAGTGCCAATTTACCATTTCCATCGAGTGTCATGTTTGAATTTAACTTTCCATTTGTGCCCCTCGTTTTAAATACGATACCACCTGGTTTACCACCCGTCGTTCCATTGTTTGCTTTCGTGTATCCATTTATTTCCGCGAGTTCATTTATATTCAATGATTTGACTTCACCCAACCTAGATGTTAACTGGGGAGTTCCGTGTGTATACAATGTATTGGAGCGAACTCTTTCGGTATCTATTTCTTTCGATGATACCGTATTATTCACGACGAGGTGTGTGTTCGTCACATTGGAACACGACATTACGTGTTCGAGTGACACGTTAGAAATCAAGTGTCCATCACCTTCGAGTGGCGCATCTTCGAGTGTTTGTATGCGCTCCCGTATGTCTGGTAAATCTTTAGTGGATTCTAGTTCAGTTTCACACGCATCTACACGCTTTTCGATTGGTTCAAAGCGCTTGACTTCTTTGTGTAAATAATTGAATGTGTCTACCTTGACTTTTAGTGCATCGACCTCCACGAACCGCGTTAGTGTATTTTCCACATCAGTTATTCTTTCTGTGTTAGATGCTACCACTGGTACAATCTTTTTGGTTTCATGAATGATAGGTGTTTGTGTGTTTATAAAATCCACATCTTTTCTGAGTGTCTGAATCTCCGGAAGAACGCACACCTCTTTTTGAAGAGATGCGATATCGTTTTCACATGTAGTTATTCTAGGGAGTTCCTTTTCGATTGCAGACACGCGTGGTTCTACGCGGGACACCCTGCCTTCTATGACTGGTATTACATTTTCGAGTGGTATGAAACGTTCAGTTTCTTTCTTTAGTGCTTCTATTTCCGCTTCAATCACAGGTTTCGCCTTCTCGAGCGGTTCAAATCTGGGTATTTCCTTTTCGAGTGTAGACACCCGCACATTTGTCGCATTGAGTTCCACAGACTTTGTGATTCCATATAAGGTCGTACCGTCTCCATAAAATGACTCAGCAACAATTTTTCCATCAGAGTTGATGTTTCCTTTCGCATGTATTCGATTGTTTACGTACACGGAGCGACCAACATTTACATCTTTTGAAATATCCAGTATATTGAAATAATCATTAAAATCTGCTATTTGATCGAGTGTGATGTTAGACAATAGACCTCCATCGGCTTTGAGTTGCCCAACAACGTGTAAGTTTTCTACGACTTCACCTATGTCTATATTTAAGTCGTACTGAACGTTCGACAAGAGACCGCCATCTCCCACAAACTGCACGGCTTCGACGGATCCTTTAAATTTGGTATTCTCACTTACGGTCAAAACACCCTGTTTTTTATCGTGAATGACACGAATACCATGTATGTCTAGCCCTACGTCTTCACTCTTTTTACATCCTTCTCCTACGCGTAACACGGGTGTGTACACATATTGTTCATTAATCACGGACACGTTCACCACTTCCAAGTTTTCAACTTGAAGTTCATTTAATTTTAATTTAGTGCCACCTATGTCTACTACCTCTTTCGTGATCGAATCATACGCAAGTAAGTTCGATGCCGTTGCATTTCGTATTGGACTTATGTATAATCCGCTGTGTTTGATATCACGAATGGCTTCATCTGATGCATTAAACACAATGGAGTTTCTTGGCTGACCGGAATCCGCGTGTTTTCCAAGTCGTACCATATCGGTAGGCTGATTCAAACCAGAATTCTTTACCATTTAATATAGCGATGCATTTTAATTTGCGTATACTAAACCAGCCATACCGTTTTCAACTCTCAATATGTTGTAATTGACCGCATATATAGGGTCTGTAATATTCATACTTTCACTAATAATCTTTGCCGAATCAAGGCGGCTAAAGTTGAGCGTACCTGTGGGCTGTAAAGAGCTCGTCAAAAGACAGAAACAATACAAGAAAATATCTGGAGATGTCACATAATTCGTGTGATAATATGCCATCACATCTATGAAATGTGGTTTCGCCCATCTGAACTTGCCTATATCGAGTCCATTTATATTTAATTTAATGCGGTTGGATTTGGATGTCAAAGCACCGCTCGATGTCGTATCGGAACATGCGAGATATTTCACTGGGTGATTAAATGTGAGGTCTTGGATGAGTTCACCCGATGGGATATTCTTTTGAACTTGTGTGATCAACATTTCGTGGTTTCTAGACGCGATGTTTCCTCTTTCTTCGTTGTCCAAATAATAATAGTTGGCGTAAACATCGTAGTTATAGTTCGAATTCACACCGTCCCCCCAATAAATGCGCAATTCCACATTGTGATAATGCAAAGCAACTATCGGTAGAGCACACTGCGGGCCTTCACAAAAGAAGAACCGAAGTGGATAAAAGTAAGAACGGGAGCTCGTACCACCTGGGTGTGGACCATTTGAACTCTTCGTGACGTTTTGAGCGAATGTATCTATGGCTATGTTCTCTGTAAACGCGGAATCTTGAGAATCTATGAGGTGTCCACCGATATAAAGCTCAACTTTATTTATAATTTGTGACCAATCAGCTTCATCTTTGGCCTCGTTGTTATCATCCATACATATAAATACGTATCCAAGCATATCGCCGGTCTTCTCAAATTTCACTGATGACATGGAGTTACTTTTCACATTCCCCTGTAACAGTTGTTTTTCAACGGACTGTGAAAAATTTGAATGCCGTTTAAACGTCGACGAGAAAAATGAAATCTCTGGCTCACCCATGATGTGTTCATCTTGGGCTCCGATGGCTATCAATTGCACGACACCCGCCGACATTTATAATAATAAAAGGTAAAAAATGTACGTACCTAACGCCCCGACTCCACGAAGGGCATATTCCTATTTTTGCAGACAAATCTAAAAACTAAAAAGTTGTCGGCGCCATCCGTGATGGTGGTGCCATTTTCATCTCTGAGCGTAAACGTCAATCTATCGAGTTTTCTGATTGGCGTGACATACTGAGATAACACGTCGTATTCGTTTTTGAATACGATTGGATTGGAACCACCCTGAATCAATGTACCGAAGCCATTGTTCAAAGTCGTCATGTCCGCTTGACCTTCAAAAATATTAGAAGTTCTTTGTGCGAAATTAGTGTTTAATTCATTGATCGATATGTGACACACATTAGAACCAACTGCATCAATTCTAGCGGCAGAGAGCCGAGCTTGAACGATATTTTCCAATGGTTGCGTGAGATGCACAGTGAAAGTATTTTTACTATCTTGGCCGATGGTATCCACCGTTATGGAATGATACTCGTACTCAAAATCTGGTAATTGTGTGCGCGTCGCAGTCACAAGACTCATTTACAATAACTTAGATTAAAGATCCACCAATTCCGCCGACAATCTTCGCGTCAGCGCTTCTGCGAACGAACGCTTGGTCACCACAGATACCACCTGGAGACAAGGACTTGGTGTAGTACGCGGAGTCCTTGGATCCTGGAACACACTCGATCTTGTGCTCCAAGTCAAAAATGGATTCGGCAGCGCCTTCGGGGGCTGGTTCGATGTTGATTGGTCTGGGCTGGTACTCACTGCGAACACCCGCGAAGGTCACGAGGACCGACAAGAGGCAGAACACAATGACGATGGCCGTGAGGGTGTTTCGGTTTGTGGCGTTAAGCTTCATTTATTATGTATCCAACATTTTTATATAAAGTGCGTTAAAGAATTTGGATTACTTTCAAAGTACAGAGTAATGGACGGTGAAATCGTACTCGACCGGAGTCATGGTCATGTCATGAAACTAGATGATGATGAACAGGCGCTGATGGATGAGATTGAGATTGAAGCCCCGCGTCCACGTTCTGCCAAACTTGTACCCAAACCAAGTGTGTATCGCCCACCACAGCGTGCGGCACCAGAAGTTCAAGAAGACATCGATGCCTTCGCGAATCCAACGAAACAGAGTGCTCCTCCACCACCACAAGACGAACCAGTCGATTACGGTGAATACGAAGAGGAATACGAGCAGCAGCCATACATGCAGGGTGATTACGCCATGCAAGAAGAAGAACGTCCGTCTCCTGGATACAAGAGCATAGACGAGGAGAAGGCGGATCTCGTAAACAAACTCAGTCGCCTCGAAAAGAAGGGGTTCACCGTGAATAAGCGTCTCAATGTGTACTCGAACATTGATGATCTTAGAACCGAAGTGAAGAGAATTACATATAGTATCGATGTAGACAAGTCTGTCAAGTTCTCCAGGCGCATGTTGATCGCGTGTGTCACGGGTCTCGAGTTTTTGAATAAGAAGTACAATCCATTCGAGATTCAACTCGAAGGCTGGTCTGAAAACGTGATGGAAAACGTAGACGACTACGATGAGGTGTTTGAAGAACTTTACGTCAAGTACAGAACGAAGATGCACGTCGCTCCAGAAATCAAGCTCGTGATGATGCTCGGTGGTTCGGCGATGATGTTCCACTTGACGAACAGTATGTTCAAGTCTGTCATGCCTAACATGAATGACATTCTCAAGCAAAATCCAGGACTCGTGCAAAACATGGTGGATGCCGTGAAGAACACGACACCGAGAGGTGCGATGGAAGCGCCATCCAGTGAACCATCGGGTGAACGCTACGAAATGAAGGGTCCTGGTATCGATATATCCAGCTTGATGGGTAACATCATGATGCCCCCGACACCACCCATGTCTACGTCGGCTCCACAGCCGATCCCGCAAGTGGACGACGATGACGACGATGCAATTTCCGACATCGTAGAAGCCCCAGAAGAAGTTGAAGAGGAAGAGGACGTCAAGGAGGTCAAGGTCTCAGGAACCACTAAGGGAAAGCGTGGTCGTAAGAAGAAGTCAGTAGAAATAAATTTGTAAGCGTACAGTATAAATGATAGGGTACTGTCCCATCGAGGAAGAGGCGCCAGTGCGCCAAGTCCCTCAGATGCGTGCTCCATCTCAGAGAGCTCCGGTGAGGGGTTCTCGAATGGAAGACACGGAGACGAACTATGTGGTCTTATTCTTTATCGCGGGCGTTCTCGCACTCGCCGCTATGGATTCTATTAAAAAGTAAACAACAACCTTTTACCATTCACACAGCACGTGAATGGTAAAAAGAGAAATTTAAGCGTTTTCAAGTTCTTCGACCATTTCCCGGAGTTCATTGATCGCGGCGACCGTGTATGATATCAGCCCCACGTAGTCTAGTTTTGCGTGTTCTTCACCCCAATCTTCGTAGTTAGGTTCGTTCTTCGTTTCGTTCGGGTGTGCATCCTTCCCGAGCTGTACCAAGTGTCTCAGTTCTGGAGCATCGTAGTAGATGTCTTGTGCGATGAAACCGGACTCCGTGAGTCCATTCTTTTCGTACACATACGGTTTCAGTTTGGAAATCGTGTCTAGGGAATTCACGATGATCTCGGAGTTTGATTTAGCTCTCGCATCAGATGTTTGGGATACTGTTATGTTTGTCAAGTTACTTCCATCGCCGTAGTAAAATTCGGCAAATATGTTTCCGTTTATTACCAAATTGCCACCATTTGCACCGCGATCCGTGTAATGACTTGTTCCGAATGATATATCGTGTTGTGGATTCGTATTGTGAAATCCAATTCTCCCGGTTGTATCAGATGTATAACTTTCTGTTATGTAATTAACCGATACACACGCGGTTACTGGATTAACCCATGTGGGAAGTCCGGTTGTTTGATCTACGGCTAATAATTGACCCGCAGTACCTACAGGTAAGCGTTCGAGTGTATCTGTGGCTGAAGCGTATATTATATCACCAGTTTGAAATCCAGAAATACCACTCGTAGAGCTCAATATGATGTTACTTTCTAAACTCGTCAATGTAGATAAAATACCTGTTATAGCGGGTAATGAATTGACATCCGTCCACTGGGGTACACCGGTACCACTCACAGTGAGTACATTATCTTGTGTCGCACTTATACCAAGATTAGACAAATTTCCACTCGTAGATGCGTACACTAAATCACCTTTACTGAAATCGGATGTGATACCAGACGTGTTTGTTATGATCTTTTTTTGATTGAGTGTATTTATCCTAGATGAATTATCATCTAAATCAGTTTGTGATACGATCGATGTCAGGTTAGAACCATCGCCATAAAAAACACTCGCTGTAACGTTTCCAGATACCGAAACGTTTCCACTCGTTTCAAACGAGGTTGTAGGATTTGAAAATGTAACACTATCTGTTGTGGTACTCCCTCTCGTGGTGACCTGTTGGAGTGTGGGTGTCACGGTTCCCTGACCGGATAAATTAGACAATTGTGAGCCGTCACCTATGAGGTATCCACCCACAGTCAAATCCCCACCTATTTCTATATCGTGAGTCGTCGTTCTGCCGTTATCTGTGACACTCTGAAGAGTTACTGACGAAAGATCTATACTAGGACCAGCTGGACTTTTCGCTGTATCTCTTCCCGTCGAACAACACGGCATTCTAAAATTACTTTTTATTATTTTTGAGTCTTTCTATGCGCTCTCTTAGTTCTTGAATTGATTTCACCACATAGGATATGAAATGTAGATACCTTAAACACGCGTGACGTTTACCCCAATCTGAATAATCTGGTTCGGGTGCGTCATCATTTGGGTTGGCATCTCTACCCAGCCACACGATGTGTCTTAATTCTTTTACATCGTAGTACATTTCCTGTGCGATGAATCCAGATTCGCGTTTGTCATCTTTATCATATAACTTTGGTACAAGTCTACTCAATTTATCTAGCGCATACGAAATATTTTTAAATTTTGATTTAAGTCTAAAATCACTATACACATCTAGATACCCATATTTTCCATATACACGTGTAAGTCCAGAAAGACCAAATGTGGTAGAACCGGGTACAGTTGAGGTTTGAGGAAATACTAATTTACTCCCATCACCATGTAAAAATTCGGACCTAATATCTCCTAAAACGTACAAGTGAAACTTTACTCCAGATGGATGCTTATCTGAACCAGTCCCATCGTACGAAATTCCGCTATCTTGATAAAATCCACTTTTTGAAAATCTTGCTGTAAAGTAATTTGTGTTCTGATTTACCTGTATTCTATCAGTCCATGTTCTTATTCTTTGACCTTCTGTATCAACTCTTAAACTTATACCACCTCCATCAGTGAAAATGGGTGGAATTCTTAATTTAAATGGGTCAGATATGTAATCATCTTCTAGATCATTAGTTGGATGTAACCACATTACATTTTCACCCCTTTCGTCTACTCGCAAAATGCGACCCCACCCGGTACCATAGGCTCCAGTAGTGAGATGTGTATTATCCGCAGTCGTTTCTCTCGCGAGATTTCTCAAATCACCGGTTTCGTGTCCGTATAGTATATCACCCGTATTCATAGATGTTAAGTTATTTGTGTTAGAAAACATGGGATTGTTTATTACTGATAAAGCTCTTCCGGGTACATCGGTAACATCTTCTATATCCGCCCACTCGGGATGTTCGGTCGTTGTATTAGCGAATAACACTTGATTTGTTGTACCTATGCTTAGTTTGTCTAACACGCCATCACTCGTAGACGCGAGTAAATCACCCTTTGTAACGTCCGTGAGTCCACTCGTATTTGTGATGATGATATTAGACTCCGTCGCCGTTATTTTAGAATCAAGTGCAGAGAGTTCATACACATTCGCCACCCCGTCTAAAAACTCACCGTTTCCAATGAGTTCTGAACACGTGACGTTTCCGTTCACGATCACGTTTCCATCGGTGTACACGTCTGAAAATGACACTTTATCACTCGTAGAAGCGCCGTATCCTGTGACCGCTTGTAAGTCGGGTACACCGGGATTACTCGGGACGTTTGTCACAAAACTTCCATCGCCTATAAATAACCCATCTGTCGTGACACTTCCATAAACTTCCACGTCATGAGTAGTCGTGTTACCATGTGATGTCACCGTTTCCAAATCTATGATTATTTCATATGGGTCGTAATATTTCTTATACGCCCGCCCATAATCTACACACGGCATCTTGTAATTAGGCTACAATTTTATCAAACACTGCCCTCGCGCGAAATCGTCTGGTTCTTCTTCTTTCATCTTTGGCATTTTGAAGCCACCCTGTTTATACACCCGTAGACGTTTGTTATACATGGCGTGACACACGGACCACTGGTCGAAGATGTCGTAAATGTTTGGGTTGTTCTTCTTTCCTTTCGTCTCACGCATGATTCTGCCTATGGACTGGACGATATCCGATTTAGGGGTCGCGAGAATCACCGTGTCGAGCGTCGGTATATCCAGTCCCTCGTGTGCCTGACTAAACGTCGCGAAAATGATCTTTTTCTTACTAGATTCCGTGAGTTCTGATTCTTTCATACCACCCATGTAGAGTCCGGACGTTTTTGGAAAACACTGTTGAAGCATCATGCAGTGTTGACGACGGTCACTCAACACGAGTAATTGTCTAGTACCCTTCGTGATGCGTTTAATCAGGTCGACTAACATCTTGTTTCGGTCGCGGTTCTCTGAGAGTTCTGTGATCATCGTGGAGAGTGAGAGCTTCCCGAATCGCGTACATGGCGGAGGGTCTCTGAAACGGGGACACTCAAACTCAATTGGAAACACCTCCACGTCTTGTTGATTCTCCCGTTCCACCGCAAAAAATGTGGGACCCATGAACCAGTGAAGCACCTTCGTGAGTCCATCTTTCCTGTTTGGTGTCGCCGACAAACCGAATATGTGATTGGGACACATCTTAAACAGGGATTGACTAAACACCTTCGCGCATATGTGATGCGCTTCGTCTACTATGACCGTGCCTATGCTGTCGAAATCACCAAACGAGTATTCCTTAAGGGATAGAGACTGTAACATGGCGATGACGAAATCACACTCAACCTCTTTCTTGTTTTGTTGTACACGACCGATGGTCGCACCCGGACAAAACTGTTTGATGCGTTCTTCCCACTGATTCGCGAGGAATTCCTTGTGCACGATGATCATGGTTCGGTACCCGAGTTTACACGCGATGGCTAATGAAACGGTGGTCTTCCCGAACCCGCACGGTAGGCTGAGGACCCCGTGACCTGCGTCAATAGCCGCAGCAAGTGCGGCGTTCTGATGGGTGGCGTCCCGGAGAGTTCCATGGAATCGGGTAGAAATTCGTGTAGGCACAGGTCGCTTATCCTCCACTGGTTCTCCCAGTTTACTAGTTCCGTAGTATCTTGGAACGCAGATTCCGTTCTTAGTTGGTCTAAATACCTTAAAAGGTGGTGGAGGGAATCCGAAGTCATCGTTTACTACGGCTCTTACCGTGAGCTCCTTTTTTATTTCGGGTGGA
>Ga0181552_10002494_pt1 | contig 13373 bp, 9 predicted proteins | sample 011ome_18_FD_130583 | JGI IMG/M metagenome (GOLD analysis project Ga0181552, IMG submission 130583) | Coastal salt marsh microbial communities from the Groves Creek Marsh, Skidaway Island, Georgia - 011501BT metaG (megahit assembly) | ecosystem: Environmental > Aquatic > Marine > Intertidal zone...
GACTTGGAGCGAGTCGCCATTCGCGTACACGCTCAACGCATCATCAACATCCGTACACCCTGGTGGGTCGATAGAACACGCGCGGTGGTGGCGTAAATCCCGTCTGGTGTCAATCTCGCACTGCGGCACGACCCAATCCGCACCTTCGCGCGGAAGTTCGGCGAGCGTCGCCGCGCCGAATGGCTCGCTCGGAATGTTAAACCGCGCGAGCAGCGCCGACATCTCCACATCTACATCCCCCACGGGTCCGAGTACTCGCACCAGATGTCCATCGGGGTATCGCTGGTGCGTTTGCCAGCGATCAATACGCACGATGAAGCGCTGGCCGATGAGTTCGTGCGCGCGTCGCGTGAGGAGCTTTACTTTGACCAGTTTGCCGTCCATCGGCACGCATAGCGCGCCGTTGCGCTTGACGTGCGGATTGCGCACGAGTTCCTCTTCATCCACGGCATCCATGCATGCCACAACGTCGGTGGTTTTGCGTTGAATGATGGCCACCACTGCACCGGTGCGCCGCGGCGGATGACTGGCTGATGACGAGACGTCGCTCGCCCGAACGCCTTCGTCCTCGTCGACGACGTGGACACGGGACGCGAGCCACGCGTCTTCAGGCTCCACGCGCACCACCACCACATCGCCATGCATGGCGCGATTCATGGCATGTTTGGATGGTATAAATATGCCGTTCACGTATCCTTCGCACACCACACCGAGGGCTTTGACGTCGAGAGATCCCGTGACGAGCGAGCCGTCGGCGACGCCCGCGGTGACGTCGCCCGCGCTCCAATGCGGCTCATACGCCGTCGGTGGTTTCCTACCCGACACCGTCGACTTTGCCGATGAAGACAAAACTTCAACGTCGTCCTCATGCTTGACGTCGATATCGTCGACGTCGTCGCCATCCGCGCGCTGCGTTTCAAACACAGACTCAAACGCCGCCGCCGCCTCGCCATCCAGAGCGCAAAACGTCCCCGCGAACGTCTTCACATCACACACAACCACCCCTGGTGGTAGCCCCAACGCCGTCGTCGAATCATCCAATGCTAATTCTCGCGCATAGCCATCGGAAACGATCACACATGGAAATTTCCCGGCAACTTTCGTCGCGTAATACGCCGCCGTGGCGCGTTCCCGACGCCACCTCGACGCCCCAAACTCCCCATCCAACGCCTCTATCACCGCGTTCACGCCCGCACAATGCGCGTCATCAAACGCAAACACATGTTTTCTACAATCCATCGACGCCTCACGCGCGATACGTGCGGCTTTCCGCGCAGACGCGCGCGATGATTGCGCCAACGCAACCAACGTAGACTTCAACACTACGACATCTTTCACGCAACCGCGCTCGGCGAACACCTCCCCGTACGCCTCCATCGCCGCGCGGTCGGGGAACACATAACACGCGTGTGCGCGCAGCGCGGTGTGCGCGCCCGCGCCGTCCTCCGTGCCGTCGCTTAACGCGCATCCATGCGCGAGTCGCGCATTCACAGCTGCGTGCGCCGCGCACAACACCGACCCGCACGCGACGTCCTCGCGCACGTACGCCTCCGACACCGCGACAGATGACGAGGTCGATGCCGATGCCGACGATGACGCGCGCGGTGGCGCGCTCCGTCGCGCGCGCGCGGCGATGGCGACGTCCATGCGCGACGTTGTGACGACAGTTAGTGGCGCGCGTGCGACGATATGTCGTCGTCACGCGACGCCGCGCGCGACAACGACGACGACGACGCGCGCGACGACGACGACGGTGGTGGCGGTGCAGAGGCTGGCGCGTGCGGTGTCGCCGACGCGTGCGCGCGCGTTGGCGACGGACGCGTGTCAAAAGATTATGATGATGATTCAAACGCGGCTGTCGCACAAAATACCGCCGACGACGACGAGGCGGAGCGCGCACCGAGCGCGGAGGACATCGCCGAGGAAGCGCGGCGATTGGCGTCGGCGCTCGATGCGTCGAATCGCGAGGCAAAGGCGCGATTGGATAAGGTGCGGGCGATGCGAGAAGAACGCGCGAGGCGCGCGACGGCGGCGGCGGCGTTACGGGACGACGACGACGACGACGACGACGAACACGCGCGAGCACGGTCGATGATTCCAAACGCATACCAAGCGCAAGGGCGCCGGGATTGGCGCGAGAACGCGCGAGAAACGCTGAGTGAGATGGCGAGAGATAACGCGCTCGATGAAGCGAGACGCGAAGCCGAAGCGTTGGCGTCGAGCCGACGACGGTTTCTCGACGGCGGCGATCGTCAAGGTGGTCGTGCTGATGGTGGAACTCATGACTGGAATGCGTACTACGCACGAAAGTATTTAAAAGGACGCGATGGTGGGCAACGCAAGAGCCGAAGCCGAAGCCGAAGCCAGAGTCCGCGTCGGCGACGACATCGAAGTCGAAGTCGAAGTCGAAGTCGAAGTCGAAGTCGAGAGCAAAGACATTCGCGACACCGTCATCATGAGAGTGGTAGAAAGCGCCGCGAGCGCTCACTTAGTCGCTCGAGAAGTGACGACCGAGAGCATGACATCGAGCGACGACGATATCGGCGGTCGAGTCCTCGAAATCGAGATAGAAGTAGAAGTCGCGAGCGAGCGTACCGCAGACGACGATGATTACGGTCAACTAAACAAATCCATATAGCCTATAACAATATTAATATCTATGCCGCGCTGGAATCGCCGCCGTACGCACACTGCTCGATGCCCTTCATGAACGCCCGCATCGGGTTCGGAATCAATCCGCTCTCGCCGCGTCGCCAGGCCGGTAACGGGTTCGAATTCAAGCTCATCACCGTCCGTCCCCAATCCGTGACCACGACGTCGAGCTTTAAATTCACCACCACCACCGTCGGCAAGAATCGTATGGACAACGCGCGCAACAACGCATTCAGAGCCACCACGCTCGTCCCGTCCTCATCCTCATCCGACGCCTCGCGCACTCGTACGCGCGTAAAATTCGACCCATCCAACCCCGCATACGCCGTCGACGACGCATCACATGCGATCGCCACCACGCGCACATCGTGTGCTTTCGCAAACGCCATCAACGTCGGCGCGAATCTCTTACACGCGCCGCAATCTTTCGATGTAAAGTACAACAACGCGACGTCTTCAGCCTCCCCAAAAGCTCGAGGCGCGTCGCGCTCATCCACCAATCGTAACGCGCGCACGGCGCGCATGATATCGAACGACCCGGACGTGCGCGCGGACGACGACGACGACGACGCGAGTTCTCCCCCGCCGTGCGACGCGCAGCACGCATCGCGCGCGTCCACCGCACCGGCGCCGCGACAGGCGGGACACGCCTCGAATCCATCCGACGCCGCGCGCACGCCCGTGCCTGCGCACGGCGCGCACGGCGACGGCGACGGCGACGCGTGACAGCGCGACATCACCGATGCGTGCCCTCGCGCCTCGTCCGTCGCCAATCCAACGCCGAGACGCGCGACGACGAGACGACGAGTGAGGGCGCGCCCGAGGCGAGCGTCACTGTACGACGCAAAGCTCCACCATGGAAGTCGCCGATATCGCCATCAAACCCGTGCGTGACTTTGCCAAGGACAGCATCCGTCTCGTCAAGAAGTGCACCAAGCCGAGCGCGGATGAATTCTGGAAGATTGCCGCGCGCACGGCGACGGGGTTCGTGATCATGGGCTTTGTGGGATTCTTTGTCAAGCTGGTGTTCATTCCAATCAATAACATCATCTTGAGCGCGTAAGCGCGCACAAAGACGACGACGACGACACAATCACATATATATACATGTATATATGGCATCCACATCCGTCCACCGCATCGTCGTCGTCGTCGCCGTCGTCATCGACGCGTACGAAAGAAATGGCGCGCGGATCTTCGCCCATCGCATCCAAGCGAAACGACGCGATTTTGCCTGATAATCCGCGCGCCATGGCGTCGGCGCGCGCACACGGCGACATAAACCCATACGCGTAAAATAGTTGAACCTAACGCCGCGCGAGGACATCGCCACCTGTCCTTCGCGCCGTCGTCGGTTCGCGTAGCCCGCGCGCCCGTAGACTTGTGATTCTAGACCAAAAGCTAAACCCTCGAGTCCCCCCCCCCTTGGGGTTATGATTGGTCAATCCATCCCATCCCTCCCGTGTCTCAACACCATGTCGCGTGCGTCGTCCGCACTGTGCGTCGCTTCGGTCGCCGCTGTCGCGCGAACGCGCACGTACCGGACGCGCACGATGACCCGCGCCGCCGAACGCGCGCCGTTGTTACCCACGACGGCGTCCGCCAAGGCGTCGACGCGCGCCGTGGGCGCGGCGACGTCCGCGGGATCGATGATGACTGCGATTTCGATCGAGGGTGTTGACGGTGCTGGTGACGGTGCTGACGTCGCGTCGCGACGCGCGCGCGGGAACGCGCGCGGCGTCAAGGTGGCGCTTGTGATTGGTTCCGCCGCGGCGGTGTGCGCGGTGGCGTTCGCGGGCGTGAGCGTGCGTGGGCACGAGACGCGCGTGGCGGGATTGGGGCGGTTTCGTCTGAGCCACGCGAGACGCGCGGCGTTGGCCAAGCATCGACGACACGAGCGCGTGGAGGAGCGACACGCCGAGGCGCGTGCGGAAAATGCGCGAGCGTTAGAGGCGTCGAGGAACGTGGTGGAGCGCGAGGAGGGTGAGGATACGGTGAGTGATGTGCAGAAGATGATTCAAGAGGCGATCGCGCGCGTGCGCGGCGCCGTCCAGGCGGGCGAGGCGGTCGACGCTTCAAAGGGTTCAACGGGTAAGGATGATGGCTTACCGGCGTTGGAGTTTGATGTGAGACATTATGTGAAACAATCGGATGATGATGGCGCTCGTGTGGAGGAGAAGAAGGCTGACGATGGTGAAGACAAAGATCGAGGCGTACGAGCCGAGGTTTCAAAGGGTGACGGGAAAAAGCGTTCAAAGAAGCACAAACGCGAGGATGACGAAGACGAAGAGGATTCTGATAGCGACGAAGATGACGTCGACGACGAAAATGACGACGATGACGATGCTCGCAAGTCTCGTGCGCTCGTGCGTAAGCAATTGGTGAACGCCGATGAAACCTTTGCCAAGGTTGAGTTTACGCCGTACAAGACCAAGCGAGTGAGCGCCGACGTTCGCGCGCGCGCGGATGAAAAGCTCGCAGAGCTCGCCGAGGCGTCGAATGAGTTGCTATCGGAAATTCAGCAACGCATGAACATGCGCATTGAGGCCATCGAACGCGATGCGAGCGAAGCGGAGGATGTTGACGAACGCGTGCGAGCGCAACAAGTCGCGGCGGAGAAGATTGAAGAGCTTCAAGAAGAGGTGCGCAAACGCGTCGTCGTCATCAAGCAAAAGACGGCGATGCGTGCGGCGGCCATTAAAGATGAAATCGAGGCGGAGATCGAAGATAAGAATGATGACACCGCTCAACTCGCCAAGGATGATGACGCCAAGAAGACGACAGATGAAGACGACGAGAGAAAATTGACGCCGCACATTATTGAAGCCAACATCGACGCGCTCAAAAAGCAAATCGAGAAGGAAGAACGCGTCAAAGAAAACATAATAAAGGCGAAAAAGCGCGTCGAAGATAACGCCGAGGACTTCTCGGATCATCAGCGAAAGCGACGCGAAGCTGTCGAGGACAGGCAAGAACACATTGAAGACGACAACGCCAAGGAGAAGAAGAACAAGGAGGCGCGTGAAGACAGACAGGAAGAACACGAAGACAAGCGCGAAGCCGCGGAGGATGAAGCTACCGCGGCGATGGTTGCCACCTTAAAAGAACTCCGCGTCGCCCTTGCTGAAGCCACTGACAAGCCTTTGAGTGACATTGTGAAGAAGTTTGACGTGCCGTCGACGCTTGAAAAGCTCAAGGAGAACAAAAAGGAGGCTGACCATGAAGCAAAAGACGCGAAAGAAGATGCGGCGTACGAAGAGAAAATCGATTCATTGAAACAACGTATCAAGGAACTCGAAGATCGATTGGACGACGCTCTCAACGGTCACGATTTTGACAACACGTTTTTCCGCAAGCGTCCCGTCGGTCTCGAGCCAGATTTCCCCGCCGAACATTCGTACGACGAATCTGGTGGATTTTTCCAATGCGAAGAGAAAAACAAGTGCATGACAAAGGTGACGTTATACAAACACAACGGAAAGTTGTACGGCATGAAGGGTCATTGCGAAAAAGGCACGAAAGCCACAGACTTGGGCACGGGTGAGCACGAAGTGTTCCCCAAGCACGCCGAGTTTGATTTCAGCGCCGAACAGTGCAACGTCAATTTCGACAAACATTATCGCTCACTGTACATTCGCCGCGAAGGTGACGACGTCATCGCCATGTCCACGGATGGCACGCCAGCCACGAGATGTGGTTTGGACATCCCCTCGGCGACGTCTGTCAAGTTCGAGTGCCAAAATCCCAAGGCGTGCATCACCGGCTTCCACGTCAAGAACCGATACACCAACATCGATGGCAGCGTTGAGCGCACGGCGGAAGACCTGAGCATCTCTGACGTCGATTTCGTGTGTTCTGATGGTCACTACGCGGTCGATCCAGTGTTACAACGCGATGATTACGGTGAGATTACGGTGACGCCTCAATTCACCGTCGGCGTCGCGCACACGCCTTCGAGCACCGGTACGCGCAAAACTGTCATGCCTTATTTACAGCTCAAGACGCACAGCGTTGTCTCCGCAACTGTGGGGCAAGCGAATATGTTGGTGACGCAAATTCGCGACATTACGCACATGAGTGACGAGCATAAGACAGGATGGTGCACGACGCAACACGCGCAAGCGTGGTTAAACGCGGCGCCGTCATGCCCCGATGGCAGCAAGTTGTGCGCCAAACCGTCCTTCTTGTACAATCCTACCGGATCGGAGTACAGACTCAAGTACGGTCATCAGCTCTTCAACGTCACGAGCGCCGAGACGCACGAATCGACGCACATTGTGCTCACAAATAATGAGGATCCGGCGCTCGACGGCCATTTACCCGTCAAGGCGAATGAAGAATTCTTCAAGTTTGGCCACGTGTACGAAATCTGCGCCTCTGCGGTGGATTATTCTGGATTTAGCTCAAACATCACCAACGATGCGGGCGAAATCCTTCGCACCATGGCGCACCGTCGCCTCGATGGCGACGCGCGCTTTGTGGGATTGTCGCACACGGGCGAACGGTCCATCTCCATGAAGGGTGGCTCGCGACACTACATTGCGCACGCGCCCGAGGCGCCAACTGATGAGGAACTCGAGAGGTTGGGGTGCGCCGGTGAATCTTCGTCGTGCGTTATTTCCGGCGGCGGCGTCAAGCTGTCCAACAAGGCTGACAATGACGACAAAGCCGCAGAATCGCCGCCGACGACAACAAAATCCGCCGCCACTGGATACAACGAAGACATGAAGATCTACTATAGCATGCCATCTTCAAACTTCGACCCCTTAGCCGAGCTCTCGGAATCCGAGCGCGCCAAGATTATCGCCAAGCAAAGCGAAGAAACCCTCTCCGCGCGAGAACGTCTCGAGCAACAACTCGCGGCGCGCGGCGTCAACATCGACTTGGATGTTCACGAAAAATAGTCGACGTTGATCTTCATAGGCTACAACCGGTACCATCATCTGTTTGCTCTCGTGTAATTATCATCACTACTCGTAAAATAACACTACTACCGTGTCGCTTCATTCTTCGCGCTGGTCGCGTCCCGCGTCGCGTTGGCGTTACCACTCACAAATATTGGTCACCATCAATCGGGTAGGAAAACGTACCCGTACTTTTCGCACTGAGACCTCCCATCGCCGAGAGCTGAAGATGTCATCGCGCGTTGCTCAGAGTTCCCGATGCGAGCCCAAGAAATTCTGTAGACTTGATTTTTTGCTGCTCGCACAGCCTCACACGCCGCCTCGCCACGGGCATCATCAACCCCGTGGTGCGTTCGATGTCACCACAGGTACGTAGCCTTCGTGCCTCGCGCGCCCGTCGTCACGAACGTAGATATCCACGAGTCAGTCAGCTACCGACGCGCTTAATCTCACGCGTCGGTGCGTTACACTCGTGGGACATGAATGATCGAATGCGCCCTCGAGACACCTCTTGACGTCGTTTTGACGTTGAACCGTCGCGTTTGGGCGCTCGGCATACCATTCGAGAACGTCAAACGCACTTTCGAGTGCGTGAATGAGTCTTCGTGTGCGCGGTGGCTTTGATAAGTCACGAAACGCGCGCGGAGGCGCGGGATTGAATGGACATTTTTTTGCTTTTTCGGGGATGTGTTCGCGCACTCGCGCTCGAGTCGTCACTTCTGACGCCGCATGTTGTCTTTGTGTTCGTTGAGCAGGTGGTGCGGTGTTGATAATTGTAGATGTTTCTGTTGTAATTTTACATTGACGTACGGATAAAAAGGTTGAAGAAAGTTGAGCGTCGCGCTCTATCAATGTTTACGCCGCAATCTTTCCCGCTGTCTCTCCCGAGTTGCGGGAAGTAATTCTTTCTCTGATTTCGGAAGAGAAATTTTTTAGCAGACCTTGGATTGGCCATGCGCTGGCATCTCCGAGTGCACATATCGTGTGCCCTTCAATCTGCTTTGTTATCTCCTGCAACATGTCGATTTCCTCCAATCGCGCGTCGCCGCGTTTCAACCGCTCCATGATTTGGTACATCCACGAAGTACCCTCGCGGCACGGCGTGCATTGGCCGCACGATTCGTGCTTGTAAAAGTAAGCCAATCGCGCAATGGCGTCCACGACATCAGTAGATTTATCCATGACGATGACGGCGGCGGTGCCTAAACCACTTCCCTCCGCCTTGAGCGAGTCAAAATCCATCAAGACGTCGTCGCACACCTTCTTCGTCAACATGGGCACAGATGAACCACCAGGAATGACGGCTAAGAGGTTATCCCAGCCACCACGCACGCCTCCGCAGTGCTTTTCGATGAGGTCACGCAAAGGAATGGACATCTCTTCTTCAACCGTGCACGGGTTGTTGACGTGACCAGAGATGCAAAACAACTTGGTGCCAGCGTTATTTTTACGACCAAAGCTAGCAAACCATTCAGCGCCACGACGCAAAATCGTCGGCGCCACGGCGACAGTTTCGACGTTCGTCACTGTTGTCGGACAGCCGTACAAGCCAACGTTGGCGGGGAATGGCGGCTTAAGTCTGGGTTTGCCTTGCTTGCCTTCGAGTGATTCAATCAACGCCGTCTCCTCGCCGCAAATGTACGCCCCGGCGCCGTAGTGAATGTTGACATCAAAATCAACGCCACTCCCGCACGCGTTCTTGCCTAAAAATCCAGCCGCGTAGCACTCCGCTAGCGCGCGTTCGAGCGCCAATCGCTCGTTCACGTACTCGCCACGAATGTAAATGTACGCCGCCCGAGCGCGCATCGCCGTCCCGGCAATCAAGCACCCTTCCAACAACTTGTGCGGATCGTGTCTCATGATTTCCCGATCCTTGCACGTCCCAGGCTCGCTTTCATCCGCGTTCACAACCAAGTAACTCGGTCGCCCATCGCTCACTTTCGGCATGAATGACCACTTCAAACCAGACGGGAACCCGGCGCCGCCTCTGCCGCGCAACCCCGACGCCTTCATCTCGTTCACGATCCAATCCGGACCCATCTGCACCAACTCCTTGGTGTTATACCAATCCCCACGCTTCATCGCACCTTTGATTGACAAGTCATGTCGGCCATAAATATTGGTAAAGATGCGATCTTCGTCCGATAAACCGCCTACGATGAAGGACGATCGACGACACTCGAGCGAGTCAGTTTTTGCATCCAACACGCACGACGCGCGCGCTCAAATCGCGCGCATCCGACGACACCGTGACACCAATCGCTCGCCGCGCGCATCCGCGGCGCTCGTGCGCGCGGCATCGACGCGTGGCGCCCACGGGCGCGCGTCAAAACGCGCACAGAACACAAAAAAACGAATCGATTGATCACGCACCGTGCGTGCGCTCGGCGGTATACGCCCGCGCGCTGGTATTCGCGGCGACGGCGCCGACGCGCGACACGTGTGCGGCGAGTGCGCGTTGCGATGCGCGGCGAAGCATGTCGAGAGATGCGTCGCGCGCGCGCGAATGGCGATCGGGAGGTGCGAGCCCTAGGTGGGGTATGGGACGCGCGCGACGTGTCATACGCTACTCATAATAAATCGCTGCTGCTACGCATGGTGTGCTTTGAGGATTTCGAAAATGACCAAACGCCAAAGCTTGAGAACAAAGGCGTTGGACTCGGCGTCGAGGACGGGGAGGAGATCGGCGACGAGGGCGTCGGGCGCCGGAGCGCGCGCGAGCTTGTCGGCGATGAAATCCACGAGCGCGGGTTCCTCTTCGCCCAAGAGTTCTGTGGTTTTCTTTGTGATCCATTTTCGCACGGTGCGGTGGATTTGGGCTGAGGTATATGTGTTCCAGTCGATGGGGTAGGCGAAGATGTCGGCTTCGGCGGTTGGAACGCGCTGGATGAGAGACGCGACGTCGTCGGCGATGATTTTGGCATCCGTCGGTCCTCGCCGCGGTTTTCTGTCGTTATCGTCGTCGTCGTCGTCGTCGTCGTCTGCGTTGCTGAACACCGTTTGTTTGGGTTTGAGCGCCGCGGTTAAGCCGCTTTTCTTCACGCCAGTCAACCCGAACGCGGTGTGCATCTTCATGGGCGCCTCGCCCGTGCGCGGTTGGAATCCGCTCACCGACGCGAGCGGCGGAAGCGCACCACCAACACTCTTTCCTTGGCTTCTGCTGTTCGTGTGAGCGCCCTCGCTTGCATGCACGTCGATGCTGCGCTGCACGACGACGGTATCGTCATCCTCCTCGACGCTGACGTTTCGCGCCGCCTCTTCAATTTCGAGCGCCGCGTCCGCCGCGTCGTCCGCCATTTCCAATTCTCTAAATCGCTTCCTTCTCGCGCGCGCGCGCTCGGAACGTTCCCACAACGGAAGCACTACGTCTTCGTCGCGCCCGCTCGCGCTGTCATCGCTATCAATCGCTAAATCGCGCTTCAACGCCTTGCGCCGCTCGGCTTTCTTTTCCTTGTCAATTTTCATCCGTCTGGCGCGTTCTCGCGTATTCGCGTGCACTAAATCGTCAAGCGCTTTCTCGCGCTCGCGAAACAACCGCTCAGTGCGCTCATTTGCTTCGTATTCTTGCCTACGAAACCGCGGCGCTGGGGGTAACGGCGTTGATTCATCACCCAAACCGGAACGCCGTGGTCGGCCTCCGCGGTCGAGCTCCTCTTGGCGCGCCGACGCCGATGCCGACGCCGACGCCGCCGGCGGCGGCGGCGGTAACCCATCCACCACCGCATGCACCGCACGCAACGCACCATTGTCATCACCCGCAATCGACGCCCCCGCCGCCTCTGGCGCGTCGTCATCCTCGCGCCGCTCGTCAAAACGTGCGACTCGACCATCCTCAGCCTCATCCTCGACGCCGCCAATCTCCCCCTCTTCCTCCCCCGCACGCTCACTAAACATCCTCTTAATCGCCTCCACCTTGCGTGCATCCTCTGCCATAGCCTTCGCCGCCAGACTCGCATCTTGCGTGCGCAAATACGCCTCTGTCGCCGCGCGAGTCGCGCTATTCGCGTTGCACACCAACGCGTCATCCCCCGCGCGCGCTCTGAGCCCATCCAACACCCGCATCGCCCGCAGCGCGCTCTCGCAATCATAAAACGACGCAAACCCGAACCGTTTCGGCGCGTTCGTCGTCGGATCGCGCACGCGACGCCACGACGGCGCGCGCGCGGCGGCGCCATTCGCAGCGCTGAGCTCGCGCAGGATGTGTTCGAGCACGCCGTCGCTCACATCGTCCGGGAGCTTGCCGACGTACACCTTGAGCTCGCCCGGCGGCGCGCCGGGGTCGTGCGACATTGGCGCCGTGCAACGATGCGCGTCGCGTCGAGGTGCGCTGCGCGCGTCGAGCTCTGACGACGGCGCAAAGGTGATGAATGAATGAATGAATGAATGATGACGCGACACGCCTTTGCGCCATTGATTGACTCTCGTTCACCGCAACCGCGGGCGCGATCGAGCGCGCGCGATGGCGTCGTTGGCGACCGTGACTACCGCGCGCACGTTCGTCGCGCCGCACCGCGCGCGCGGGGCGTCGACGACGCACGGATGGCGACGACACCGACGACGCGTGGGACACGAGATAGCGCTCGCGACATCCAACGCGGACGACGGCGACACGCACGAATCGCCGCCGGCGGCGCTGGCGTTCGATGATGGCACGCCTTTGATTAAGATTAAGCGCAAGGTGAAACCCGCGAACGCGCCGGCGCGTGCGAGCATTGAGCCGCCTAAAGTGATGGCGAGCCGCGCGCGGATATTGCGCGAAGCCGCGACTGCGTCGTTGGGGAGCGACGAAAGCGACGAGTACGGGGTGAACGCGATGGATGTTGTGGAACGTGATGTTGCGGTGCCTGATTTTAGAGATTCAGCGGGGGTTTTGAGGTGGATGGTGAAGACGACGGATGAGATGTTGGATGATATGGAGGCGCGAGAGCCTCCGACGGCGGTGGCGGCGTGGGAGATATCCAAACGCGCGGAAGCTGTGGCGTCGAATCCGGCGGTGAGAGGCACGGCGGATGTCGTGGGGAAGGTGAGTGTGGCGGCTGTGCGTGCGGCGGCGCCGGTGGTTGCGCAAGGCGCGACGAAGGCGATTCAAGAGGGTGGGAAGTTTGCGGTCAAGGCGGTGGTTCGAGCCGCGGCGGCCAAGGCGGGATTTGAGACGACGAAAAAGGATAAGGAACGCGAACGTGCGCGCGAAGACGCCGCCGCGGCGGCGGCGGCGAAGTCTGTATCGTCGTCATCGTCGAGTAGTAGTCCGGCTGGGAACGCCGCAGCGCGCGTATTAGGTGCGCTCGGCGGCAAGAAGAAGACGCCTGCGCCCAAAACAGAAGCAGAGAAACAAAACGATTCTTCCAAGAAGAAACGATTCTTCTCCTTGTAACAACAAAACAACAACGAATGATGACAATCAAATGCATGAGATTAGTATTGAATTACAACAACAACGAACTCGTGGACGCGGCGTCTTGTCATAAATAGTGGTCATATTAGAAGCAGAAGCACCACTTGGAGGATTCGACTACCGGCGGCGCCGGAGCTGGCGCCGGGGCATTTTTAGCTTCTTCAGCAGCCTTTTCCTCAGCCTTCTTGGCGTCGGCGGCAGCCTTTTCCTCAGCCTTCTTGGCTTCAGCGGCAGCCTTTTCCTCAGCCTTCTTGGCTTCAGCGGCAGCCTTCTCCGCAGCCTTCTTGGCTTCAGCGGCAGCCTTCTCTTCAGCCTTCTTGGCTTCGGCCGCAGCCTCTTCTTCAGCCTTCTTGGCTTCAGCGGCAGCCTTCTCCGCCGCTTCGTGAGCCTTTCTTGCGGCTTCTTCGCGCGCTTCGCGCTCC
>Ga0181552_10002496_pt1 | contig 13367 bp, 12 predicted proteins | sample 011ome_18_FD_130583 | JGI IMG/M metagenome (GOLD analysis project Ga0181552, IMG submission 130583) | Coastal salt marsh microbial communities from the Groves Creek Marsh, Skidaway Island, Georgia - 011501BT metaG (megahit assembly) | ecosystem: Environmental > Aquatic > Marine > Intertidal...
AAAAAAAGCTAGTGTGATTACTGGCACAAATGTGTTTGCACATATTGATGACTTAGATTCTTTTTTAATAAATATAAATAAAATAATTGATAAAAAAAAAGGTGTTTTAATAGTTGAGTCTCCTCATTTTCTACATTTATTAAAAGATTTAGAATATGATACAATATATCATGAACATCTGTCTTATATTCTAGTAAAGCCATTAATTCCGTTTTTAAAAAAATATAATCTTGAAATTTTTGATGTGATTAAAAAAGATATACATGGGGGTTCAATAAGAATATTTATTTCTTGCAAAGGGACACGCAAAATTAATTCAAATGTTCAAAAGGTATGCAATCAAGAGAAAAAATTTAAATTATATTCTAATAAAACATTAATAAATTTTGCGAAAAAAGTTGAAAAAAATCGATATGATTTAATAAATTTTTTAACAATTTTAAAAAAAAAGAAAAAGAAAATAATTGCAATAAGTGCTCCAGCAAAAGGCATGACTTTGTTGAATTATTCTAAAATAGACAACGCATATCTAGATTTTGTGACAGAAAAATCTTCTCTTAAGATTGACAGATTCACTCCAGGCTCAAATTTAAGAGTTTATAGTGATCAAAAAATTATAAAATTTAAGCCAGAGTATGGTTTGTTGTTGGCTTGGAATTTTTCAAAGGAGATAATTAAAAATAATATTGATTTTTTAAAAAAAGGTGGGAAATTCATTATTCCAATTCCAAAACTCAAGATAATAGACTATAAAAATATTAATGAAATTATCTAAATTTAAAATTAACTATAAAGATAATAGAGGTATAATTAGCGACATTCTTCAGAAAAATATCAACTCTATTACATATATAACCATTAAGAAGGGTAAAATTAGAGGAAATCATTTTCATAAAAAGACAGTTCAATGGAATTATGTGTTAAGTGGTAAAGTTAATCTTTTTTATAAAATTAATAAAAAATCTAAAAGTATTAAAAAAGTCTTGCTTAAAAAAAGAGATTTAGCTGTTTGCAAAGAATTAGAACCTCATGCTCTGCAAGCTGTATCTGATTGCGAGATAATGGTGTTCACTAAAGGCCCTCGCCAAGGGAAAGAATATGAGAATGATACTTTTAGACTTGTTAATCCTTTAGTATAGTCAAAGCAAATTTAATTCTTATGAGTAGCAAAATTTTTGATTATTATGGAAATTATTATGATTTAATTTACAAAGACAAAAACTATTTAAAAGAAGTTAAATATATAAGTAAACTATTAAAAAAATTTAATCAAAAAAAGCATTTAGATATTCTTGAGTTTGGATCGGGCACAGGAAAGCACGGAAATTTACTTGCAAAATTAGGTCACAATGTTCATGGAATTGAGTTGAGTAAAAAAATGGTTTCTCGATCAAATTCAATAAATGGATTTACATGTCAGCAAGGTGATATTACAAAAATAAAATTAGGCAGATCTTTCGATGCTGTTTTGTCTTTATTCCATGTTGTAAATTATCAAATCACAAATAAACAAATTAATGCAGTTTTTTCAAATGCATTTAAACATTTAAATTCTAAAGGAATTTTGATTTTTGATTTTTGGTATACTCCTGCTGTCAATACAAATGTACCATCTATAAAAATCAAGAGAGTGATAGACAAAAAAGTAGAAATTACACGAATTGCTGAACCATATATCTATGACAAAAATAGTCGTGTGGATGTAAAATATAACATTTTTGTGAAGAATTTAAAAAATAAATTAATCAAAAAATTTGTTGAGGTTCACAAGCTAAGGCATTTTAATTTATTAGAAATTAAAAATTTAAGTGATAAGCATAACTTTAAATTGATTAAATCAGAGGAGTTTATTTCAGGATCAAAATTGGGCAAGTCAACATGGGGAGCTTGTGTTGTTTTGAAAAAAAAATAAAATAAAAATTACGATGTCAAAATTTATACCTGTAAACGAACCTTTGTTAGATGGAAATGAGAAAAAATATTTATCAGAATGTATAGACTCAGGATGGATTTCATCTGAAGGTCCTTTTGTAAAGAGATTTGAAAAAGATTTTGCATCTAGAATTGGTCGAAAGCATGCTATTGCAGTGACTAATGGAACAGCAGCGATTGATGCTGCTGTTGAGTCTCTAGAAATTAGAGAGGGTGATGAAGTAATTCTTCCAACATTTACTATAATATCGTGTATTATGCAGTTAGTCAGAGTTGGTGCGGTACCGATATTAGTTGATGCAGACCCTTTAACATGGAACATGGATATTACCCAAATTGAATCAAAAATTACAACTCGTACAAAAGCAATCATGATAGTTCATATTTATGGTTTGCCTGTTGACTTGGATCCTGTGATTAAAATCTGTAAAAAATTTAATTTAAAGTTAATTGAAGATTCTGCGGAAATGATTGGACAAACTTATAAAAACAAACCCTGTGGATCTTTTGGAGATATCAGTACAGTAAGTTTTTATCCAAACAAACATGTTACCACAGGAGAAGGAGGAATGATTTTTACTGATGACGATCAGCTTGCTAACAAATGTAGAGAATTAAGAAATATGTGTTTTCAGCCAAATAAAAGATTTGTGCATGAAACATTAGGCTGGAATTTACGCATGACTAACCTCCAAGCAGCAGTGGGAGTAGCTCAACTTGAGCAGCTTGATAGGAATTTAAGAAAAAAAAGATGGATTGGAAATCTATATAATGATTTATTAAAAAATATTGAAGGAATTCAATTGCCCTTGGCAAAAACTGATTTTGCTGAAAATGTTTATTGGGTTTATGGAATAGTTTTAGATGAAAATAACAAGATGGATGCAAGTGAAATTATGAAAAAATTAATTAGTCTTGGTGTAGACTGCAGACCATTCTTTTATTCTTTACACAAACAACCAGTATTTGTTAAAAAAGGGATGTTTAAGGATGTAAAACTCCCAGTATCTGAAAAATTATCTAAATTTGGGTTTTATTTACCAAGTGGCATAGCTATAAAAGAGGAACAAATTTACAAAGTTACTAAAATTTTAAAAAAAATTTTAGATACAAATTAATCATTGTGAAAAAAATAAAAGTAGGAATTTTATTTGATCAACAAATTTATGCTGGTGGGGGTTTCCAACAATCATTAAACGCTGCAATAATTGCAAAAAAATTGCCAATAAATTTAGTTGAAGTTATTTTTTATACTACAATTAAGAAAAATATTGAGGTTTTGAAAGAATACAATATTCAGGCAAAATTTATCAATATTTCTATTTTTTCAAAAATTCGTATTTATTTTTACAGAAAAATAAAAAATAGATATTTATTTAAATTTATAAGGTTATTTGAAAAAAATAATCCAAGAGAAAAAATTTTTATTAATGATAATATTGATATTTTATATTTTCTTTCACCAACAAGTTGGCCAATTGATTTAGAAAAAACTAATTTTATTACAACTATGTGGGATTTATGTCATCAAGATGAATTAGAGTTTCCAGAAGTAAGATGGCACAAAGAGTTTGAAAGAAGAGAGCACAATTATAGACAAATTTTACCCAAAGCAACTGCAATTCTAGTTGAGTCAAATTTAACTAAGATTAATTTAATAAGTAGGTATGGAATACCTCAGGAGAGAATATATTTTACTCCCTTTAAAGCTGCAATAGCCACTACTGGCAAAAAAAACTTAGACGAGAAAGTGTCTTTAAATATTAAAAAAAAATATGATTTAAACGTACCCTATGTATTTTATCCAGCTCAATTTTGGGCTCATAAAAACCATATTTATTTATTAAAGGGTTTAAAAAATCTAGATGAAAAATATAAATTAAAAGTTGGAGTAATTTTTTCTGGGGCTGACAAAGGAAATTTAGATTATATCAAAGAACATGTGAACAAATTAGATCTTTCAGATAGGGTGCGATTTGCAGGTTTTGTTTCTAATAATGAAATTTCTTCATTATATAGTCAATCACTGGCACTTGTGATGCCCACTTTTTTTGGACCAACTAATCTCCCACCGATGGAAGCATTTGAAATTGGAGTACCAGTAATCTATCCAGATAAAAAAGGATTAAAAGAGCAAGTTGGTGATGCAGCACTATTAATTGATTTGAAAAATAGCATGTCATTAGCGGATCAATTAAATAATCTCTATGAAAATGATGAACTTAGAAAAAAATTGATTGAAAACGGTAAAAAACAATTAAAATTTTATAATTCAATTGATCATATCAGTCTTCTTACTAACATTATTGAAGATTTTGCAGTAAAAAGAAATTGTTGGAAATAAGAGTTTAAAAATTAAATTAATAATAAAATTGCATGATACATGTGGTCATTCCAGTTCATAATAGACTTAAATTAACAATTGATTGTATAAATTCTTTAAAAAAACAAGAGGGTATAAATAATATAAATTTAATTGTTGTCGATGATGGCTCTACAGATGGCACAGAAGAGTATTTTAAAAATATTAATGATGTTACTGTTTTGAAAGGTAATGGAAATTTATATTGGTGTGGTGCAATCAATTATGGCATAGAGTATGCATTGAAGATAAGTAATTTAAATGATTGGGTGCTGATAGTGAATAATGATACTATTCTCAAAAATAATGCAATTTTAAATTTGTTAAATATTGCGAAAAAAAATAACAGAAAAGCAATAGTTAGTTCTTTAACTTTAAGTAAAGAAGATAGAATGACAGTAATAAAATCTGGAACAATTGTTGAGAACTGGTTTTTCAACAAAACAAATCATATATATAGTGGATACAATATAAATAACATTATTAATAAGAATCCAATAAAAGTTGATTTTTTAACTGGCAGATGTGTTTTGCATCCAGTTGAAATATTCTCAAAAGTAGGAAATTATGACTCTAAAACTTTTCAGCATTATGGTGGAGATGATGAATTTTCAATGAGAGTAAAGCAATCAGGGTTTGCAACATTACTGTGCCCTTCAAGTATAGTTTACTTAAGTTCAAATAACAAAAAAGGACTTAATAGAAATATATTATTTTTTTTTTATACTTTGTTTAATATTAAATCTAGCTCAAATATAATTAACAAATTTAAACTTACTATGAAAGTTGTACCATATTACGCTAGATTAACTTTCTTTCTAATTGGTATAATAAAATCAATTTATATTTTTTTAAAAAATGATTCAAAGTGAAAATAATTTTAAATTTTATTCAAAAATTTTAATTGTAATTACTTCTTTTGTTTTTGCATATTTCATCGGATCGGGTTTTTATGGATACGGAAATGATTTTTATGCACTTTACCATAAGAAAAATTTAGCTTGGGGAGGTATTTTTGATAAACTAGGTTATATAATTAGCACTATTTCATATAATGAAAATCATTATGGTGTCCATGTTGTAAGTTTCTCTCTCTCTTTTTCGTTTGGATTTCTTTTAAAAAATTTTTTTCAATATAAAAGAAAATTTTCAATTATTTTTTTTATTTTGATTTATTTAATATCAATTCATACTTGGCCAATAATTATGTCAACTTCAAATGCAATGAGACAAGGTATTAGTATGTCCTTTGTTTTTATTTCTATTGCTTATCTTTTAAAAAACCAAAATATTAAATCTTTAATTTTCATCACTTTTTCAATTTTTACACATAAGTCAGGAATCTTTTTTTTATTCATTATGATTAATCTAATAATTTTAAAGTCATGCTTAAGTTATATTTATGATAGTAGACCTAAAGCTATAATTTATTTTTTTTATGGATTAATTATATTATTGATGAGTATTTTCTTTCTTACTAATAATATAAATTTAGATGATACTCATCGTATTATAAGAGGAGATTACAGAATACCATTTTTTTTATTAAATTTTATGTTTATAATTTTTTATACTTATAGATATGATTTATTAAGTTCTAATGATGTTAATTTATATTTGTATCTTTTTAGTTTTTTGGCACCATCATTATTACTCTTAGAATTAAATTGGCAGTATGAAAGATTGTGCATGATGATGACAATTCCATATATCTTTGTAATAAGTTTATTATTCAATAAAAAATCTTCATATTTATTTTTAATTATTTCACTTTCTCTATTATTGATAATGACTATAGACAATGGAATGTATGATTCTTTGTATTAAATGAAAATAATTTATTTACATCAATATTTTGTAACCCCAAATATGTCTGGTGGAACAAGATCTTATGAATTTGCAAAACGTCTTGTCAAAATGGGTCATGAAGTTGAAATGATAACAACTTGGCGCGAACCATCAAATTTCAAAGATTGGTTTAAAACCTCAGAGTCAGGCATAAAAGTTCATTGGTTGCCGCTTATTTATTCAAATCATTTAAATTTTTTTCAAAGAATAAAAGCTTTTATAATTTTTGCATTTAAAGCTAGTAGGAAGGCAGCTGGTCTTAAAGCAGATATTATTTTTGCAAGTAGCACTCCATTAACTATAAGTCTTCCTGCTGTATATGCTTCAAAAAAAAATAAAATTCCATTGGTTTTTGAGGTAAGGGATCTTTGGCCAAGAGTTCCTATTGCTATGAAAATTTTAAAAAATTCAGTTTTGTGCTATTTAGCAAATTTACTTGAAAATTGGGCTTATAAAAATTCTCAAGCAATTATTGCACTATCGCCAGATATGAAGAATGGTGTTATTTCGAAAAATATTCCTTCAAACAAGATAGCTGTTATACCAAATTGTTCTGATTTAAAAAATTTTGAATACAACGAAGATTTAGCGAAAAAATTTAGACAATCAAGAAAATGGCTAGGGAACAGACCTTTGCTTATTTACACGGGTACATTTGGCAAGGTAAATGATCTATCTTATGCAGTTAGATTATCTAAAGCTTTATTAAAACAAAATTCAAACATTCGCATTTTGTTAATTGGGGAAGGCTTAGAAAAAGAAAAATTAATTAATGAAGCTATTAATTTAGGTGTTTATGAAAATAATTTATTTTTTGAAAAACAAATTTCAAAGAGAGATATCCAAGCTTGTTTGTCTGCTGCAGACATTTGTGCTAATTTTGTTGTAAATATTGAAGAAACCTGGGCAAATTCTGCAAATAAGTTTTTTGATGGTTTAGCAGCTGGAAAACCTATTTTTTTAAATCATGGTGGGTGGATGCAAGATCTAGTATCTTATTATAATTGTGGATTGTGTGTGCATGGTAAAACAATTGATAAGGTTGCAGAAGAGCTAGATTTAGCTTTATCCAATAAAGTTTGGCTTAAAAATTCTGGCAAATCAGCTAAAGAATTAGCAAAAAATTTTTTTGATCGAGATATTCTAGCACAGCAGTTAGAAAAGGTTTTAGTTTTAACAAAAAAAGGTAAAACAGAACAAGTGGAAAAAATAGCCAAAGGAATATATACATAAAAAAATTCAATATGTATGATAATAAACAAATTAAATTAGTAACTGAAGTTTTAAAAAATAATAAAACTAATTATTGGACAGGAAATGAATGTAAAAATTTTGAAAAAGAATTTTCAAAGTATCATAAGACCAAGTATTCTATTGCAGTATCTAATGGTAGTGTTGCGCTTGAATTAGCACTTAGAGCTCTCAAAATTAAAAAAGGAAGTCAGATAATTGTTACACCTCGATCTTTTATAATTTCTGCAAGTTGTGTGTTAAATTTAGGATATAAACCAGTTTTTGCTGATGTTGATGAAAATGGTAATTTAAATTTAAATGAAATTATTAAAGTTTATAACAAAAATATTAAAGCAATAATTTTAGTTCATTTAAATGGGTTGCCTTGTGATTTAGATCCAATTTTAAAATTTATTAAGAGAAAAAAAATTTCATTAATAGAAGATTGTTCTCAAGCTCATGGAGCTAAATATAAAGGAAAAAGCGTTGGATCTTTTGGAGATGTGTCTGCTTGGTCTTTTTGCCAAGATAAAATTATCTCAACTGGTGGTGAAGGGGGTATGATTTCCACCAATAATAAAAAAATTTGGGAGAAATGTTGGTCTTTTAAAGATCACGGTAAAGACTTTAAAAAAGTATTTTTTAAAAAAAATCAAAAAGGATTTAGGTGGCTTCATGAAAATTTAGGTTCCAATTATCGAATGACGGAAATGCAAGCCACATTGGGAAGATATCAACTAAAACGTTTAGATAAGCAAATTAAATTAAGAAATAAAATTGCAAATTTATATTTTAAAAGCTTAAGTTCTTTTTTTAAGATTGGTTTACTAAAAAAACCAAATTTTAAATCTAAATTATATATACATTCATTTTATCGTTTAAATTTTTTTATAAATCCCAAAGTTAATCAAAAAGAATTGATCTTAAAGTTAAATAAAAATAAAATTAATTGTGGAGTAGGAGCTTGTCCAGAAATTTATAGAGAAAAAGTTTTTAAGAAAGTTAATTTTAATCAAAAAAAAAGATTAAGTAATGCCAAATTTTTAGGAGAGACAAGCTTAATGTTTCCAATAAATCCATATAGACGTTTAACGGATATTAAATCTGATATTAGAATTATTAAAAAAACGCTAGAGAAATATATCTAATATGTATCAAAGCTTCTTTAAAAGAATATTTGATATTATTTTATGTATATTTCTAATAGTTATTTTAAGTCCTTTAATGGTTATTATTTTTTTTTTAGTATCGTATTATATAGGAACTCCTATTTTTTATCAAAAAAGACCTGGGTTAAATAATAAGATTTTTGAAATTTATAAATTTAAAACTTTATATGACTCTAGTGAACAACACATAGAGTCATTAAGACAAAACAAGATAGGAGATTTTTTAAGAAAAACAGGTCTAGATGAATTACCTCAATTATTCAATATTTTAAAAAATGAAATGAGTTTTGTTGGACCTAGACCTTTGTTAATTGAATATTTGGAGAAATATTCAGATTATGAAAAAAAAAGACATTTAGTAAAACCAGGTATTACAGGATTAGCCCAGGTGAAACCAAATTCTTCAGGTGGAAAATCTTGGGCAAAAAGTATTAGATTCGATATATTTTATGTAAATCATGTAAGTTTCTTATTTGATATGTATATATTATATAAAACTGCAAAAATATTAATTTTAGGAAAAAAACAATTTCAAGATTTTAAAAAATCATTATGAAGAAAAATTTAGCAGTAATAGGAGCAGGAGGGCATGGAAAAGTTGTAGGGGAAATAGCAATTTTAAACAATTATGAGAATGTTCATTTTTTTGATGATGCTTACCCAACAATAGATAAAAATTACCCATTTCCAATTATTGGAAATATTTTGACTCTTGAAAAAAAAATTAAAAATTATAATTCATACTTCATTGCTATAGGCGACAATAAAATTAGAGAAGAAAAAACAATTTTTCTATCGAATTTAAATATTAACAATACAAATTTAATACATCCTAATGCAACAATAAGCAGAAATATAAAATTGGGAGTTGGGATTTGTGTTATGGCGAATGCTGTCATTAATTCTGGAGCAGTAATTGGTGATGGATCTATTATAAATACCTCTTCAGTTGTTGATCACGATTGTTACATTAATAATTTTGTACATATTTCACCAAATTGTTCACTATCAGGAGGCGTTAAAATAGGAGAACTCACACACATTGGAACTGGATCAGCCATACACCCATCTATAAAAATAGGAAAAAATGTTAAAATTGGAGTGGGGAATAAAATTTTTAAAAATATAGAAGACAACCAGATTTTCAATAATTAATGGTAAATATTTTTAATGTATTTTTTTATAATTAAAATAATAAATTTTATTTCCTTTTAAAAAATTTAAAATGAAAATACCTATACTTATTATTGTCTACACAAGACCAGAAACCACTATACAAGTTTTTAATTCATTAAAAAAAGTTAAGGCAGAGACGATTTATGTATATCAAGGTATTCCTAATGCAAAAAAAAATACTGAGGATTACAAAAATTATTTAAAAGTAGAAAAAATTATTAAAGATATTGATTGGGATTGTAAAGTTAAAATAAAAAAGAAAAAAGGTGTTAGCTCTTATGATGCTTGGAAATTAGCTGTAAATTGGTTTTTTAAAAATGAGGAAGAGGGAATTATTCTTGAGGATGATGTTGTGCCAAATAAAAGTTTTTTTTTATTTTGTAGTAAACTTTTAAAAAAATATAGAAACAACAAAAACATAGCTCAAATATGTGGGACTTCTTTTGTAAATCAAGGAAATATAACAAACGAAAGTTATTTTTTTAGTAATTATTCTATTGGATGGGGATGGGCAACTTGGAGAAGATCAATAATTGATTTTGATGAAAAAATGAAAGATTGGCCAAAGTTAAAAAAAAATAAAACTTTTAAGAATATTATAAATGATGAAAAATTTTTATATTATTGGTCTAAAGTTTTTGACAAACAATATAAAAATATTTCTAAAGCATGGGATGAAAGATGGTTGTATTCAAACTGGAAAAATAATAAACTTTCTATTATTCCAAAAAAACATTTAGTTAAAAATATTGGTTTCGGAAAAAAAGCACTCCATACGAAGAATAAACAATGGTACTCAGATTTAGAGACTCAAGAGATAAATTTCATCAACAAACACCCCAAAAAAATTTTAGTTAATAGGAAATATGATAATTGGCTTAATAACCATGTATATGGTGTAAAATTTCATTACTTAAAAGAAAAATTTTTAAAAAATAAAATTCTAAAGTCTAAACCAGTTTATAGTTTAATTAGAATTGTTTTTATTAGAATAATTAAACCAATATTTAGAGTTTTAAAACCATTTAAAATATAAATAATGTTAACAAAAATTTTTTATCAAAATAAATCTCTTTTTATTTTTTTTTATAATTTATCTATTTTTATTTCCATTAATAATTTTTTATTTGAAAAGTAATAATCATGTTAATGAAATAGTAACATTTATGTCTAATGGAAATATAAGTGGTATTCTTTTTTATAAATATGATCAATTCCTCAATCAATTTTCACTAAATGATAGTAATTTCTCTGAAATTTTATATTTTTATTTTTGATTTATTAAAAAATAATTCCTAAATTGACTTTTGGTGATCCAATTGAAGATTTATCTCCAAAAATTGGTCGTGAGGAATTTTACAAAAATATGATAGTAAAACCCATCAATAAAAAGAAAGAGATTATCGAAAGTAATAAAAATCCTTTCTTTAAACTACTAAATGTGTAGTGTAATTTAGCCTATTTTAAAATTGTTAATAATTTTTTATAATTAAGGTTTATGTCTGAAAGTATTTCAAGTTTTTTTAAATCAATAGTTAATTTACCAAGATATGCAAAACGTGCTATCGCTCTAATAACCGACACAGCGTTATGTATTTTAGCTCTTTGGATTGCTTTTTATTTAAGAATCGATGAATTCATAAATATTGCTGTTATTCAAGAAAACAGAAGTAATATAATTTTTGCAGCATTTTTGTCAGTAATCATAGCGTTGCCTCTATTTTGGTTAGCAGGATTATATAGAACAATATTTCGTTATTCTGGAAAATCTGTGGTAGTAAATATAACATTTGCTCTAGCAATATATGGATTGATATATTTCTTAGTTATAACAATTTATAGTTTAAAAGGAGTGCCTAGAACTCTAGGAATTTTACAACCGTTAGTACTTTTCTTTTTAATTTGTGGGTCTAGAATAAGTGTAAGATATATTTTGAGTTATAGCTTAAACAAAATTAGCAATTTATCTTTTCCACGTGCATTAATTTATGGTGCAGGTAATGCGGGAAGACAATTACATTCAGCAATAGAAAATAACTCTGCAATGAAAATCGTGGGATTTCTTGACGATGATCATTCCTTGCATGGCCAAATTTTACAAGGAAAAAATATTTTTTCGCCAACCAAAATAAAAAGTTTAATTTTAGAAAAAGAAGTTACGCATGTTCTTCTTGCTTTACCCTCTTTAAATAGAGGTAAAAGAATGGAAATAATAAGGAAAATTAATCAACAAAAAGTAATTGTAAGAACCCTACCATCTGTTACAGATTTAATTGAGGGAAAAGTTACTGTTTCAGATATTAAGGAATTAGATGTAGGAGATATATTAGAAAGAGAAATCGTTCTTCCCAACATTCAACTGCTGAAAAAAAATATCGAATCTAAAGTTGTTTTAGTAACTGGCGCAGGTGGATCAATTGGTTCAGAAATATGTCTACAGGCATTTAAATTAAACGCAAAAAAAATTATTTTGATCGATATAAGTGAATATTCTTTATACAAAATAAATTCAGAATTAGAGAATTTAAAAACAAAAAAAGTGGGCGCTCATGACATAGAAATTAAATCATTTCTTGCATCAATTCAGGATGAGAGTCGTCTAAATCAAATTATAAAAAAATATAAACCAAACACTGTTTATCATGCAGCTGCGTATAAACATGTGCCTTTAGTAGAGGAGAATATTTGCGAAGGAATAAAAAATAATGTCTTTGGAACTTTAAATGTTCTAAATATATCAATTAAAGAAAAGGTCTCAGATTTTGTATTAATTTCAAGCGATAAAGCAGTTCGCCCCACAAATGTTATGGGCGCTAGTAAACGTCTTTCAGAATTATGCCTACAAGCAATACACAATAATTCAAATAATTTAGAAACAAAGTTATGTATGGTCAGATTTGGTAATGTATTGGGGTCATCTGGTTCAATCATACCAAAATTTAAAAAACAAATTAAAGATGGTGGGCCAGTGACATTAACTCATCCTGATGTTACTCGTTATTTTATGGCAATTCCTGAGGCTGCACAACTTGTCATACAAGCAGGTGCAATTGCCGAGGGGTCAGATGTTTTTGTTTTAGAAATGGGAAAGCCAATTAAAATAAAGAGTTTGATTAAAAGAATTGTATCACTTTCAGGGTTAACTCTTCAGGATGAGGAAAATTTAGATGGTGATATCAAGATAGAAATTACAGGTTTAAGACCAGGAGAAAAGCTTTTTGAAGAATTAATGTTGGGAGAAGACCCTCAACCTACATCTCATCCAAAAATATTTAGAGCTAAAGATCCTTACATTGAATGGACTAAGCTTGAAAAAGATTTAGAAAATTTAAAAAATTTCCTAAACCAAGGTAAAATAATGCAAGTGATTGAAATAATGCAAAAACTGGTAACAAATTATAGATTTAATAACAAAATTGTAGATGCGTTACATAATGATTAAAAGTCAATTATAATCTGCATAACTGGTAAAAAATATTTAAATCAATATTCTTTGACATTATTTCTTTTATAAAGTATTAAATCTTGCCTGGTGATTATTGCGAAAGTGTAATACCCGATCCCATTCCGAACTCGGCAGTCAAGCCTTTCAGCGCCAATGGTACTTTGTCTTAAGACACGGAAGAGTAGGACATTGCCAGGCATAT
>Ga0181552_10002502_pt1 | contig 13345 bp, 6 predicted proteins | sample 011ome_18_FD_130583 | JGI IMG/M metagenome (GOLD analysis project Ga0181552, IMG submission 130583) | Coastal salt marsh microbial communities from the Groves Creek Marsh, Skidaway Island, Georgia - 011501BT metaG (megahit assembly) | ecosystem: Environmental > Aquatic > Marine > Intertidal zone...
CTCCGCGCGACCGCGACGCCTCCAATTCCTGCTTTTCTCGCATCACCGCCTCAAGTCTCGCCGCCATCTTAGCCAACTGTACATCCTTTGCCTCTAGCGCCAATCGAGCGTTCTCGGCGATATCAAACGACCCACTAGTATTCGGTTTCACGCTCGCTGTCCCGCGTTTCGCGCTCGCCGGCTCGCTCTTCACCGGCGAAGTCATCACCCCACGCACCGGTACACGCCACGAATTCACACTACTCGCATCCCCATGCTCACTCCCAAGCAGCGATGTGTCTTCACTCGCTATTGAACCTCCACCGAGATCTTTCGACCGCGTCGCTCGCGCCACTACGCGCTCGTGCGTCTGAAATCGCGTCAACAATCCCTTTGATTTCTCCGCACTCGACTCACTCGCCCAAGCGATCGTCCCCGTCTGTGCGCGGGTCTGCCCGTAGGATAACTTTGAGCTTCCATCGCCGTCGCTCGATGTCGTGTCTGCGTCGGCGCGGCGCGACATTGTCGCGTAAATGTGCGAAATTCTGTCGGGGCTCCACAATTCTGATGCAGCGAAATTCACCAATCACACGCCAGCGCCCGTGGCTGTGTGGCGTGTACCCGCCGTGGTCGACCCGCGCCTAGCCTATGCGGGTGTAGCGGAACGCGCGCGCCTAGCCTGACGCCGCCGTGCGCCGCTCTCGCGTCGTCGACGGGCGTCACACACTGGCGCGTGGCAGCGGCCTCGTCGCCCTTCTACATACTGTATCACTTATACAACTATCAAATTGAATTTCGGTCGTTACACCCCGTGGTCGGAAGAGACCGAGATATGTATTTAATGGACTTTAACTAATTAATATATGTATTCGGGCGCGTCGCGCGACCGCCGGCCGGCGGACGGACGACAGACCGCGACGCCGACGCCGCGTTCGACGCCGACGCCCTCGATCGAGTCCGACGCCGCGAGAGATATGATCACGGTGCAAGATTTCATGACCCCAGCGCGACAGTGCGTGCGCTCGAGCGACGCGACACGCGTTGATGATGATTGGCGATTCGCGCCTCGACCGAGAACGCGAATCGGCGCACGGCATTCGACTGACGTTTGGTTTGGTTCGCGTCGTGTCGCGTCGCGTCGCGCGCAGCTGCGTGACGGCGTGTACGACGGATACGATTGAATCCGCGGTGCACGCGCTGGCGTACGACGGCGTCGGGTGCGTGGTGGTGCTCGACGTCGGGAAACCGGTGGGGATGTTTACCAAGCGGGACGCCCTCGAAGCGTGGCTCGAAGCGGTGCCTCTGGACGCGCTGTGCGGAAGCGTGGCGAATAAGACGGTGATCACGGCATCGCCATCGATGACGCGGGATGAGGCTGCGGCAATCATGATGAGACATCACGTGCACCACGTGTGCGTGACGGATGGCGAGGGGGCGTTTATCGGCGTGTGCAGTTCGTACGACATCGCGCGCGAATGCGGACGCGAGGCGTGTTTACCGTTTTGGAATGAGTTCATGGAACGGGTGAACGTGCGTGCGAGACCGTCGGCGCCGGCGTGAGCGTATCGTTCGCGTGCGCGAGTGCGCGGTGAAGAGGAGGAAGAAGACGACGCGAACCCTTCGCGTTCGCGTCCCAAGACACGAGATGATGCAATCGACGACGCGCGAATCCATTTTACGAGATTTAGTGTTGCAATGTGAATTATAACATTGACCGCTATGGTTGGGGTGTGTCCGTGTGCGCGCGTGCGCTTCTCCATGCAGAGAGAGACAGAACACACGCGCTGTTCTCTATCAACGTTAGGCGTTTGACGCGAAGAGCTGACCAAAAATTCTCTCCGCCCACGACGGAATTTCCAAGTCATCCGCCTGCATAAAGTTCACCAATGGTTCCTGAACGTGATACCGCAGCTTTCTTCCTTTACTAGCCTTACGATCGACGTTCTTACGAACTTTTACGGCTCTGGAGACGCCACCGCCCGCGGCGGAGGCTTCGTTGCCGCCTTCTAAAAATTCCTTGAGGAGCTGCTCGTAAAAGTCAACGTCGTCGTAGAGTTCGTGTTCGCGGGCCTCGGCGTCATCCGATTCATCTACGGATACCAAAGTACTCGGCTCGTTGTCACCGTCCGCAACCTTAGCTTCTCCCAATCGCGCCGGTGCGGCGCGTTTCGGCGGTCGCGACTTTTCAATCAACCGTCCCGGCGCGCGCATCGTCGACATGACTTGTTGAGAAATCGATTGGTTGAACGCCTTGAGATTTTGCGACGCGCTTCCAGCCATTTTACCTACAGAGACTGACGATTTGCGATACCATCGATCGGCGGTGGAATCGCGATACGATGCGTATGCGCGATACGACGCGTCTTGCGCGGCCCAAATATCGTCCACGTCTCCGACGGCGTCGACGTCAATTTTTGACGTGAGCGACTCTTTTGGTATGTCTTCAATATTCCGCATCAACGCGCTTTGAAGCGAAGATAACGTACGCATGGTTTTACGCGCTGCTTTAGCGAGAGCGTCGAGTGACTCGGCCACCTCGGGAGACTTTCGTTTTAATCCTCGACACGCCAGCGGCGTCGGCAATTTCGCCGCGCCAGACATCGCCTTTTGTAATCGAATACGCACGTGCAACGCGCGCTCCCAAATCGTGCGTTGAACTTTCACAGCTTTACCCTTTTCAACGTGCTGTGTTTTCGTGTCTACAAGCTTTTTCGTTTGCTCTTCCTCTTGACGAAACGCTTCGAGTTCTCGCGCGAGTTCGGCGTCGCCCTCTGTCGCGGCGCCGAGAAGCTCCTTCGCGCGCACTCCTTGTGCATCCTCCGACTCCGACTCGGCATCCTCCTCCTCATCTTCGTTCTCGTCCTCGTCCTCGTCTGATTCGGAATCTTTCGCGCCATGATCGGCATCAAAACCGACGTATCCGTCTTCGCCGTCTTCATCCGCGTACGGGTCTTCGTCGTCATCATCGTCCTCCATCTCTTCATCACTCACGCCTTCATGTCCACCCGCATCGTCATCAGAACCCTCACTACCACCATCCCCCTCGCTCTCGTCATCTTCACCATCCTCCTCCTCGTCATCCTCCTCGTCATCGCTCCCGTTTCGCGTCGCGCGCTCCCAATCCCGCCGACTCGCGCTGCGCCCCGCGTACTCCGCGCCTTCCATTTCAATCGGTCCACGCATGCGCAACCGCCCATCGTCATCGAGCGCACGCACAGACAACGACGACGACGACGGTTTCTTTGTCGACTTCGCCTTCGCGCGTCGCGCACCGCCGTAATCCCCACCAGACTCTGATAAACCGTCGTCGGTGTCCTCATCCTCATCGCTCTCCGAAAGCGCATCACCCATCGCGAGCTTCATCGCGCGCATGCCCGCGCGCGCGATCGCGTCACCATCGCACGCAAACTCATCGTCGTCGTCGACGCCCGCGAACCCAGCGCCCAAACCGATGCCGCCGCGCGCGCCGCCGCCACCGCCACCGCGACGTTGCTGCGCTTTTTCTGAGCTCTGTCGCACGGATGCGCCCGCGCCGTCGTCGTCGAACGACGCCAGCGCCTGTAACCGCGCGAGCGCGGCATCGCGATTAGGTGCCGTCGATGCGTGCGCGTCCGAGGTGGATGCGCGGCGCGCGCGCGGCGCGGCGTCGCGAGGCATGGCGCGCAATGGCGATGCCGCCGCCGCCACGGACGCGTGTTCGCGTGCATAAAAACACACGAGTACCCACAAACTGTGATTTAATACGAGATATGCGCCTTGGTATAGAAAATTATCGATGTGTATTTATGCAAAATATGGGCCAATATGACGTATTATGAGGTTATTTAGTTCTATATAACAGTAGTCTTGACACATGGTACATCCAACGCGCTTGGCGACGCCGTGTCGCGCGCTCGCGGCGCACCTTTGCGCGTTTAGCGTCGCGTTCAATCGGAAATAGTACATTCTTTGTCGTCTCCGAATATTGTCACGTTTCGTGTGCGAACGCATCGTACGTATGCACATGTATAGTGTGTCTGTGAGTTTTAAATGAAATTTGAATCCAGTCTGGCGTCCGTCGTCGTTTATCCGCACTGTACGACGCCGCACCACGCGCTCGTGGTGATCTGTCGCGCGTACACACACACGCGTGATGCCGTCATCGTCGTCGCCGTGCGCGAGCGCGCGCGCGCAGGGCGCGCGAGGCATCGTACGCGCCATACGCCAGCACCGCGATGGCTCGGGTGCATGCGCTCGCGCGAATGTGGCGACGTGCGCCGTGGTTCGCGCGAACGCGGCGCGTGCGACGCGTCAAGGGCGCGTGATGGTTGTTGTTGGTGCGATTTCTGGCTCTGACCGCGCCAAAACGTCGTCGACGGGCGCTCAAGGTGAGGAAGATGGTGATGAATCATCATCTTTGCTTGATATTTCAACCTCGTCGTCGACGACGGATGCTCGAGGTAAGGCGTTCGTGAGCAGCGCGGTGGTGAATTTATTGAAACCAGCGAAAGTTGAGATTGCCGAGGCAAAGCTTAAGGCTTTGACGACAAAGGCATCGAGTGAGACGCAGAGTTTATTGAGCGAGTTGGCGCCGTACGAACGCGGCGAACGGGACGTCGCCGTCGGCGATTGGGAAGAGTATACGAAATTACGCCAAGATGCGTTGCGTCGAGGGGTGGCGATTACGTCTATTTTGGGGATTACGCTCGCGACGGTGACATCAACGTTAGGAGTGGATGGGATTTTGGCGTCGTTGGAATCTGTGCCGCCGTTGGCGGCGTTTGAACAGCTCGTGGGATTTGCGGTGACGGCGTACTACGGCGTCGCTTATCGCCGCGCGTTATTCACCGTCGAGGGCCGTGAGATGATTCGAGTGAATGTTGTTGATGCGATTTCCAAGATTGCTGGCGCTGCCGAGCTCGCAGGCCGCATGGCGGCGATGGACGCGACGTTGGATACGACAATCGTGAAAACCATCGCCGACATTGAAAAAATGCCGCAAGAAAAGGTGCCCGACAATGTTCGTCAAGCCATAGCGGTGTACATTCGATCTCGCGAGGAAGAAAAGATCCGCAAGGCTGACGAAATCGAAGCGCGCGCGCGCGAGGAAGCTGCTCGCGCGGCTCAAGCTCAAGCAAAGCGAGACGCCGAAATCGCCGAACGCGAACGCGCTCAGGCTGAAGAAGAACGCCGCGCGGAGGAGAAACGTCAGGCTGACCTTGCGGCTGCAATGGCTGCTGCTGAAGAGCAACGGCTTGCGGAGGAAAAGCGAGCCGCGGAAGCTGAAGCCGAGGCGCGTAAGATGGAATGGTTTACAAACATCAACGCATTCATGGCGGCACGCGAAGCGGCGGCGGCGCAAGTAGCGGCGACGGAAAAACCCATCGCCGCCGCTGCGCCCGAAATCATCACCTCCGTATCGGGCGTGAGCCAAGAACGTTGGTTTGAACTCATCGACGAGTTTTTCGCCGACGAACAAAACGCCGCCGCGGAGGCTTGTCGAGACGCGGAGCAATCTGACGCGTCGTCGACGATGTTCCGCTTTGGTGAATTTTCGGCATCGCAAACTCTCGAGACGCCGCTCGACTCTGAAGAAGCTAAGACGCGATGGTTTTCGATTATCGACGCATACATGGCCAAACGACGTGACGCACAAACGAACGTCGCGGCGGCGGCGGAGGTGCAAGCCAAGCTCAGTGCCCTCGAAGCCGAAAAGGATGCGTACGCCAGGGAAATTGACGAGCTCAAGACGCGCGTAAAGAATGAAGAAATTGCCAAGATTGAAGCGCTCGACCGCGTGGAAGAGCTCAAGGTCAAAGTGATCGCGCTCGAGAAGTCTGTCGAAGAGCTCAAGGCGGCGAATGAAGCGCTCGCGAATGTTGAAGTTCGAAACGCTGAGCTCGTCGCTCGCGTTCAAGCGCTCACGACTGAGAACGAAACGCTTACGGCTCGCGTGGGCGAGGTTACCGCGATGCTTCGCGCCGCTGAACGCGCCGCTGAAATCGCCGAGCGCGACGCTACCAATGCGCTGCGCGAGCAGCGCGCTGAAACCGAGCGCGTTCGTCGTGCATTGGAGGAACAGTTGCAGGGCGAAATGCGCTCGGTGCGCGCCGCCGAGGAGCTCGCCAAGCGTTCCGCAGCTGACGTCGAGCGATTGAACGCCGAACTTCAAAGTGCGATCACAAAGCAAGATGAAACTACATCCATGGCGCAAAGGCTCCAAGCCGAGCTCGCGGAGGCGCAAGCGACGACACAAGAGCTCGAGCGCACTCGCGCCGAAAAGATGTCCCTCACCGAGCAAGCGCAAGCGTTTGAAAATGAAATTTCTGCGCTCCGTTCGCAATATGTATCAGCGACGAACGAAATCGCCACGTCGAAAATTGCTGCAGAGACGCGCTTGGCGCAACTCCGTGGTCAACTTGACGAGCTCGTGGCGTCGCAATCGTCACACGAACAAGCCATTGAAGCTGTGCGCGTGGCGAGCGCCGCCGAAGCCCGTGCGACGTTTGAACGCGACATGGAATCCCTCAAGCTCACGTTTGCCGAAGAGACGTTTGCGCTGAATGAAGCCGTCACAAATTTAAGAGCAGAAAAGGATGCAGCGAGCGAAAATCTCTTCGCCACTGAGAAGCGTGCGAAGGAGGATATCGAAAAGTTCAAAGTTGAGCTCAAACGACTCCGCGACGAAGCGGCGCTCGCAACGTCCGCGCTCGCGGATGCCGAGCGTGCCGCTGCCGAGCAAGTGCGCGAGTTAAGATCGCAAATCGATGCCGATAAATCCGCAAGCGGCTCTCTTGTGTCCGAACTTGAACGCGCCAAGACTGTTGCGATGACGAAGAGCGATGAGTTGCGCGCCGAGCTCGAGCGCGCCGAAGCCATGGCGCAAGAGCAAGCGCAGAAGCTCAACGCTGAACTCGAACGATTGCGTGCAGAAAAAGATGCCACTGCGAGCGAACTCGATGCGGCAAAGAACGCGGCTTTGGTTGAAGTGGCTAAATTGCAGCAGGACGTCGCGCGATTAACCGAAGCGAAGACGCTCGCGGAATCAACGCTCGCCACTGCGCGAGGTGACGCCGCTTCGCGCGCCGATGCACTCAACGCCGAAATCTCAGCCTTGCGTGCGGATTTAGACGCCAATGTCGTCGAGTTACGCCGTACGCAGAGTGCGGCGGAAGAATCACAACGCACGTACGCGAGCGAACTGGCGAGCGCACGAGACGCGAGCGCCGCGGAAATTGCCGCCGTCAAGGCTGCCGCTGTGGCGGATGCGAAGCGGCTTCAGAGCGACATCGAACGTTTACAGGCTCAGCAAGCTACAACTTCTGAAGCCCTACGCGCGGCTGAAGAGCGTGCGGCGGCTGAAGAGAAGACATTTTCCATGGAAGTCGAGCGCATGATGAACGAAGCACGGGGCGACGCCGAACGGCTCGAGCGCGCCAAGGCGGCGGCTGCAAGCGAGCTTGATGCCATGCGCATAAAATTTGAAGCACTCGTGACGACAAAAACGGCGCTCGAACGCGATGTAGAGCAGTCGAAGAACGCGTTGCTCGCGGCGCAAGAAAAGGCGCGACTTGACGTAGAAGCGGCGAAGAGCGCCGCGGCGTCCATCGTCGAAAAGCTGCAGAGTGAAATGAAGGCGTTGCGCGAAGAGAAAGAATCCACTACACAGGCGTTGGCAGATGCGCAGACTCAAGCACTTGAGGCGGCGCGTCTTCGCGAGGAGCGCGAGAGCTTGGAGACCCGCGGCGTCGCCGCAGAGAAGCGCATTACAGAGCTCAACGCCGAGCTCGCGGCTGCGATGGAAAATCTCGAAGCGTCTTCGGTCACGGTGCGCGAGCTTCAAGTCTCTGCGGCGCAAGCGACGGCTTCTGCAGAAGAAGCGCGCACTGAGCTCGAAGTTTTGAAGATAACACAGCGGGACACCCAAGCCGCGCTCGATGCAGCGAAGGAAGACGTCAAGGAGGCGGCACGATTGCGCAAATTGAGCGACGCGCTGGAATCCCGGCTCGCCGACGCCGACGCCCGCGTTTCGGAACTCACCGAAGAGCTTCGACTCACTCGTGCCGCCGTGGCGAGCGAAGTCGAGGAATTGACCGCAACGCGCGATGCTCTCGTCGCACAACTTGAGACCGCGCGCGCGACGTCGAATGAGGCAACCAAGGCGGCGGAGGCTGAGCTCGCCGCTGCGCGCAAGGATTTGCTCGCCATGGAGGACCTCGTCAGCGCTACCGTGGATGAAGCCGCGTTAGATCGCGCGCTCGTGCAAGAACAAGCCGCCGCGGAAGCACAGGCAATCGCCGAGCGCTCCGCGCGCGAGTTGGCTGAGTACGAATCTCGTTTCGCCGCGCAACTCGAGGAGTTGGAGGCAAAATTGCTCGTTGCCGAGCAGGCGGCAGCAGAGGCTAACGCCAAGGCGGAGTCGCTCGCGAAGCGCGCAGCTAACGCGGATGAGAAGGCTGTTACGGCTCAGAAAATCACAGCCAAATCTGTGACGAATACGCCGCCACCGACAGACGCGACCTCAACCTCTCCGCCGGCGTTGAGTAAGATGAAGCGCACCGAGTTGATTGCCGAATGCGAGACGCGCGGCTTACCATCTGATGGCGTCGTCGCCGAACTCCGCGCGCGCCTTCGAGACGCGCGTAAAGCCGAGGCGTCTTCATCGACGTCATCAAAGACGACGACTGCCAGAAAGGCTCCGGAAGGATTCTATCGCACCATCAACAGGAAGAAGTATGACAACCAGGCGCTGTTGCTCGCGGACGCTATGATGGCGGCGGATGGAAAAATTAGCCGCGCGGGTGTGGAAAAGATTTACGAAAACGTCTTCGACGGCGCCGGCGTCACCGCTATCGAGCTTGAAACTTTGGCTTTGCTTCTCGCCGGCGGCGATGGCAAGTACTCGTACAAGCTCTCCGACGGCGCGATTTCCTACTTACAGCCGCGCGTGGACGCTCGCCGGGAAGATCTCGCCGCCGCCGAACTCGCTGGTCGAAAGCGTCCGAGTTCGTACCGCGTTATCAACGGCGTCAAATACGATGACAAAGCCTTGACGTTGGCGGATGATTTCATGCGCGTCCAGCAAAAAATCACCGCCGCGGACGCCGAGCGCATTTACGACGCCGTCCTCGACGGCAATCAAATCACCACTCGCGAGCGTGATACCCTCGAATTGATCATCCTCGACAGCTCCACATACGCCCTCGATGACGACGCGCGTCAATACTTGCGCGACAAAATCGCCGACATTGACCAATCTGGCAACTAGCGCCGCCGCCGGCTCATCCTCTCCTCTGTGTTTTAATACTACCATCTTCACCTACATTATCATTTAAAATCATCGCGCCATCATCCTTTGTAGACTTTTCTTCAGACGCGCTGACCTGGCGCCGGCGGTTGATCACTAATCTAGTTACACTTTGCGTCATTTCTCATCGCCTCGCTGGTGTCACGCGCGCCGTCAACGCGCACCACACACGTCACGCACGTCACGCACGCCCGCACGTGCACATCGCCCATCGTCCACCGAACGACGCGATATACGATCGAATACACATCATCGATCACGAAGTTCTGAATTCATCAGAATCATCTTGATCGCCAATGATGTCGACGACGATGCGTTTCACGGCGCACACGACCGCGTGTCGCACGCACCACGCAGCCAAGCACGCGCCACGACGCGCGTCGCGCGTGCACACGCGCGCGAAAGAGCCTAAAGATATCGATTGGCAAGCCAAGACGAAGGAGTTTACGTCTGAGCGCGTGCTCGCGTCGTGCCTCGAAGCCGTCATCGCCGGCGATGAAGCCGCGCTCGATGCGTGCTTATTCGAAGTTGACAACGAAACGGATTCCACCGACGTATCCACGGAGGTGGTGAATACGCTTCGTGGTATGGATGCGGTGACCAAGGATGCGTTTTGGGAGAAAAAGTTGAGCGAGCTGAGCGCCGAACGCGTGTTTGAGGATTGCATGACGGCGGTGATGCGCGGGGATTTGGACGAGGTTGAGGCGTGTATCTTGGATGCGGAGAATGATGAATTGTTAAAGTAGGCACGCGCGCACACAGAGTGTTTTTGTAATAAATCGCGTACGTACATGCGCCAGTGTTCGGCGCTCGCTATGCTCCGCCGCGCGCACGCGCCTTCTCAACTGTCGATTCGAGTTCGCGCGCGCGACGCACAAAGGCGAGATAATACCATCATCGCGCGTGCGTCGTCGTCATCCATGGATGTGCCTTCTCTCGCGTCGGTTGCGGATGCATACGACATCTTTCTCCTGGACCAGTTTGGCGTGCTTCACGACGGCAAAAACCCGTACCCGGGCGCCATCGACGCCGCGCGCTCGCTCGCATCGATGGGTAAAAGTTACATCATATCTAACAGCAGCCGCGAGAGCTCAGGGACGATCGAAAAGTTGACAGCAATGGGGTTTAATGCGGCGTGGTTCGCGGGCGCGAAGACGTCTGGGGACTGCGCCAAGGCGTTCATCTTGGCCGCCGCCGCCGACGCCGTATCGAACGGTATGTCGTTACCGACGAGTGACGTTACATTATCGTGTCCGGTGAGAGACGCCATCGTGCGAGGCGTTGAACGCCGCGGTAAGGCGAAGTGCGCGCACGTGACGTGGAGCGCTCGAGGCGCGATAACGTTGGGCGACGACGTCAACGCGGTGATCGACGTGGTCGACGCGGCGTCAGACGACGATATTGATTTTATATTAATTCATGGCACCGAGGCATTCGGGCGCGGTGACGGTGCGGATGCGATCGAGACATCGATTGATGACATTAAAGCGTTTGTCGAGCGCTCGGCTCGACGTCGAGTCCCCGTCGTCGTCGCCAACCCGGATTTCGTCACCGTCTCAGGCGACGCTTTAGTGACCATGCCCGGGACGCTTGGAAAGTGGTACACCGATGCTTTTGACTGCTCGGATGTCGCGTCGTCGGCATCGTCGTACGTGCGATTAATGGGGAAACCAGACGCAATTATTTACGACGCGCTGTTGCGCGACGTCGAGAAAACCGCCGGGACATCCGTGGACAAGACGCGCGTGCTCGCCGTGGGAGATTCTCTTGAACACGACATCGTGGGTGCTTCACGTGCGGGTATAGATGCGCTATTTATTCGTGATGGTATTCACGCCGCGGACGTCGCGAGACACGGCGCGGAGGGCGTCGTCGACGCGTTTCTAGCGCGCAACGTCGAGGCGAGGGTGAAATTTCACACGGCAAAATTTCAGTGGTGATTGCGATTGCGCGCGTACGCGTAGGGAAGAAATAGTCATTCATTTTAGTTGGATTTGTTTTGATAACATAGTATGAATCAGAGAAAATTGGCAGTAACACTTGGTACACACCTCCGGCGAAAAAAATGTTTCTTAATGAAAGCAGAACGGTGAGAAAATTTGCGACGTATCAAGTCGGTTAGGTATTTATTCAACCGGCACCGGCTTGACGAGTTCCATCGCGTACGCGGAACCGCCGTGCTTGGATTCATCCAAACCGAGCGTTTCTTCCTCGACGGTGGTGCGGAGCAAGTTCATCTTCTTCATCAACATGAAGAAGGCACCGAGCATGCCGCACGTCCAGGACGCGATGACAACGATACCGCAAATTTGCGCGCCCAAGAGCTTACCGTTGCCACCGTAGAAGACACCCGCGCCGTCGACGCCAAAGACTTCGGCGACGTAGTCTTTCTTGGCCATGAAACCAACCCAGAGGACGCCAAAGGCACCGCAGAAGCCGTGCATCGGCGCCGCTTCGAGGGGATCGTCAATCTTGAGCTTGAGCAAGAGCTTGCTGGAGAAGTGAATGACCACGGCACCGAGCATACCGCAAATAAGCGCGGCCCACGGTTCGGTGGTGGAGCAACCGGCGGTGATGGAGACGAGACCGGCGAGCGCGCCGTTGCAGACGGCGATCAAATCCCACACGTGGTACAAGTAGTAGTTGAGCGCCATGGCGGAGAAACCACCACCAGCGGCAGCGAGAGTGGTGGTGACGGCAGTGCGCGCGATGACGCGCGGGGAAGCCGCGGCAATCAAGCCGAGTTGGGAACCCGGGTTGAAGCCGTACCAGCCGACCCACAGGATGAAGGTACCGAGAACGACGAGCGGAGCGGAGTGACCCGGCATCGGGTTGACGCGGCCGTCAGGAGCGAAACGGCCCGTACGCGGACCAACAATCCACGCACCCATCAAACCAGCGCAACCGCCAACCATGTGTACAATGCCGGAACCGGCGAAATCGAGCATACCCGTGTCGAGAAGTTTAGCGCCGTTGGTTCTCCACGGACCCAACCAGCCTTCAGTAGACCAACCCCAGTGCACGACGCACGGGTAAACAAAGGCAGTGAGGAAGAAAGAATAACCGAGGTACGCCTCGAAGCGCGTGCGCTCGGCGACAGAGCCAGACACGATGGTCGCCGCCGCCGCGGAGAAGGCCCATTGGAACAAGTAAAACGCGACGTCATACGCGGATTCGATGCCCTTCATGGCACACTTACCCGAACCAATGAACGAGTTCGGCTTGGTTCCGTCCGTTGTACCGTACGCAAAGCCATAGCCAAACAAAAACCACGCCACGGCACCGACGCAAGCGTCGAGAACATTCTTAATCAAAATGTTCTTCGTGTTTTTCGAGCGCACGGAACCCGCGCACAACATCGCGAACCCTGCTTGCATGAAAAACACCAAGTAGGCAGAGGTGAGCAAAAATTGCGTGTCACCAGCGCCGCCAATAACTTCGAATGACGACGTCGCCGCCGTAAGTCGTTCATTGGTGTACGTCTTAAAGCAATCATCCTCTGCGCGCGCGAAAAAGAACACCCACAGGTGCACACGTCAGTACTACTGTATACCCATACACAAAACACCCCTGTCGACCGTCGACCGAAGCGACGTTTCGAAACGTCGGCGTGGCCACCCTGTAATCCGTCGACGTGCCGACGTGCCGACGTGCCGACGCCGACGCCGCGACGCCGCGACGCAGACGCCGCGACGCCGACACGATAACACACAAAATCCTTCACACACATCTCATCCATCCCCCATCACCCGATCGCCGTCGTCGCCTCTCGCGCGGCGACACTCCAGACGATTCAAAATCCCCACGCGTCGCCGTCGACCGCATCGCTTTTTCGCTGGTCGTCGCGCGTCACGCGACCGCGCGCATCGCGCGCACACACGCACCGCTCGCGCCGCCGGATAAATCCGAATATCCAGCCTCGGACCAATCAATGCAATACACAGCAGCCATCGTGCGTGCGTTCGAATCAACTCGTTCGCGTGATGCGACGCGTAATGCCGACGCGTAATGCACGCGCTGGCTGTCCGAGGTGACGACGGACAACAAAAAACCCGCCGCGTCGATCGTCCCTGGTCGTGA